>Ga0315279_10004131_pt1 | contig 19653 bp, 12 predicted proteins | sample YL17G06_20_MG_FD_203694 | JGI IMG/M metagenome (GOLD analysis project Ga0315279, IMG submission 203694) | Sediment microbial communities from Yellowstone Lake, YNP, Wyoming, USA - YL17G06_20 | ecosystem: Environmental > Aquatic > Freshwater > Lake > Sediment | place: USA: Wyoming | collected... | reverse complement strand
ACGGTGGCCGTGGACATGGCCGACCCGTACACGATCTACGGCGGCACCCAGGACGACGGTGCGCTGTATGCGCCGTCCACGTACAGGCTCGAAGACGAGCCGGCCGCCAACGACGGGTGGCGGCACGCGTGGCTCGACCGGTGGACGGGCGGCGACGCATTCGTCACCGTCCCGGACCCCACGGATCCGCGCTTCGTGTACTACGAACATCAAAACGGCGACATGCGCCGGATGAACCTGGCCGCGGGCATCCCGTTTTCGGGAGGGCCGGCCAGCGAGAGCATCCGACCGCAGCAGGCACGCGGCGAGAAACCGTGGCGTTTCGGGTGGCACACACCGTTTCTCGTTTCCCGGCACGATCCGCGAACGCTCTACGCCGGCGCGAACGTCGTGTTCAAATCGGGCAACCGTGGCGCCTCGTGGCGTGTGATCAGTCCCGATCTTGGAGAAGCGGCCGGCGGCGAGCGCGCGGTTGTTCCGTATGGCGCGATCACCAGCCTCGCGGAATCCCGCTTCGCGCCGGGCATTCTCTACGCCGGAACAGAGGGCGGAAACGTCTATGTCACCCGGAATGACGGCGCCGAGTGGAAGAAGGTCAGCGGCGGACTTCCCGGCAAATGGGTGACCCGGACTGTCGCATCCGAGCACGACATCGGCACCGTCTATCTGTCCATGAGCGGCTACCGTCAGGACGATTTCAACCCATACCTGTTCCGGTCCGTAGACTTCGGTGCGAACTGGGTTTCGATCGCCGGCAACCTTCCCGATGAACCAGTCAACGTCGTGAGGGAAGATCCGAAACGAAGCAACATCCTCTACGTGGGAACCGACGCCGGCGTGTACGTCTCCTTCGACCGCGGTACGAGCTGGGTCTCGCTGTGCGCTGATCTGCCGACGACACCCGTCCAGGATCTTGTCATCCATCCCCGCGAAGATGAGTTGATCATCGCCACCCACGGGCGGAGCATGTTCCTCCTCGATGTTCGACCGCTGCAGGCGATCACCGACGAGATTCGCTCCTCGCCTCTCCACCTGTTCGATCTGCGCCCGGTCAGGATGCGATGGCAGGTCGAGCGTGAGGTTGCTCCGCACCCTCCGCGAGGGCGCGCCTCCATCCACTACTGGCTCGACGCGCCCGGCCAGGTGGCGATCACCATTCGCGACGCGGTGGGGGAGACCGTGCGGACCCTGACCGTGCACGGCCTTCGTGGCGTGAATCGGGCGGAGTGGGACGTGCGACGCGACAACGGCAGAGACGCCGGGCCGGGAGTCCATCGCGTGGAGGTGACAGCCGGAGACCGCCACGCCGCCGCCACGTTGGTAATCGGTCCTCCCTCATGAGCAAGGAGCTCTCATGAAACAGCGCTTGTGGGCCCTGGGTGTGATCCTCGGCATGATGGTCCCCATGGAGGCCCTCGCCGCGAATCCGTTCGACAAGGCGGAGTACGCAGCTCGCCGGGGTCGTCTCATGGAGAAGATCCCCGGTGGGGCGGCGGTGTTCCTCGGCGCGACCACGCCGGCCGGCGACTACGAGTTCCGGCAGGGTCACGACTTCCTGTACTTCACAGGTGTCGAGATCCCCGACGCCTTCCTCATCGTCGATGGTGCCAGGAAGGAGAGCGTCCTGTTCTTCACCATCGACGAGAAGACCGCGGACGGCGAAGGGATCCCGCTTGATCTCGTCAGGAAGCCGGCGGCGTACACCGGGATCGAGAAGGTCCTTCCCGTTGAGCAGTTTGCCACGTACCTGGCCGGCGTCGCTCAGAGGGCCAGGATCCTCTACACGATGTACAAGCCCGAGGAGCTGGGTCGGGAGAACAGCAACGAGAAATTCAACGCCCTGCAGAAGACGATGACTCTCAACCTATGGGACGGTCGTCCGACGCGCGAGTTGCAGTTCGTGAAGCAGCTGAAGGAGAGATTTCCCCAGGCAGATGTCCGCGACTGTTCGGCCCTGGTCTGGGACCTGCGCAAGATCAAGACGCCCGCGGAACTCGAGGTGATGCGTCGCGCGGGGCGGATCGGCGTCAAGGCTCACAACGCCCTCATCCAGTCCACCAGGCCCGGAGTGGCGGAGAAGGAGCTCGCGTCGGTCTTCGAGTTCGTCTGCAAGAAAGAAGGCGCGCAGGACCTCGCTTATTCCTCCATCATCATGTCGGGAAAGAATCACGCCTACGGTCACTACCATATCTACGACCGCGTTCTGAAGGCCGGCGATTTCCTGATTCTGGACGCCGCTCCCGATTACGAGAACTATCACGTGGATATTTCGACGTCGTTTCCGGCGTCGGGGACATTCACGCCGCGTCAGAAGGAGCTGTACGAGGTTGCGCTCGCCGTGCACGACGTGTGCGAAAAGAACTACCGCCCTGGTGCGACCTTCAGGCAGATCGGCGAGAAAGTCGATGCGTTCCTCAAGGAACGAGGCCTCGAGCGGTTTGCGCAGCAGTTCCGGGGCATCGTTCGCCTGGGCGGTTACAACCACTCGATCGGGCTGGCGACGCATGACGTGATGGGAACCTTTGCTGGTCCGGACGAGATCCTCGCCCCGGGATTCGTGTTCGCGTGCGACATCCAGCTGTTCAGCCTGGACGAGGAGATCGGGATCCGGATCGAGGACACGATCGCCATCACGGAGAAGGGGTACGACAACCTCTCTCCGGGGGTTCCCAGGACGATCGCGGAGATCGAGGCGCTCATGAAGAAGGACGGCGTTCTTCAGATCCTGAAGGACAAGGGATTCTGACGGACGCACGAGAGGGGAAGGACCGCATGCGCCGAACCGTTCACGTTCTCGTGCTGCTCCTGGCGCTCGCCGCGCCCGGCACGGCCCAGCAGGTGGACTGGTCGAAGAAGACCCTCCAGTCCGAGCGCAGCCGCACCTACGACGCTCTCCACTACCGGATCGTGATACGGCTCGATCTGGAACAGAGAGCATTCGAGGGAGAGACGACGGTCTCACTGACCTCGCTGCGGGAGGCGCTCGAGACCGTGGTCCTCGACGCCGAAGAATTCACGGTCACGAAGGTGGTGAGCGACTGGGGCGAGCCGCTGAAGTTCGAACAGTCCGCCAGGGAACTGACCGTACGAATGACGCGGCCACTCAGGCCTGGCGAGACGCGGTCGTTCACCTGCTACTACAAAGGCAACGCCCCGAAGATCGGTCTCCGGTTCGTGGCCGAGACTGCCAACAACCCGGCGCTGGTCTTCTCGGATTCCTTTCCCGACCACGTGCACCATTGGTTTCCGTGCTTCGATTATCCGAACGACAAGGTCACCAGCGAGATCATCGCCACCGTGAAGTCGGGCCTCAAGGTGGCCGCCAACGGCCGGCTGCTCCGTGTGGTCGACGACCCTGCCGCCGGGACCGTTACCTATCACTGGTCCCAGGAGTTTCCCCATTCGACGTATCTCATCTTTCTGGCCGCCGCGCCGTACGTCGTCGTCCAGGACTCCTACAAGAGTCTCCCGGTGGATTACTGGGTCTACCCGCAGGATGCGAAGAAGGCGTACCCCACCTACGGCAAGACGCCGAAGATGATCGAGTTCTTCAACAGGATCTTCGGGTACGACTACCCCTGGCAGAAATACGACCAGATCTCGGTGCCGTCGGGTGGCGGCGCCGAGAGCACGTCGGCCACGGCCATGACACACGCCATCATGGTGGACGAGAAGCAGGAGGCCGACTTCCCGGCCATCGGCATTGTCTCCCATGAACTGGCGCACCAGTGGTGGGGCGATCTCATCACGCTCCGGAGCTGGGCGCACACCTGGATGAACGAGAGCTTTGGAACGTATTCCGATTACCTGTACTTCCGCGATGAGAAGGGCGACGACGAAGGCGCGGTCAACCTGCTGGCCAAGTTGAACAGCTATCTCCGGGAGGCGAAGACCCGATACGTTCGGTCGATCGTTTCGGACCGCTACGACCAGCCCGGCGACATGTTCGACTCCCACACGTATCCGAAGGGCGCGCTCGTCCTGCACATGCTGAGGAACCTCGTCGGCGACGAGCAGTTCTTCAGGATCCTCAGCCACTTCCTTCATCGCTACGCGTTCGATGCGGTGGACACCAACGACTTCATCCGATCCGTGAAGACCGTCACGGGGCAGAACCTCGACTGGTTCTTCGATCAATGGCTGTTCAAGCCGGGGCATCCTGTCTTCGACGTTCGCAGCGAGTGGGATCCGGCCCGGAAGATCGTGACCCTCAACGTCGCGCAGATCCAGGACTACGCCCGCGGGATCCCGGTGTTCAAAGTGCCGGTCACCGTCGCGATCGTCACCGCGCAAGGAAGGACCACCAAGACCGTCTGGATCCGCGAGAAGGAGGAGGCGTTCGAATTCCCCGCCGAGACGAAGCCGTTCCTCGTCCGGTTCGACGAGGGGAACGTGCTGATCAAGGAAGTCAGCTTCCCGAAGGAGCTCGACGAACTGCTCTACCAGCTCCGCAACGATGACGTGATCGGACGCATGGGCGCGGCAACCTCGCTCCTGCAGTTCAAAGACGATCCGAAAACGTTCGAGGCCCTGGCCGCCAGCGCCCAGGGGGATTCGTTCCGGGCGGTGCGGCGGAGCGCGGTCGAGGTGCTCGGCAAGCTGCTGGACAAGCGGGTGACGGCGGTTCTGAAGAAGGCGAGCGTGGACGTCAACTCGTCGGTCCGGGCGGCGTCGGTGGCTGCCCTCGGAGACCTCAAAGACCGCGGCCTCGCCGAGTTCTTCAAGGAACGTTTCGGAAAGGACGAGAGCGAGCTCGTCAGGGCCGAGGCCCTGCGGGCGATCGGCAAGACGGGCGACGCCTCCTTCATCCCGTTCCTCGAGAAATGCGTTTCGATCCCGTCCTATCGGAACTACGTCGGCAACGCCGCGACCCAGGCCCTGAAGCAGCTGAGCAAGCAGCCGGTCATGCCTGCCTTCGACCTCCGATCAAGATGAGCGCGGACGGCGCTGCCTGGCCACCGCGCAGAACAGGACGCCACCCTCCCCCGCCGTTCGACGATGCTCACGGCGCCCTGAGCAGGGTCGACGGGCGGCCGCGCCGAAGGATGGTGGCGTGCGCCTACTTGCCGATCACGAGAATCGTAAACGAACCCGGTATCGCCGGGCCCTGGCCCCCGCGGCCTCCGGCAGGTGGCGGCGTCGGTGCCGGGCCACGCTCGACGCTCATGGTCAGGATGTGGTTCGTCTTGCGGTCGAGCGTCAGCGTTCGGGCACCCATGCCACCACGCGGAATGTACAGCCGGCGTCCGACGACGTCGGCATACCTGGACCGCCATCCACGCACTGTCAAATCGACAACATCCGCCAAAGCCGGAAAGCCACGGCAGAAGCCAGAAAGCCGCAAATCCTGCTTCTGGTGGCACTTGCCGAGACACCAGCGCCGTCGGCGGTTGGCGGCAAATGCTGGCGGGCCGTCGGGCGCATGCGCGTGCCAGCCAGCCGCGGGGAGCGCCACATTCCTTGGCGACCTCCGCCACCGGCGTCTTGTCCGCCTCGCGGGAGGTCCGGCGCAAGTGCAAAAGTGGACAGACATCGGCGGACGCGGCTCCTAACATGGTCAGCCAGTGCAGCTGCGCCTCAAACCGCCGAGACTGGACAACATGTCCGGCGGGGTCCCCAGCGTGGCAGCCACGCTGGGGGCCCCGCGTTGGGGTGCCATGGCGTAGCTTCCCTGGTAGGCGGGCCTCCGGCCCGCGAAGCGGGCCCCTAAGACAGCTTCCAAGGCGCACCATTCGAAACCTGCTTCACCCGTCGCGATTCTGGCCTTGGAAGATGTCTAGAGCCAGCCAACGGTGGAGTCGGAGGCTGTTCGTCTAGCCGCCAAGATAGCGCGGTTCTTATGAAGACACTCCTCATCGTTGCACTGGTCGTGATCGTCGTCGCCGGAGCCGCCGTCAGCGGATATGTCTACATGCGGAGACCGATCGAGCCCCAGGTGTCCACCGTGGCGCTGAGCCTGGGCGATGTGATCCAGGTGGTCGCCGCCACCGGCACGATCGAAGCCGTCACGACGGTGGACGTCGGCACGCAGGTGAATGGCGTCATCAAGCAGATGTACGTCGACTTCAACTCGATCGTGAAGAAGGGGCAACTGGTCGCGAAGATCGATCCGGCCACGATCGAGGCGACCATCGAGAGCGACAAGGCGAACCTCGAGGGCGCGCAGGCAACCCTCGAACGCCTCGGGATCACCCTCGAAGATTCCAGGAACAAGCTCAAACGCGCGGAAGACCTGTTCAAGCGAAACCTGATCACGCAGCAGGACCTGGAAACCGCGCAGGTGAACGTCAAGACCAACGACGCGTCGATCAAGTCACAGCTTGCGAGCATCAAGCAGACGCAGGCGAAGCTGAACCAGGACCTGGTGAACCTGGGCTACACCAACATCTACGCGCCGATCAACGGCATCGTCATCAACAAAAAGGCTGACGTCGGCCAGACGGTGGTCTCGAACAACGCGGCCACCTCGCTTTTTCAAATCGCGGCCGACCTGACAAAGATGCAGGTGAAGGCCAGCGTGGACGAATCCGACGTGGGCGTGCTGCGGCCCGGCCAGCGCACGACCTTCCGTGTCGACGCGTTCTTGAACAAGGAGTTCGCCGGCACCGTCGCGCAGGTGCGCCTGCAGCCGGTCGTGACGCAGAACGTCGTGACCTACACGACGATGATCAACGTACCGAACCCGAATCTCGATCTGAAGCCCGGGATGACGGCGACCGTCGCGATCGAGATCGCCAGGCGTGAGAGCGCCCTGCGCGTCCCGGCGAGCGCGTTGCGCTTCCGGCCGACGCGCGAGATCTTCAACGCGCTGGGCATTGAGGTGCCCGCCGATCTCGTGGCCCGGGGCGGGGGAGCCGCCACCGCCGGCGGGCAGGCGGCGCCGGGAGGCGGCCGCCCCTCAGCGTCAGCGGCCCTGGAACGCGGCGGAGGCGACCGGGTTGCCGGCGAGACCGGGCCGGGCAAGGGGATTGCCGACCGCGGCGCCACGACCATCGACGCACTCTTCGGCGCGCTGACGTTCCCGGAGACGCCCGGCCGCGTGTGGGTGTACGCGGTGGATCCCGCAACCAAGGCAAAATCGCTCAAGGCGATCGCCGTGCGGACGGGCATCAGCGACGGCAGCTACGTCGAGCTCACCGACACCGGTGGGCTGACCGAAGGGAAGCAAGTCGTCACGGGCGTGGACACCGGCCAGGTGTCCGCGGCGCGCCCGGGCAGCAGCCCGCTGGTGCCCGGCCGGCCGGCCGGGATGGGCGGCCGCTGAGATCGAACGAGCTTCGGCGGCAACTGCCCAAAGCATGCCGTTTTTCGCATTTCGCGCGAAGAGCCTCAGTCTCTGTGCCCGCCGGCCCGTTTTCTCGCGAAAATCCTTGTTTTCCCGACGCCGGCGCCGTCATTCAGCGCCAAGTGACATTCGTTACTCGGCCCGGAGGGCCTTGACGGGATCGACTGTCGTGGCCCGCCAGGCCGGGACAACCGAGCCGGCCAGGGCGATCGCGGCCAGCGATGCCGCGGCGGCCGCCACCATGACCGGGTCGCTTGGGCTGAACCCGTAGACCATCCCTCGGGCCAGCTTCACTGACAGCACCACGCCCACGAGGCCGATGGCGGTACCGATGCCGGTGAGCGTGAGCGCGTTCGACAACATCAGACGCAGCACGCCTGCGCGCGTCGCGCCGAACGCCATCCGCACGCCAATTTCCGGCGTTCGCTGGGCCACGAAGAACGACGTCAGCGCATAGATCGCCGCCGCGACCAGCATCAGCGCGGTGAACGCGAACAGGCCAATCAACAGCGTCCCGAACCGCCGCTCGGCAACCGAGGTGTCCACGACATCGGCCATCGTCCGGACCTCGGCGATGGGCAGGGTCTTGTCGATCCTCGCGATCTCGTGACGGATGGCCGCCACCAGGCTCATCGGATCGGTTGCCGCGCGGACGACGAGGAACCTGAGCTCCGACTGGAAGGGTGAGCCCTGGTGGATCGCGTAGGCCTCCGGCCTCGCGGGCCACTCGATGCCCCACTGCCGCGTGTCAGTGACCACGCCCACGACGGTCAGCCACGGGAGCGGATCGAAACGGAACCGCTTGCCGATGGGACCGGCGTGCGGCCAGATGAGCCGGGCCATCGTCTGGTTGATGACGACGACGGGGAGGCTGCCGGGGGCGCCGTCGAGCGCCGTGAGCAGCCGGCCGGAGACGAGGCGAATCCCCATGGCGTCGAAGTAGCCCGGCGTGATCACCCGGTTCTCGACACTTGGACCTCGGCCGAGAGCGGGATCGCGGCCTTCGATCGTCGCCGTGTTGTTCCTGCCGCCTTCCAGCGGAAGCCGGTTGATGGCGGCCGCACGCGTCACGCCCGGGAGCGATTCGACACGCCTGACGGCCTCCTCGAAGAACGCGCCCACTCGTTCCGCCTGTTCGTAGCGCGGACCAGACACGTCGGCCCTCATCGTCAGCACGTCCGTGGTGCTGAATCCGGCGTCCATGGTGCGCAGCATCCAGTAGCTTCTCAGCATCAACGCGGCGCCGTGCGCCAGCATCAACGTCAGGGCGAGCTGCGCCACTACGAGCACGCGCCGCCCGGCGCCGCGATCGGACGCGGCAGGTCCTCGGCCCTGCCTGAGCGCCTCGGCGAGCGCGCGACGGGATGCTGTCAGCGCGGGGACCACGCTGGCGACCAGAGCCACCACCAGCGACAGCAGCAGCGTCATCGCGAGGATTGAAGGGTCGACCCTGATCTCGTCGATCCGCGGGATGCTCGGCGGCATGAGGGCACGAAGCACGCGCGTCGCGGCCACCGCCACCGCGACGCTCGCCGCTCCTCCGAGGAGGCACATCGGCAGGTGCTCGATCGCGAACTGGCGCACGAGGCGGCCGCGGCTGGCTCCGAGGCTGGCGCGGATCGCCATCTCCGCCTGGCGCCGCATCGCCCGCGCGACGAAGAGCCCCGCCACGTTGGCGCAGACGATGACGAAGACGAGCCCCGAGGCCCCGAGCAGCATCCAGAGCCGGCCGGAGAGGCGACCGACCAGCACCTGGCGCAGGGGGATGAGAAGAGCCACACCGGGGTTGTCCACGTCAGGGTAGGCGCGCTCGAGGCGCTCCGAGATCGACGTCATCTCGGCCTGCGCCGCCGCGTACGTCACCTCGGGCTTCAAGCGGCCCAGCACGACATACCTGTTCTCGTCGCGTCCAACCTGCAGGACGTCGAGCGGCAACGGAATCCAAACATCGGTCGGCTTGCCGACCGACCACGGGGACGGGTGCTGAAATCCTCGAGGCATGACGCCCACGACGGTGTAGGCTTCGCCGTTGAGCGTCAGCGACCGGCCGAGAACGTGCGGATCCGCGGCGAGACGGTTCCGCCAGAATGCGTCGCTGATGACGGCGACCTTGTTCCGGCCAGGTTGCTCTTCGTCCCGGCTGAACGCCCGCCCAAGCGACGGCCGGGTGTGCAGCATCTCGAACAGCCCGGCGGTGGTGACCGTGCCCTGGAGGCGCTCGGCCTCTCCATGCCCGGTCAGGTTCACGGGCCTGGGTGTCGTGGCGACGAGATGCTCGAACGAGCTGCTCTCCCTTCGCCAGTCCAGGAAGTTCGGCCCGGAGACGGGCGCCGATCCCTGGAACGCCGTTGTCGTGCCTTTATCCACCCACCACACGATTGTCAGCTGTTCCGGAGACCGGAACGGCAAAGGCTCGAGCAGCACGTTCCGGATGACGCTGTAGGTCGCGGCGTTGATGCCGATGCCGAGGGCGAGCAGGACGACGACGGTTGCAGTAAACGCCGGGACCCTCGCCAGTTGCCGGACACCGTACCGGACCTCCTGGGCGAGGCCGACGAGGACGTGGGTGTGCGGCTGGATGGGTGGGGGAGTCGGCGCCGGACGGGAGGAATCGGCCCGACGGATCTCGCGAGCGAGCGCCAGCCGATTGGAGACTTCGGCCAGCGTCGAGGCGTGCGCCTCTTCCGGCGTGGCGCCGGACTCCAGGGACTCACGTTCGAGGTCGGCGAGATGTTGCGCCAGTTCCTCGACGATCTCCACCTCGCGTGCCGGATCGGCCGCGAGCGGCGGGAGATGACTGCGCAGATAGGACTTCCAGTCCGTCATGACAGGTGCCTCGCGCGTCGTCTCGAGGAGACGGATACCGGGTGCCCGGCCCGGATGCCGGCTATGCCGTGCGGATTCCAGCCACCCGCTCGAGGGCGAGGATGAACGTCTCCCAGTTGGTTCGGTGCTGCGCCAGCAGCGTCTTCCCGGCTGGCGTCAGGCGATAGTAGCGGCGCCGTCTCTGGCCGGCCTTTTCGAGCCAGCGGCCGGCGATCAGGCCCCGCTTTTCCATGCGGTACAACGTCGGGTACAGGGACGCGACGTGGAACCGGAGCTCGCCCCGCGACCGGGATTCGATCAGCTTGCCGATCTCGTAGCCATGCCGCGGCCGCTCCTCGACGAGAGCCAGGATCAGCAGCTCGGCGCTGCCCTTCTTCAGCTGGTCATTCTGCATGGGAGTCATATATATTTGATTCACACATATGTCAATGACAAATTAGACGGGCGGCGTGCGAATGCGGATGCCGGGCGTTGGCGAAGAGGTCGTCAACCGCTTCCTCGGTTTCTACGAAGCCGAACTCCCGTCTTGGACGGCCGCCGGCGTATGACGACCTGCGCCCCAGGTCGAGCCGCTAGGCAGAGGAACCCACGGTGCGCAGGCCCCTGCCTCGGGCTGTCTCTCCGACTGCTTCTTGCGGCGGTAGCGATCGAAGAAATCGAATGCCGCGGCGAGGTTGGGCTCGACGACGCTGCCATGATCGCCACCGCGGACCTCGATGTATTTGTGCACCACGCCGAGCCGCTTCATCTCGGCAACCATCGCGCGCGACGTGCTGACGGGAACGCCGGCGTCCGCGTCGCCGTGCACCACGAACTGCGGGATGTCCTTCATACGCGCTTCGGCCTCCGGCGCGCCGGATCCCGAGAAGCAGGCGAGCGCCGCCCATCGATCCGGGAACTTCTGGCCGAGATGCCACGCACCGGCGGCGCCCATGGAGTGGCCGAGCAGGTAGATGCGATCGTCGTCCACGCGGTACTGCTTGCGTACCAGATCCAGGACGTTCATCACGTCCGCCTCGCTCAGCGCCCGCTTGCGCCGCACGGCCGTATCCTCGGTCGTGCCTGCGCCATACCGGCCGTCCACGCGGTATCCGAGCGGCGCGGCGATCAGGTAGCCGCGTTCCTCGGCCAGCATGGGGAGCGCCTTCAGCGTGAAGAACAGATCCTCGTCGCCGCCACGGCCGTGCAGGACGATGATGAGCGGCAGCGGTTTCCTGCCGGTGTAGCCGCTGGGCACGTAGAGGTGATACGGCATGATCTCGCCCGCGTCGGCGAAGAAGTAGTGGCGCTTGAAGTCGCCCGTCCGGCGGGCGAACGGATCCCTGCCGCGCTCGAGCGAGCGCAGTACGTCCTCGGCCTCGGCGAGCTCGCGGCCGACGTCGAACTCGCCGCGCTCCACGAGACCCTGATTCACCTTGCGGATGAAGTCGGCCGGGTAGCGGACGTCGACGCCGAACGCCTCCGCGAGATCGCTCTTCACCCGCGCGAGGCCTGCCTCGAGATTGGCGAGACGGGCGTCGAGGCCTTTTTTCACCTCGATCATCAGGCCCCGCAGCGCGATGAGCGCCTCGCTGTCCAGGATTTCAACCTCGACGACGTACCGGCCGTCGGTCAGGCCGGCGAGGTTCGGATCGAACCGGAAGGGCGATGCGCGCAGGTCGCGGGGAACGCCACCGAACGTGCCGAGATCCTTCACCAGCGCGCCGCGCGCCTCGAGGCCGGTGGCGCCGGCCTTGGGGGGGCGGTGCAGCGTCACGTGCGCGGTCAGCGGCGCGCTCGGCGCGAGCGAGGGTGCGTAGATCTGCTCGACCCTGACGGTGTACGGGGTGGAAGGATCGACGAGCAGGCGGTCCGCGCGCAACGCCACCGAGCTCGCGTAGTCGATGACGTCGGTCCACGGCTGGCCGGACAGCCGCACCGCGCCTCTGGCGAGCAGCCGCATGGCTTCGCCCAGGTGTCCCAGGCGCATCGCCTCGGCCAGCGCCTTGTCGATCGCGTCGATCTCGCGTCGCAGGTCGCCCTCAGGCTTCGCGGTCGCCTTGAGGGCGTTGTAGCGCGCCTGCGCCGCGGCGAGGCCGACCTGCGTCTGGGCCGCGGCGCCGCCGGGAATCGCCGACGCGGCCACGACCGCCACGAGAATCAGGAGCACGGCCCCACGATGGCGCGGCGTTCGACGGGGCATGGTGCGAATTGTAGCCGGCTTCGGGATTCGAGGCTGCTTCGGACGCGACCCGCCACGGACTCGGTGACGATCGACCCGTTTCGCTGCTATCCTCGTCCCGATGTTCCGCCCGCGCTCGACCGAACGCCGTCCGCGCGACACAAGCCTCGTCTGGCCAATCCTGCTCATCGTTCCGCCGGTCATCATCTTGTCGGTCGTCGCGCTCTACTCGCTGCGGGAGGACCACGCCGCCATCGACCGCGACGCCCGCAGGAGCGCGGCCGCGCTGGCCACGGACCTGGCTCGCCGTTGGGGCGCGCGTGCGGGAACGGAACTGGCGACACTCATCGCTTCGGCCTGCTCGGGCGGCGGACTCGAAGCCCAAGGACCGACTGACGCGAGCGGAGCCGGCCTGGTGCCGCTCTGCGGCCTGGTTGTCGATGGCCGGATTCGCGTGCCGTTCGACTATCCGGCGCTGCCGTCTCCGCCAGGCTGGCTGCGCGAGCTGACTCCCGCGCAGGCTCGGCTGTGGCGGCTCGTCGCCGACGCCTCCCCCCAAACTGATCTTGCCACCCTTCGCCGCATGGTCGCGCCCCTGAGCGGCGCGCCCAGCGCGGTGCGCGTCAACGCGGAATGGCACGTGGTGCGCGCCGAAGTGAATCGGGATCCATCGCCGAGGGCCGCGGCGCGCCTCGCTGACCTGGCCAAACGGTCGGTGGGCATCCTCAGCGAGTCGGGGACGCCACTGTCGGATCTGGCGCTGCTCCTGGCCTTGCGCCACCTGCCCGCCCGTGAACTGCCCGAGGCCCTGCTTCAGGATCTGCGGCAGCGCCTCGTCGAGTCCCCGTCGTTCCTGAGCAGCGCGCTCGTCGAGGAGGCGGTCCGCGTGGCGCCCGGCAACACAGGCGTGGCCGGCCTCAGCGCGCGCTGGGCGGCGAACGAGCGCGCGCTCGCGCTGCTGCGTCATCTGCCGCTCGACGCGGAGCGGCCGGCAGAAGTCTGGCTCGGCACCGAGCAACGCGCGTGGGTGGCGCTCGTGCACCCGCTCGTCGCCAGCGACGCCGGGTCGGCCCCCGCGCCGCGCACCGCGTTCCAGGTGACGCTCGTGCCGGCCCGCCTCATCGAGCGCGTGTTCCAGGCGGCCGCGTCCGAGCGCGACGACATCCCGAAGTACGCGGCGGCCACCCTTCGCCTCGGCGATCGGACGTGGGGCACGCGCGGGGCGCCTTCGGCCTCGACACGCCCGATCGAACTGGCCTCTGCCCGGGGACAGATCGATCTGCCGCTGGCCGTGCCGTCCGATGCGGTCTCTACGTTCGCAGGTGAGTTGCTGCGTATTGCGCCCCAGGCGATTACCGCGCGCCAGGAGACGCCGGGCGGCGTTGTCCGGCTCAACGGTGTGCCCGGTGGCCACCCTTTCACGGTTGTCCTGGAACTCACCGACCCCGACCAGTTGTACGCCAGCTATCGGATTCGGTTGTGGATGGCGATCGGCCTGATTCTCACCGCCACGCTCGCGGCGTTCGGCGGCCTGGCCGCCACCTGGCGCGCCTTCGAGCGGCAGCGCCGCCTCGGCGAGATGAAGTCGAACTTCGTGGCGAGCGTGTCACACGAACTGCGCGCGCCAATTGCTTCCGTCAGGCTGATGGCGGAAAGCCTCGAGCGGGGCACCATCCAGCCCGGCGAACGCCAGCAGGAGTACCTGCGCGTGATGGGCCAGGAATGCCGCCGGCTGTCGTCGCTGGTCGGGAACGTACTCGACTTCTCCCGGATCGATCGAGGGCGCCGCCAGTACACGTTCGAACCCGCCGACCTCCCGGCGCTCCTCGCGCAAACGGTGGACGTGATGCGGCCGTATGCCGCCGAGCGACACGTCAACCTCGTTTGCGCGGCGCCGCCGGGCACAACCGGCATGGGACAGCCACGCGTCGATCGCGAGGCGCTCCAGCAGGCGCTCGTCAACCTGGTGGACAACGCGATCAAGCACTCGCCATCTGGCGCCGATGTCGTCGTCGGGCTGGAGGCCGACCCGAACGCGAGCGGACAGGATGCGGGCGTGCCCGCGCGGATCCGCCTCTTCGTGGACGATCACGGGCCGGGCATTCCGGCCGGCGAGCAGGAGCGCATCTTCGAGCCGTTCTACCGCCGCGGCTCCGAGTTGCGGCGCGAGACGCAGGGCATCGGCATCGGCCTCAGCATCGTGAAGCACATCGCCGAGGCCCACGGCGGCCGCGTCGTGGTCCGCAGCAGCCCCGGCGCGGGCAGCCGCTTTGCGATCGAGCTTCCGGGTTCAATGGGGGCAGCCTCATGAACGCGAATCCGGTCTTTCCGCATGACGCCGCGCCGGGCCCGCGCGTGCTCGTCGTCGAAGACGAGGCGCCGATGCGGATGGCGCTCGAGGACATCCTGCGGGCGGACGGCTACCGCGTGCTGACCGCCGCCGATGGAGAGGCCGGCCTGGCGCTGGCCGTCGGCGAGAAGCCGGACTTGATCCTGCTCGACGTCATGATGCCGAAGCTCGACGGCCTGGCGTTGTGCGCCGAGTTGAGGCGGCTGACGATGGCCGTGCCGGTGCTCATGCTGACCGCGCGGGGACAGGTGGAGGATCGCGTCGCCGGGCTCGACACCGGCGCCGACGACTACCTGGTGAAGCCGTTCAGCACCGACGAACTGCTGGCGCGCGTCCGGGCGCTGCTTCGCCGCGCGCAGCGGGGGTCCGAGACGCCCGACAGGATCGTGCTCGGAGAAGTGGTTATCGACCTGCTCAAGCAAACGGCGCGGCGCGGCAGGGAGGCGCTTCACCTGACGGCCAGGGAGTACGCCATCCTCCGCCTGCTGGCCGGATCGCGCGGCGAGCCCGTGACGCGCGAACGCTTCCTCGATGTGGTCTGGGGCTACACGGCCTTTCCCACGACCAGGACGGTGGACACGCACATGGCCGCATTGAGGGCCAAGATCGAGCCGGACCCGGAAAAGCCGCGGTGGATCACGACGGTGCACGGCGTCGGCTACCGGCTGGAGCTGACACCTGGCCAGGATTGACGCTGTCGCGCATTCGCTTTTTTGCAAAACCGTGACAATTGCGAGCGGCCGCCAGGACAGACTGGCATCGGTGGCGGTCTAAGTCGATAGTCGATAGTCGATAGTCAATAGTCGATAGTCAATAGTCAATCGTTGACTGGCGTGCGCAACCATTGGCTATCAACTATCGACTATCAACTTCGTCCGATGCCACCGAGGAGGCACGTCATGAGAACCGCGTTGTTGGTCGCGATGCTCGTCGCGGCAGCGGCGCCCGCCCTGGCGCAGGAACGGCTGGCCGACCAGCTCCGCAAGGGCATCATCGAGGAGGAAGCCAGCCAGAACCTCGACAAGGCCATCCAGGCCTACCAGGCCATCGTCGCGCGCTATGACGAGGATCGGAAGGTGGCAGGGACGGCGTTGTTCCGCTTGGCCGAGTGCTATCGCAAGGCTGGCAAGCGCGAGCAGGCGATCACCACCTACCAGCGAGTCGTGCGGGAGTTCGCCGACCAGGCCGCCATCGTGGAGACGAGTCACCAGCAGCTGGCGACGCTAGGCGCGACCGATGTCAGGGAGGTCCGGGCGGCGCGCGGGCCTGTGCCCGTCACGCGTGAACGTGCGGTGCGGCCGCGCGAAGTGACGCCCGAGCGCGCTCGAGCCTCGACCGAGACGCCCACGGGGAGCCTCGAGGCGACGAAGCTCGAGACGCAGCGAGTGTATCAACAGCTGGTGAGAGCGCAGGGTCTGCTTGAGAAAGGACTGATCACGCCGTCAGACGTGCAGGAGGTTCAGGCGCGGCTCGCGGCACTGCAGCAGAGGGCCCGGCAGCAGGAGGCGGAAATCCTGCTGACCCAACAGATGATCAGGAGCGTCGAAGCCGAGATCCTGCTCGTCCAGGAGCGGATCATGAACATCCAGAAGAACGTCAGCGCCGGCGTGGCTTCGCCGCAGGACACCGAGCTGCTGCAGTTGCGACGGGACCTGCTCGGGCTCCAGCGGAAACTCGACGAGCTCAGGGCGGGCCTGAAGCGTTAGCCTGTCGCGACGAGAAGGAGCCGGAGCACCGCGCCGCGAATGATTCCCGAAGAAGAGAGAGGAGAAGCGGATGGCGGGGTCGGCCACGATTCGGAATCGTGGCCGACTCAGGACATTTGAAGTGATCGTTGGAATCAGGTCAGCACACCCTTCTTGATAATCTCCTCCATGACATCCGCGAAGTAGTCGACCTCCTTCGCCGACAACGACACGTTGGTCACGATCCGGATGCCGTCGATGATCCCCTCCGGATGCTTCATCGGCGATGCGATGATCCTCCACTTGTCGAACAGGTGCGCCGTGAGCTTCGCCATGTCCATGCCTTCGATCCCGATCGTCGCGATGCCGCACGACTCCCGTGGATCGAGGCTCGAGTAGAACTTCACCCGCGGAAGCTGCCTCAGCCGGTTCGCCCAGCGCTCCTTCAGGTACCGGATACGCGCCGATTTCCGCTCGAGCCCGATGCCCTCGTTGAACGTAATCGCCTCGGCCATGGCCACGCGGTTCGCCTGGGTGCGCGTCCCCACGTCTTCATACCGGCGGATGTTCGTCGGGTCATCCGTCCAGGGCGGCGTCAGCGGCCACACCTTCGGGATCCGGTCCTTGGGGATCCGCACGAAGCCGTTTCCGGGCGGCGCCAGCAGCCACTTGTGCAGGCTCGCCGTGTAGTAGTCGCACCCCAGGTCGACCAGCTTGAACGGGACATGCATGAAGCCGTGGGCCCCGTCCACGAGCACCTCGATCCCCTTCGGACGCGCCATGTCCACAATCCGGCGGACCGGCGCCATCTGACCCGTCCAGTGCGTGAAATGCGTGGAATGGATGATCTTCGTCCGCGGCGTGACCTGCTCCGCCACCATGTCGTAGAACGTGTCGAGCGGCACCGGTGGCGGGGGCAGCTTCACTTCCTTCAGCACGATGCCCTCGCGCTTCGCCCGCTGGCGCCACGTCGAGAGCAGCCGCGGATAGTCCTGGTTGGTGAAGACCACCTCGTCTCCGCGCTGCAAGTCCCTCCCCAGGATCGGGATCTGGCCCGCTTCCGTGCCGCCGCGGCAGAGGCACAGTTCCTCGAGGTCGCACCCCAGGTGCGACGCGATCCGCCGCCGGCAACTCTCGATTTCTGGCGCGAGGACTCCAATCGAGTACGCGCCGGCGTTGGCCGAGAACTCGTTGTGCCGGCGGACGGCGTCCTGGACGATGCGCAGGCCGTTCTGAATAGTGCCGTTGTTCAGGTTGACGATGTTGCGGTCCTCGGTGAACGCCTGCTGCACCGTGAACCAGAAGTCCTCGTCGGAGGCCACCTGCTCGGGACTCAAGTCGGCGGTCTCGCGTCCCGCCGCGAGAATCCGTTCCATGATGCCGTCCGCCGCTACGGCCAGCACGCCGACGCCGGCCGCACAGCTCCGAAGGAAATCACGTCTGTTCCACATATCGCCTCCTTCATCACGCTGCTTGGGTCGCGGGCGAACCCCCTCGACGTCGGCTCCAGCGCATGCTGGCTGGCCTGACCCCCCTGGAGCCGGGTGCCCGGTAATCGCGCCTTCCCCAAGGTCGTCTTCCGCCGAATCAGCTTCTCGACCGCGTCGGCGAAATAGTCGGGAACCAGAGCCCAGGCATCTCGAACCAGGGCCGTTGCAAGCGGTGTGTGAGGGGAACGTACTCTGAGAGACGAGCCGCCATGAGGACCTCGCTCTCGGTGAAACAGCTTTGGCGAGAGGCGGTGCCCTGGCGTCGAGGGAAGACTCGGCGTTCAGGTATCGCGCTCGGAAGCGCGATTCCACGCTACGCCTGTTTCCTGACGAACACAAGCGTCATGGTCGGGGCTCGCCGGTCGACGAGCCGTCATCGGCGGGCACGGTCTGACATGCGGCTCTCGGCGGTGGCGGCGGCGAGGTGTTCGATCACGCCGTCCATGGCGCCGGCGGCGCCAGCGCGTTGAGGCCTTGCGCGATTGCCAGGGCGATGTTGGCCATGAGATCCGGCCTGCTGTTCACCGCGAAGAGGTGCGGGGTGAGCGCCCAGAGCTCGCGCTTGATTCGGCGCGGCGTGACCACCGTCTTGCCCGCACGGCGGGTCAGCTCCGCATGGAGCATCGGCACAACCTTGTCCGAGAGGCGCAACGCGGTATCCATCACGAAGAGCGTCATGTCGGGCCGAAGCAGGCCTACCCGATCAAGGAAGGCGCGCACCTCGTCATCCGCCAAGTGCTTCGGTGGCGATGATTTCAGCTCGAGGTAAACGAGCTTGCCTTCCGCTGCCGCCACCACATCCAAATCACCGCCAATGCCCGTTGCGTGGAATTCCACGCCCGTCACGACATCGAAGCCGAACCGGCGCTCCAGTTCGCGCGCGAGGTACCACTCGAGCGTCGGCCCGAAGGACGTCGCGCGTCGTGCCAGTTGATATCGGCCGTCCGCCATTCGTCCCGCGATGCCGAGCTCGACGAGCGCGTCGGCAAACGCGCGGGCAGTCGTACCCTTCACGTAGCGGGTCGCTTCGTCCGCCGCAAACCCTTCGGACCTCTGGATGGCGCCACGGAGGAAGAGGCGAAAGGCATAGTGCCCCAGCAAACTCAACAGACGCTCGGCCGCCTCTCCGCCGACGTCCGGCGGAAACGGCAGGTCAGGTTTGCGGGTTCGTGGTCGCAATCCGCGGCGCGCCAGCATGCCGACCGCTTCGCCGGCCAGCATCCGGGGAGCGCCGCTTCGCGACGGGCGCGCCGCGGCCGCGTCCATCTCCATCTCGCGAGCCGTCTTGCGTCGGGCCACCATCAGTTCCGCCTCACCCGTTCGGCGTGGCAGACAGCGACGCGCGGCCTCGAACAGCGGTGCCGCACAGGCTGGTTGCAACCCGAGCGCGCGATGCCCTACTCTAGCTCGACTGTAGCTGAAAGGCAGCGGCCCATGCTAATGGCGTCGGAACTGCGCGCCGGGTTCGCAGTTCGGGTCCAGGGCGCGCTCTACAAGGTCATCGAGGTGACTCATCACGCGGGTCAGGGCAAGATGGGGGGCTTCACGCACGCGAAGCTCCGCCACGTCGAGACGGGTACAACACGCGAGTGGCGCTTCCGTGTCGACGAGCCGGTCGAGAACATCACACCCGAACGTCAGAATCTGCAGTTCCTCTACAAAGACGACCGTCTCAGCCACTTCATGCATCCGGAGACGTTCGAGCAGATGGACATCGAGAACGCCCGGCTCGGCCGCGCCGCCGGGTTTCTCGCCGAGGGGATGACCGTTCCCGTGGAATTCGTCGACGCACACCCGATTGGGGTCGTGATGCCGGACGTCGTCGAGATGAAGGTCGCCGACACGGCGCCACCGGC
>Ga0315279_10004130_pt1 | contig 19654 bp, 17 predicted proteins | sample YL17G06_20_MG_FD_203694 | JGI IMG/M metagenome (GOLD analysis project Ga0315279, IMG submission 203694) | Sediment microbial communities from Yellowstone Lake, YNP, Wyoming, USA - YL17G06_20 | ecosystem: Environmental > Aquatic > Freshwater > Lake > Sediment | place: USA: Wyoming | collected... | reverse complement strand
TAAGGTTCAGGTTTACAGGGGGTGTTGATGGTGGGCGTGGGTGGAAGGGAGATGTGAAGAAAATGCAGTTGTCGATCAAGAAGCTTCTTGATTCGGGGTGGAAACCGCAGTATTCAAGTCGGCGGGCGGTGGAGCTGACCGCGCGCGAACTCGTACGGGAATTGAGGAAGAGCTAGCATTTTTGGTGTAGCGTGTACATGAAATAGAACGTGTGGATGATTGTTCTAGAAGATGTGCCCGTATGTTTCATACTATCGGCTTTAAATATTGGAGATCCGAAGATTGAGTGGGGTTGGAGAAGAGAACGCGGACGGTTTGATGCTCTTGGGATTCGCATCTGCTCCTAGTAGGGAGGGATTATCAAATGGAGAATTTGGTTGACGAAGGCGCGATTGAGGAGATTAAGAGTCAGTGGAAGCGGATGTGGAGGGAGCGGATTGACGATCGCGTCCGTGCCGAGGGCGTGGCTTGTGAGAATTATGACAAGTTGTTTGTGGAACGTGGGACGGTTGTGCTGGCCACTCGAGATTTTAAGCTTTCGACGTTGAAAGAGATTTTGGAGTTGCACAAAGTCGCCAATGCTGAACGGCTTGTTCCGCCGAGCCCGAATGTTGGCGGGTGGGGCAAGTTTGTGCGCACGCATATTTCCGGTAGGAGACCGGTTTCGATTCGTGTTCGTGAGTTTGAATCTGATGAGAAGAAGCCGCAGCAGTTGAAGAAGGGTGGACGCGGCTGGCTGCACGTCTAGTTTTTTGTTTTGTGGTGATTCTTTCCATTTTTCTGGCGCCAGTCGATCAATAGGGATGTTCATTTTTCAAAAACAATAGTAAAAGAGTCAAGGATGGAGGGGATTTTGACGAAGTACAGGCATAGGTTTGATATATTAGCAGACATTGTGAGGGTTGCTGGAACGGGTTCTAGGAAGACAAAGATTATGTACCTTGCTAACTTAAGCTTCGTTCTATTGAACAAGTATTTGAAGGACGCTTTGCACGTGGGGTTCCTGCGGTCTAACGGTGAACAATATTTGATGACGAAGAAGGGTGAGGCTTTTCTGGAGAGGTACCTGCAGTTTTCGAGTCGGTACAGCGTAGTCAAAGCTGATGTGGAGAAGTTGAAGTGTGAAGCTGAGGCTTTGGACAAGATGTGTCGGCCACGCCACGGCAGTAACAAAGGGGCTCGGAGGAAGGAGTTTGCGGTCTTGGGTTAGCCTTTTCATAGTGGGTCTTGTCGTTGCTCTTGCCTCTTGTAGCGTGCAAAGAGGTCTTGCGGTTGAGTATCAGGATGCATCGGCTCAGATTCTGGTTGCAGATCAATCTTTGCGTGTTGCGTTCAACAGTTCTTTGGATGCCGAGCAGAGTGGGGCAAACGTGAGCGCTTTGTTGGTCAGGTTGAGTGATGCGGGTTCGATTCTGAGGAGGGCTGAGGCGGCTTTGGTTGCTGGTAACTATTCGGATGCATTAAATCTTGCGGAAACGTGCAAATCTCTGGCGGATGGGGTGCGAACCGATGCTAGTGCGTTGAAGAGTGATGCAGTTGCATCTGCGGGGAACTGGTGGATGACGGTTGCTCTCAGCGTCGCAAGTTCCGTGGTTTTCGTTGTGGCCCTTTTTTTTGTTTGGGGTCGGTTTAAGCGGCGGTACCTGAAGAGGCTTCTTCGAAGTCGTCCCGAGGTGACGGGCTAATGTGGTCCCTGAATAATTGGAAAACTGTGTTTGCGGCGGTAGGGCTGATCGGTGTTCTGGTTTTTTGTTTGCCAAGCGTTTCTTTGTTTGTTCGTGATCCTGCGGGTGAAAGGTTTTCGGAGTTGTATGTGTTGGGGCCGACGCATATGGCTGAGGGGTACCCGTTCAACGTTTCGGATGGGTCGAATTATCTGGTATACTTAGGCGTGGGCAATCACCTGGGCAACTCAGCTTTTTATGAGGTTCAGGTGAAGCTTCGGAACAGTGAGGATCCTTTGCCCAATTCGACCTCGGCGGTTGCGAGTTCGTTGCCTGTCTTGTACACGTACAGAGTTTTCTTGGGCGACGGGCAGGTGTGGGAGGATGGTTTGAGTTTTTCGCTGCACGTTGGATTTTTAGGAAACATGTCTGGAGTGGTCGGTGCCACGTTCAACGGCGTTTCTGTGGATGTCGGCAAATTTGCTGCTTGGGATAGCGTCAATAACGGATACTTTTATGAGTTGTTTATGGAGTTGTGGCTGATGAATACGACGTATAACGCTTTCAGTTTTGACAGCAGATTCGTTGGTTTCTGGCTTAACGTGACAGCAGTTTCCTGATGCACGGTTTGAGGAGGGTACTTTGATGGATGTTCTCGTGACCGGTGGGGCTGGTTTCATCGGTTCTCATCTTGTTAGGAGTCTCGTGGGCAAAGGTTGGGATGTTGTTGTTCTTGATGATTTCAGTTCAGGGAGAATGGAGAATCTTGGCAAGCTGATAGATTCTGATGGTTTGCGTGTTGTGAAGGGCGATGTGAGGGACAGGAAGGTTGTGGACGATGCTGTTGAGGGGATTGAAGCGGTCGTTCACCTAGCGGCGTTTGTTGATTCTGCCGGTTCTGTCATGAAGCCGTTGGAGACGAACGATATCAATGTGAATGGAACGTTGAACGTTTTAGATGCGTGCGTGAAGGAAGGAGTGGAACGGTTTGTTTTTGCCTCTTCGGCGGGGGTTTACGGAGACGGTAACCCTTTGCCGTTGCGTGAAGAGTATGACTTGCGTCCTGCGTCTCCTTATGCGGTTTCGAAGGTTTCGGGCGAGCATTATTGCAGGGTATTCGGTGAATGTTACGCTTTGAGCAACGTGGTTCTGAGGCTCTTTAACGTGTACGGGTCTGGGCAAGGTTTGAATCAGTATGCTGGCGTGATTACAAAGTTTGTGAATAGTGGGCTTCGGGGCGAGCCGCTTACGGTTTATGGTGACGGTACGCAGACGAGAGACTTCATAAACGTCGCGGATGTTGTTGAAGCGGTCGAGAAGGCGCTGGTTTATGAATCTTCAAAGACCGAGGTTTTTAACGTGTGCACGGGCAAGCCCGTGAGCATAAACGATTTGGCAAGCACAATCTGCAGAGTTCTCGGGAAGGATCTGGATGTTTTGCACGGTGATCCCAGGGTTGGGGACATTGTGCATAGCTATGGGCATCCTGAGAAAGCTCGGAGGACTTTGGGGTTTGTGGCTCACGTTGGGCTTGAAAAAGGCCTAACATCATACATTCGGGGCAGGCTTGAGCTTCCTTAGCGCAGGGTTTAACGACGCAAAACTTTTAAGGCGATAAGTGTGCAGAATAGAGGTTTGTTATAGAGGCGGATTCCTCTATCGTTTAAATGAGTCCGCGAGAAAGTACATTCGGCGTATAGTTAAGTGAAAGTTGTTCGGTGAATATTGTGCTTGGAGAAGGCTCTCGCAGTTCTGTTCTGGCGATTATCGCCGCCCTTAACGAAGAAGAGGGCATTGGGCTTACGATTCAAGAGCTGCGACAGTATCTGGGTAACGTGCCTGTGCTAGTTGTTGATGGGAAGAGTGTTGACCGGACTGTTGAGATAGCCAAGGACTTGGATGCTGAAGTGATTTTCCAGGCAGGCAGGGGTAAGGGCGATGCGATTGCATGTGCGATTCGCGAGGTCAAGGGTGACTTTGACAATGTGGTTTTGACTGATGCTGACTACACTTATCCTGCGGGATTTGTTCCGAGTATGATTAAGATTTTGGATGAGAACCCAACGGTGGGTATGGTTTGTGGGAACAGGTTCAATTCGCATTTTGATCTTCAAGGGATGCGGAACACGTTCTACACGGGGAACAGGCTTCTAGCATTTACACACACAATGCTTAACGGCGTTGCCTTGCGGGATCCGTTGACCGGGTTGCGCGTATTGCGTTGGGATATTTTGAAGGGTTGGACGCCGAAGTCGAAGGGTTTTGACATTGAAGTTGAGTTGAACCATCGTGTCGAACGACAAGGTTTCGGGATTAAGGAGATAGAAATTCCTTATCGTCCGAGGTTAGGGGAGAAGAAGTTGAAGTTAAGACACGGTCTTTCGATTGCGGGAAGGATTGTGTTGGAAAGCTTCAATGTTCACGCTTAGTTGCATGCGTTTATCAATCATGTATTCGCGTTTTTGAGCGCGCGCTACAAGGCGTTATGATTCTGAAAAGAATAATTTTGGAAAGCACACAAGCCTAAGACACACATGCGTGTATGTTGGCAAAGAAACCTGAAAGGCATGCAGGATTTTATCTAGAAGCGCGCACGCTACTTTATGTTAATGGTCTAATCCATGCAGATTCAAATGAAGCCGTGGCCGTCACAAGAGCAGGTCCTTTCCAGCTGGTGTTGAAACAGGTCAAGAGAAAACATTGAGGATGCGTTGGAAGATAATTGGTGTCGGTCAACCTTGCTCTTGGTATTCCGTCCACATAAATGTCAACATGGTCTATATACCATGCGATTTCGTAGTCATGGAAAGCCACATTGCTATCGAACCCTAAATTTATGATTTTCCATTGTTTCTCATTGGTCGGTTTGCCAAGTTTATAGGTAGTAATAAGCATTTGGTCTGGTTTACTACTATAAATTTCAGCTGCTATTTGGTCGCAACCTGCTACTCCAGGTTCGCGGTAATATGTGAACAGGGAGGTACAAGTATTCATCACACCGTTTGTTTTCATTCTGCATCCAAATCGACCGTACGAGAACCGTTCGAGAGTTTGTATTTGACCGCCTTCACTTAATCCTGCTGGGACAGATAACTGAAGCATTCCATTTGCAACTGCAACATTTGAAGGATTGAACGTGCCGTAAGATACCTCATAATTGCCGATTTTCCAGACTCTTGAGCTTAGAAAGTCGAATGGATCATCGATGGACGATACGGACATCGGTTTCTTTTGTGCTGCTGCATGGTCCTCGCGCGCATATATGTTTTGCTGAAGAATCGCCAGAACACTAATCAACATGACGGCCACGGCAACTGCGATTACCGCTCTTGCGACGGCTTTTATCGCTGGCATGTCTTCACGGCGCGTTATCTAGCTTCATACGATATAATAAACATTGCCGCACAAGTGTTCTTCACTAATACTCCTAACCTGAAACGAATGAGCGTTTGGACATCATAGCTTAGGAACGACTCCCTATGGCATCGTATTGGACCGGGCGCGTCATTTCCCTATGCGAAAAAAATTGACGATCTAACATACTATCGTGAAGGGTATAACATTGAATCTTCTGGGAATGCGCAGTATCTCTGAGATGTGTCTGGCGACGCAAATTACAATTACTCTGTGGGAGGAAATACGTTGAAGAATATTCAATCAAAGCGAGCGAGCGCACTCAAGATTCATTTTGTTCACGTTGGAAGTATGAATAATAAGGGTGCCGAAATTCTACTGAAGAGCGATGTATGCGCAACTAAGAAATTGACAAACAATAGTGTCTCTATTTCAGTCTCCACAAGTGACTTGAATGGGGTCGGACGGTTGAAAATTCCCATCGATAGGATTTGTCCCCAAGTCGTCGACATACCTTTCGAGCAAGTGGATTTACTCTCTAAAAAGAGAGGATGCGCCCGAAGAGACTTGTGGTATAAGATCCTTTCGGCAGCATGGATTGTTCGCATGATATTTCAAGTATTCCTCTCTACTTATTCCTCCGTCATCACGAAAATCGGTCTGCCAAGTTTCTATCGTCCAGAAGTTCTTGAATGTATTCGCGAATCGGATTTAGTGATTTCTTGCAGTGATGAGAATTTCAAAGAAGGAACGCTTCTCCTACCTCCCAAACCATATTGGATCCTGACGTGGTGGTCCGTTATTTTAGCGAGAGCGTGGGCAGTGTTAGTCGCCAAATACTACGGCAAGAGAGTGGTCATGTTTCCTAACTCCATAGGTCCGTTTCGGACCATCATCGGACGTTTGTTCTCAAAGCTTGCACTAGGTCTTTGCGATCTTATTTTAGTTAGGGAACCTATTTCTTTCAAAAACCTTGAGGACATTAACGTTAGGACTCCCAAGATTTTGACCTGCGACACAAGTTTCATTCTATGTCTCTCTGACAGACCTTTCTACAAGAAACCCGGTTCGCTAAGAGTTGGTTTGTCCCTGGGTGTCTACAGTAACATCTTCTCTCAGAAGGAAATCCAGAAACTCGTGTCCACGTACGCCAACTCGCTTGACAGAATTGTTGAGAAGTTTGACGTTTCCCTCGTCTTCCTTCCTCATTTTGTATCAGGCTTTGAATGTGATGATTTGCAGTTTTCAGATATGATCAAGGAGAAGATGAAGAACGGCGCAAACGTGGAAATTATGCAGACACAGACCGTCGAGGAATTTAAATCTATAATGGGCAATATGGACCTAGTGATCTCTTCAAAAATGCACCCTTCCACGATTGCCCTTTCGTGTAAAGTGCCCACAATATGCATTGCCTACGATCACAAGCAAAAAGGTCTCTTCGAAAGCTTGGAGATGGGCAGATGTCTTCTTTCTCTCACCGAGTTGTCCGAAAAAGAACTTTTTTCGCACTTTTGTTACGTTTGGAGCAATCGTGAAATAATAAGAAGGAATCTTGAAGTTCTCATTCCGTCCTTACAAGCAAATGTTAACAATGCAATAACGCAGGCATTATTGCTTGCAACTGAATTGCCTTCTGAGAATGTCAGATCCTGACATGTTACGCGAAATCGCGGATGAATCCTCCTGTGCCAAGATACGGACCTCGTAAATTGGGAGATGTTTCGGACTGAAATGTGTAAAACACTGTAAGAGAAGGTAAAATATGTACAACTATTTCAGAGGGGCCTATTACCTTGGAGAAATGACTTGGCGGTCACGCTGGCATCGCAAGCGACTAGCAGAATACCAGCGCAGAAGAACCAAAGAGATTGTGAAATATGCATACGAAAATGTTCCATACTATCATAGGAAGATGAAGGAGTTAGGGGTACATCCATCAGAAATAGCGGAACTTGACGATCTGAGCAAGTTGCCAATCTTGAGAAGAAAGGAAGCTGTTGAGAATTCTTTTCAAATGATTTCGCCAGAATTTGATCCAGCCGCTCTCCGTGCTGTGACGACAAGTGGTTCGACGGGTTTTCCGATGTCAACTTATCTATCTCGTTCAGAGGACGAGTTCAGAAAGGCCAAGCATTTGAGGGCAAACATGGCTATAGGACAGAAACCCAGAGACCGATGGGTTGTAGTAGTTGCTCCTCATCATTTTAGCGAGGTGACTCGGCTTCAGAGATTGCTCGGTGTTTACGCTGCGATTCCATTATCAGTGTTTCACGAAGCTCCACGGCAAATATTGGCGCTTCACCAACTGCGGCCTCAAGTCCTTGATGGCTATTCGAGTTCTCTTCTGTTGCTCGCTCAGGAATTGGAAAAAAACCCTTCAGAGTCTATTAAGCCAAGGGTCTTAATTGGGGGTGCCGAGCTAATTGACAATGCTTCGAGAGAATTCATAGAACGATCTTTTGATGCTCAATTTTATGATCAATACGCGAGCGTTGAATTCGAAAGATTGGCTTGGCAGTGTCGCGAAAAGACCGATTATCATATAGATTCAGACTCGGTTATAATGGAATTCGTGGATAAAGACGGTCAAGAAGTCTCCCCTGGTGAAAGTGGGGAGATTGTTTGTACAAGTCTGTTCAATTTTGCCATGCCCTTGATCCGCTACGCTACGGGTGATATTGGAACGCCGGCCGGAGACGCCTATTGCCCTTGCGGAAGAACTCTTCCTCTGATGAAGATGATCGAAGGCAGAAAAGATTCAATGTTGACCCTCCCAAATAGAAGGGTTCTGTCTCCATTGGCATTTGGCTGGGCTATGGAGTTTTTTAACTTTTATAACTACATTCGCCAATATCGCGTTATACAGAAAAGAGTCGACTACTTGAAGATTTTCATTAAAAAGAGAGAAGGAATAGTGACGGAAAATGAGATTCAAATCGCTCTTCAGGAGCATTTGGGCAGAATGCTCGGATTCGAGAAATCTGAGGTCACGGTTCAGGTCGAGTTTGTTGAGGAAATTCCTCTTGAAAAAAGTGGCAAACTAAGGAAGGTTATTTCTGAGCTCCCTACCATCTGAGTTAACGAGCGTAAAAGACCTGCAATTTGTTTGCCTTTACACAAAGGGATTTGGGGTCGGAAGTTTTCAAATGAAACAGCCATATCCCGCGCGCGCGTCTAGTCGGCCAATCTTCGTAAGAGGAATCTGGCGTTGAACTTGCAAAGGACTCCATTAGTTTTCGTCATAGGTGGAGTTATCTGTGCTTTCTTCATTGCTTCAGTTTGGTCTGCTTATACGTCATACCAGACAACACGTTATGATGATCCTCTTGCGCTGATAGACGCACTGCCTTTGCTCTTCTATGTAACAGTTGCCTGCTTCGCGACATTGTGTGTATACCTCGGCTTTTTCGGAAAATTGCAGTGGTACTTCCAACTGTCTATGCTTTTAATTCTCTGTTTCATGCTATGGGCGACTCCATACTTTTTCACCAATTTTGTGAGACTTCCGTTAGGGACTTGGAAAATCGCCCAGTCAATTCATGTCGAAGAGATACTCAAGGGAGCCAACTTCCCAATTTCTTGGTATGCACGTGACTACCCTGGTTCGTTTGTATTCAATGGAGTCCTACTACAAGTGACAGGGTTTGACCCACTTTGGTACGTTAATCGTGCATATCCAGTCCTCGAGATTGTTTCGTTGGTCCTATTAATCTACGTTCTGATATCTAGAATCTTCGATAGGCAGATTGCACTTCTGTCAACACTTTTCATGATTCCTGGTATGCATTATGTTATACTTCAACCTGCGCCTAGCACCTATGGACTTATGCTTTTCATCTCATCATTGATTTGTCTGAGTTTTGACAGCAGAGCTGCGACAATAATGGTCGTCGTTTTTTCATCAATGTTGATAATCTCGCACCCAGTTTACGCTCTTTTGCTGCTTTTGTTCCTTCTTGCCGCACTGATAGTTGGCCACTTTCGACACGATCTTAAATTACATCTTTCGATAAGATCTTTTACGTGTACAGCTATTTTTTTCATCCTTTGGGAGTCTTTTTCTGTTGCAGCCCAGGACTCTGTGTTTGCGAGGCTCGGCAGTTTTTCGGTCTTGAACCTATTGAGCAGTCTTTTTGGGCAAGGACAAGCAACTAGCGTGGGAGTTTCAGTTTTTGCAAATATCGACCTGTTAGCAAAAGTAGTGTATCTGATCTATTTCCTTTCTGCAACGATTTTTCTGGCAATTCTACTATTCAAGAGCAAACCGGATACCGGCAAGATCTTTCATGGTGGAAAGCGACTATTGCAACATTTCACTGCGAATCAGATTTGGGTCATATCAGGAGTTCTCATTGCAGGCCTAACAGGCGTTTACCTGTATGCTAGGACTCCCGACGAGGCGGAAAGAAGCGTTTTTCTTTTTATTTTGCTCTGTTCTTCACTAGTGGCATCTGGGATTTCGACATTTGTTGGCGGCTCCGAGCAAAGGGTTGGTCCATTGCACATAAACGGACAAAGGCGCAAAAAGGTAATTGCAATTTTGTCTATTGCTTTATTCAGTTCTTTGACTTTATTGTACCCTGTCGTTTCCTACAGCGTTGACTCCTATTCGAATTTTCCTACCGCAGAGGAGACAGGTTTGAAATTTCTGTCTGCAAAATACCAGAACCAGAACCTTCTCATTCTTGTAGCCGAGGGTCAGTTCTTGCTTTACTGTCAAAGCTTTCACCTCGTTGGAAATGATCCATGGGTATACGCAAAGTCTCCTGAACAAATCCAAGACGCAATCACCAAAGAGATTTCGGCTTCAGATATTATTGTTTTGAGGAAAACTGCCTTCTTCTATTCTGCCATAAAACTCGATCATTCGTTCGATGACAATCGTTTCATTCTTACAGAGCAGGCACTTGAGAGCAATTTAACCAACAACGTGTATTCAACTCCCAGTTTGAACATTTACGTGAGAACAAATGGAAGCTAGAAACGAAGAATGCCCTCGGAGACAAACAAGAGAGAATTCGGGCAGTGACTCCGATGTATCAGGCAGCTACGCGAACTCAAGAACCAGGAATTTGCTCGTTATCAATCTATGTAACCCATTTAGTCTAGGTGGCGCGGCGATTGCATCAAGCCTGGTGAGACTCCTGGGCTCTATTCCTGGTGTGATTCTCACTACTATGCCAACACGACCCAGAGATGCGCTGATTTATGCAGAGAAATATGGTATGTGTTCAGAAAGCTTCATACGGCATTTTTGGTTCCGAGAAAAAGCTTCAAAAACTCGTACGCTATTGGCGTCATCTATTCCCTTATTGCTTGGCCTATCACTTTGCTTGGTCTCGAAGACTCTTCGCCGATTAGGGATATCTTGCAGGGATTCTTTCAGCAGATACGATGCAATAATTGACCTAAACTCCGATGCTCTGAACGAATACTATGGTAGCACATACCCTCTTTTTACCCTGATAAATATAGCAATGGCAACAACATCTGGTAAGCCCGTGATTATTTGCCCATGCTCAATATCATATTTCAAAAATCCTCTCTTCAGGCTACTTGCCAGAACAGTATTGAACAGGGTGGACCTAATAATGTTGAGAGAAGAAAGAAGCAGAAAGAATCTCAGTCTTCTAGGAGTGGCAAAACCGAAAATTATAGTGTCCCCTGATCTTGCTTTTCTAATGGAACCTAGGAGAACCTTCCAACTGGAGAAGACATTTGAGATCCCCCTCAGAAACCGATGGAAAAATCCACTTGTTGGAATAACACCAAGTGGCATTATACATAATTATGCTTTTCCTAATGAAAAAGACAGCATTTCGGAGAAATATTCAAAATACATTTCGATCATGGCAACGATCACGGATTTCGCTATTGAGAAGCTTGATGCCAACGTGATATTGATAGCACATTCACTGTCGGAGGGCGGAGAGTTGGCAAGTTTCTCTGATGAAGATGACAGAACACACTGCAAGCGAATTTACGAACTTGTGAGAAACAAGAAATCCACAAGAATTGTGAAAGGCAATTATGCTGCAGACGAAATAAAATGGTTAATAGGAAAATGCGATCTCTTCATAGGTTGTAGAATGCATTCAACTATTGCTTCTACTAGTATGTGCGTTCCTACTATTCCAGTTGCTTATGGAGAGAAATTTGAGGGCGTAATAGGAGATGCTGTCGGTCAATCAAGCCAAATCGTCAGAATAGATACTGACCATAAGACTTTTCTGTCTCAGCTGGAATTGGTGATACTGCAGTCTTGGGAAAGAAGAAACGAAATACGAAAAGAATTAGAAAAGAGAATTGCAGCAATCAAAGAGTCTGCACAAGCACCAGTGCTCCTGATAAAAGAAATTCTTGATTCGCTTGATCGCGAATAGTCGATTGAATTCATTGCTAAATCAAACAAAAAAATGAGCCTGATTCAATGAACTGCATCTCAGAAGTCGCAGCGAATCGATATTTGTGTACAGGCTGCGGAACTTGTGCCGGTATTTGTGGGCATTCCGCGATAAAAATGCAGAAAGATCATAGGCTTGGCATATATTTGCCTGAGGTCGACAAAACAAAATGCAACAGTTGTGGACTTTGCTTCAGAGTTTGCCCAGGAGCATCGGTGGATTTCTTTCACTTTAATTCCAGTATTTTCAAGAAGCAACCTCACGATGGCTATTTGGGAAATTTTACCGCCTGTCATGTTGGCAACTCTTTGGATCAGTCAATCAGGTACAATTCAAGTTCGGGCGGCATCATCAGTTCCTTGCTTATTCTTGCGTTGAAAAAGAAGATGATCGATGGCGCCATCCTAACGAAACTGAACAGCGCAACGCTTCTGCCACAAGTGATGATAGCAAGAACACCCTCTGAAATAATCTCTGCCTCTGGGTCCAAGTATTGTCCAGTTCCGGTAAACTCTGCGATTAAGCAGATCCTTTCAGAGAAAGGTAAATTTGCTTTGGTCGGACTGCCATGTCACATTCACGGAGTTCGAATGTTTGAAGAAGCGTTTCCCGCACTGCGCAAGAAGATACCTCTACTGCTTGGGCTTTTTTGTTCTCACACCGTAAACTTTCATGGCACTGAATACGTTTTAGACAGAATGGGAATCAGGAAAGAGGATATTTCTGTCTTCTTTTATAGAGGAGGAGGATGGCCAGGAAAGCCGAGTGCTGTTCTTAAGAACGGACAAGTCGTGACTGATTCGCGCGGTAAATGGAATGAAATGTTTGGAGCGAGATTCTTTACACCAATGCGTTGTATGTTATGCATCGATGCCACTAATGAACTGGCAGACATATCATTCGGTGATCCTTGGTTGCCTCGCTTCAAGAATGAAAAAATTGGAAAATCGATAGTTGTCTGCAGAACTGAAAGAGGCGACGAATTACTCAAGGAAGCCATTGCCCAGAAAGCTATTGCACTGGAGTCAATTTCAGATTCTGAAGTCAGACTGTCTCAAGGATCATTGCGCTACAAGAAACGAATAGTTAATGCAATGACAAGATTGTGTTTCCCTCACAAAGACGTTCCTCGCTATGATTGTTTCAGGTTATCTCCTTCGGCCCTTGACTATTTCATTTCACTCCTGTTTCTCCTAAATGTCGAGCTTTCATCAAGACGATCGATGATCGGGCTTCTTAACAAATGGTCGCGCTTCATCAAACTAGCGCGCGCGCGGACCAGGAAAAATCCTGATTTGCCCCTTCAGCATCGGCCAACGGAAGAATCTGCTTAGCGCGCGAATCTTTGTGACGATTGAACGACGCAGTCTTCATGACCTTTGAGAGATGAACGTAATGACAGATGCCCTTTCCGAAGCCGCGGAGAGATCCGCGCGCGGAGGCTTTTATCTAATCTCCGGAACCACCATGGCAACCGTGATCATGGCCATTGCAGCGATTCTCGTAGGCAACCTCCTGGGACCAACGCAGTACGGCGACTACAACCTGGTCATAGTTGTTCCTCAGATTTTGCTGTTGTTCACAGACCTAGGCATAAACACGGGAATTATCAATTTCGCCTCCAACTCGCGCTCAGAAGAAAACAGGGGTCTAACGTACAGGATACTAAGGCACGGTATGATATTCAGAATCGCGGTCGGAGCAATCGTGTTCTTCATTGCTCTGGCGCTGCCTGAGTTTTTGTCAACCACGCTGATTAACCGGCCAACCCTGAGCTTCTACGTCCAAATAGCAGCGATTTCCATAATCTTCCAGGTAATTTTCTCCACGGCCACTTCCGCTTTCGTAGGCCTCGACAAAACAGAATATAACGCCCTAACCCAGAACATCCAAGCCATCAGCAAAACAATCATATCGGTAGCCCTTGTCCTCATCGGTTTTGGCCTCGGAGGGGCAGTGATGGGCTATGTAGGAGGATTTATCGGAGGCGGCATAATCGGCGGTCTAGTATTCATTAAACTTGCCAAGTCGGAAGAAGAAAAACCCGGCGGCAGTTACAGGCATACCTTCAAACTGCTGACCGGCTACGGTTGGCCTCTATACGTTTCGGCGCTAATGACGGGTTTCTTGCCCCTATTTTCCCGTGTAATACTTTCGTTCTTTTCCACAAGCTCTAATATAGGGAATTACACGGCAGCGCAGAACTTCATCCAATTGATTGCGGTAGTTCCATCGTCTTTAACCATGGCTCTGTTGCCCGCTTTCTCCAGGCTTGACTCCTCAACAGCTGAGAAGGTGAAGCTGTTTTTCAAACGTGCAAACAAATACACATGCCTGCTCATAGTCCCGATAGTGGTCCTTCTGATTCTATTCTCCAAACAAGTTGTGCAAATTGTCTATTTCAAAGGCGAGTACACGATCGCATGGCTTTTCCTTTCTTACAGTTGCCTCGTTTACTTTCTGGTAATAATCGGCTTTCTTGGGTTGTCCAGTTTATTCAACGGTTTAGGCGATACGAAAACAACGCTCAAAATGACCGGAATAACCCTGTCTATTTTCATCATCCTAGCCCCAGTCTTGGTCGCATTATACGATGTGCCCGGTGTAATAATATCCTCACTGATCTCAAACGCAACTGCGACAATTTACGGTGGATTCGTTGCAAGAAGGAAATTCCATGTCGCGTTCGACATCAAAGCCTCGACAAGAATATACCTCGTAGCCGGAATATCAGGCATTCCGTCCGTCCTGCTGGTCAGTCTGACCAAATTATCGGCGCCGGTCGTGCTCTTGTCGGGCTTTCTCATCTACGTTCTGATTTACTTGTCACTAGTGCCATTAGCAGGAATAATCAGCCACAAAGAGTTAGAAACTATTACTGACATCATTAGCCGTGTGAGACCGCTTCGAATTATTGCTGCGCCACTCGTGAAGTATGAAAAAAGAATCATGAATCTGCGGTCGACAGCTGCTTCTTCAAAAACCGGTAATTGACACTGACATCGATAGAATTCTTTCGATAGGCGGCCACGCGCTTCGTCCCGGATGAAAAGCAGCCCACGGCTAGCGCGTGGTGGCGAAAATATTATTAGTATATCGCAAGACATAATAAAGCATGGGCCGTAATAGAAGCATTGTGCGATCTTCCCACGCGAACAACGCAGTGAGTCGTGAATAATGTGGCAAACGTGTCTGTTGTGATTTCCACTTACTCTGAAAGTAAACTCAAATCTGTCTTGGATTGCATCGAATCCTTGAGCAGACAGTCTATGCTTCCCTACGAGATCATTTTAGTTGTTGATCCACAGCCCGAACTGGCGAATTTCTATAGATCTAGACTTCCTGATCATGTCAGTGTATTGATGAGTTCAGGTTTCGGTTTATCATATGCAAGGAATGCTGGAGTGAAAAGTTCAGCAGGAGACATCGTGGCTTTTATCGATGACGACGCAAAAGCCGACCAGCATTGGATAAGGAATTTGATACGAAGTTATGATGATCCCAACGTCCTCGGAGTTGGGGGTTACGCACATCCGATTTGGGATGGGGGTTCACCAACTTGGTTTCCGGAGGAACTGAATTGGATAGTTGGATGTTCCTACAAAGGGCTTCCGGAGCATAAAGCGATTGTTAGAAATCCAATCGGGTGCAACATGTCGTTCAGGAGAAGTGTTTTCGATACCGTAGGTTTTTTCAGGACCGACGTTGGCCGTTTTGGAAGTAGGCTTCTGGCAGGCGAAGAGCCAGAACTCTCGATGAGAATTTTGGCGAAGTTCCCAGAGTCGAGAATAATCTATGATCCCGCGGCGGTGGTTTACCACAAGGTTCCCAAAGGTCGAAGAAAACTGGCATATTTCATACGGAGATCTTTCTATCAAGGAATTTCCATAGCCCTCTTTAAGCCTCGTGAACCGGCTTTCAGAAAAGGTCTTTCAACTGAAAACGAATATCTGAAGTATTTAGTCGAAGTGGCTATTCCTTCGAGGGTAAAACATGCCTATCAGTTGAAGAATTTGTCGCATTTAATGATAATCTCATTCTCAACAATCGCGGTGTTATTGGGTTTTTCCATCGCAGAAATCGGGCGTTGAAAAGTGATTTTTGAATGGAATAACGTTTAAGAGTAGTGGCAAAACATGAGAAGTCCGAGGCGAAAAGTTTGTTAAAAGTAGGCATCATCGGCGGCGGCCACATCGTAAATCATAGGCACATACCTGTGTTCAAGAAGTTGAAGGACGTTGAGGTCTTTGCGGTTTGCGATAAAGAAGAGGCTTTTGCAAAAAGGACCGCCGAGCAATTTGGGATTGGTAGGTACTTTACGAGTCTTTCTGAAATGTTGAAACAACAGATGGACATAGTGGACATCTGCACACCACCCAGAACACATTATTCTCTTGCAATTGAAGCGATGGAGGCAGGGTGTCACGTATTAGCTGAAAAACCGTTAGCGATGACCCTCAAAGAAGTTGATGAGATGATCGATGTGTCAAAGCGAAAGAACGTCAAGCTGTGCGTCGTGCACCAGAACTTGTTTAACCCTGCAGTGCAGAAAGCAAAGAGGCTCGTCGAAGGTGGACAAGTGGGGAAGATCATCAGCGTAGACGTGGGAACACTCGTTCGAAAAGAAAACCACATGTGCGTCAACGAGAAGCACTGGTGTCACAAATTGCCAGGAGGGATATTTTTCGAGCTTCTTCCGCATCCAATCTATCTTTTCCAGATTTTTGGAAAGAACATCTCTCCCTCTTGCGTTGCAGGGAAAAAAATGACTGATTACCCATGGATGAAAACGGATGAACTGCGCGCCTTAATGAAGGCGGACAACTGTCTAGGAAACGTCCTGGTCTCTTGCAATTCTCCCTTTCACGGAGACAATCTGAACATTTTCGGGACCGAGATGGCCCTTCAAGTTGACCTGTGGGGAAGAAGCGTGATAAAGTTCAAAGCTCGAACCGAGGATCCCGTTTCCGTTGGCAAGAATAACCTTGAACTGGCATCTCAGTTTGCTTCACTACTAGGCACGACGTTCTCAAACTCCGTCCTCATGGCAACCAGCGGCATCAAGGTAAGCGCTCACTACGGCTTCATAAAAGAATTCGTGAAAAGCATAAATGAAAACGGAAAACCTCCAGTGTCGCCCGAGGAAGGCCGAGAAAACGTGAGGATCGTTCAAGAGATCTGTGACCTCGTAGACAAGTCAGTCCCTTCAACTTGATCAGCAGCGCCGATTTTTATGCCCAATCTTCCAAAACTATTATGGTACCTATACAATTCGCTGAACAGACTACATTGGGACGGCCAACGATTAGAGAAATTTCAGACGAAGAGGCTCAAATCAGTAGTAAAGCATGCCTACAATTCAGTTCCATTCTACCACGAGCGTTTCACACAAGCAGGCATCTCACCGAACGACATAAAAAGCCTCAGCGATCTGTCCAAACTTCCTCTCATAAAAAAAGAAGAATTGAGACGCGAGGATCCGAAGAGACTTATCTCATCCAACTATGAACTGACACGATTGAACGTCCGGAGAACGAGTGGATCCTCTGGCAAGCCTTTTCAAATATACATAAATAGTTCAGAAGACGCATGGAGAAAAGCAATCTACATGCGCGCAAACATAAGTTGCGGGCAGAAATTGAGAGATCGCTGGGTCGCTCTCACCGCCCCGCACCATTTTTCGGACACAACAAACATCCAGCGAAAACTTGGATTATTCGCTGAGAAGTGCATATCCGTATTTGAAAGCGTTGACGAACAGGTTAGGCAGGTGGAAAACGCTCGGCCCGACGTGTTGGATGGCTATTCCAGCTCGCTGCTCCTTCTGGCAAAAGAGGTGGAACAGCGAAAAATCGAGACCATTACTCCTCGAATAATCTTCGGAACCGCTGAACTGATAGGCAGCCTCTCGATAAAGTATATTGAGAAGACTTTCAACGCGCCTTTCTATGACCAGTTTGGATGCTCTGAAGTCGACAGAACGGCTTGGCAGTGCCCTGAAAAAATGGGCTACCACATGGACATAGACAGCGTAATGACGCAGTTTGTGGACGAAAACGGAAACGAGGTCTCCAAAGGAGAAAAAGGTGAAGTTGCCTACACGAGCCTCTTCAATTATGCAATGCCGTTGATCAGGTACGCCGTTGGGGATGTGGGTGTTCCGTCCGATGAGCGATGTCCATGTGGAAGAAGCCTGCCATTGATGAAAGTGGTGGAAGGCCGTAAGGATTCACTTTTGCACCTTCCCGGCGGAAGACTTCTGTCTCCAAGGGCAATCACGAATGCCGTCGCAGAGTTCATCGACAAAATAGTGCAATATCGGGTTGTTCAAAGAAAAATCGATCTTCTCGATATCTACATCCAAAAGAAGAATGATGTTGACGAGCGACAGCTGCAGAAGGAACTCGTGAGACACTTGAACAGTCTTTTAAGCCTAGATAAGCAATACGTGTCGATCAACGTTGAGTTCGTGAAGGAAATGCCCAAGAGCAAGACAGGCAAGTTAATGGCTGTGTCTTCTGAGGTCTGATTACCTTATTTCCGTGATATAGTTTTGAATCGGTGAAGATTCTGTGAGAATTCTGCAGGTCTATTCGGGTCCATATAGAGTCTACAGGGGAGGCGGAATGTCTGCCTATGTTCGCAATATATCGGAGCGTCTGGCTAAAAGGCATGATGTAACAGTTTTTGGAACCAACCCTGGCGATTTGCCGCGTTTTGAGGTTATTAATGGGGTTAAGGTTGAGCGGTTCAGGCGAGTTGCTCCAGGCGGAGCATACTTCTTTTCTATGGACATGCTTTTGAGATTGCGTAAAGTTGATTTTGATGTGGTTCATGGGCATGGCTATCAGTCTCTTCCTCTGCATCTTTCAACCTTCGCGAAGAAGAGGAAGTTCATAGCATCAACCCACTATCATGGGGTCAGTCAATCACCCCTTAGAGATTCTCTGATGAAAGCGTTTAGACCATTTGGTCAATGGACACTCGCAAAGGCTGACAAGGTCATCGCGGTCTCCGAGTACGAAAAGTCGCTTCTACTCCGTCAGTTCAAACTCGATTCCCATAAAATGGCCGTGATTCCATGCGGCGTCGATTACGGCGAGTTTCGTGGCCTCGTGCGCCACAGACGCAAAGGTAGACGTTTGCTGTACGTTGGCAGACTGGAAAGTTACAAAGGAGCTCAATACCTGATTGAGCTCATGCCTAAACTTGACGACGATTGGAATTTGGAGATTGTGGGAAATGGTCCAATGAAACCTCTATTGGAGAAGAGGGCGTCAGACCTGGATATTCGAAAAAGAGTTGAATTTTATCAACCCTTGCCTAGGAAGGAGTTGCTGCAAAAGTTTGTTGACGCAGATGTTTTCGTTCTGTTATCCAGGTACGAAGCCTACTCAATGGTAATTGCTGAAGCACTCGTTGCTGGAACTCCATGTATAGTCGCCACAGGGTCTGCACTAACGGAATGGGTGGACAACGAAAACTGTTTTGGAATAGACTATCCATTGCAGATTCCTCGATTGGCTCAACTGATAGAGAAAGCCTTTGAGCATAGAAACGAAAGCGGAGAAGATCTCAGGAAAGACAAAATCAAAGATTGGAATAATATAGTGGAAGAATTTGAAAAGATTTACGTTGGCTAAAAATGGTTAAAGCAGAGACCCAACACCCGTCGTGGTCAAATTCTCTCCCAACAGTAGGCTTATGTTTTCTTATTAACAGCTCACGTTAGCGACAAACAGAATTTGAGGAGTGATATGAAGCCTATTAATCTCACAGTAGTCATGGCAACTTACAATCGCGCAGACTTGCTAAGGAAAAATATTGATCTTCTTTTGAGTTCAGATTACGGTTTTGAATTGCTAGTCATTGATGACGGATCGACCGACAGCACCGAAGAAACTGTTAGGTCCTTCAATGATCCCCGTATTAGCTACCTCCAGCACCTTTCCAACTATGGTTATGCTAAATCATTGAACGATGGTATCAGAAGTGCGAAGAATTCCAGAATCCTGCTTTGTGAAGACGATGTTTTCATTTCTGACCCTGATGCTTTCATTGGAATTCTGAATTCTGAAATGGGCGACAAAAGAATTGTCGCCACGCATTTGCTCAGGAATGGAGTAGAAAAGAAGCCAAGCATCGCTGCCAGATTCAGACGATATTTTGCCGAACCGCTCGCAAAAGAGGTCTACGGCTATACCGGAAACAAAAGGGTAACCACAAAAT
>Ga0315279_10004129_pt1 | contig 19655 bp, 10 predicted proteins | sample YL17G06_20_MG_FD_203694 | JGI IMG/M metagenome (GOLD analysis project Ga0315279, IMG submission 203694) | Sediment microbial communities from Yellowstone Lake, YNP, Wyoming, USA - YL17G06_20 | ecosystem: Environmental > Aquatic > Freshwater > Lake > Sediment | place: USA: Wyoming | collected... | reverse complement strand
CGGAGAAAACGCAAACTGGTAGACGCCGTAATAGTGAAGCCCGTCGCCAGCCCGATGAGAACTCCCGGCGGTCTCGACGTCCAAAGGGCGAAACCGTTGATCGTCGCGTGCGAGGACTACTGCCTCGCTAAGCGGCAAACCCTTGGCCGGGATATCGACGCGCAGCTCCCGCGCCTGGGCAATGTCCTCATTGAACGCCACGACGAACTCCGTATCGCCCGCGCAGAGCCGATTGACCATGCAGTGCGGGCCGGCCGCGGCGCGGTGCAGCGCCACCCCGGCCCAACGACTCACCAGCGGCAGCCAGTAGGATTCGGCCTGGACTTCGGCCAGCGGGCCGTTGACGTAGAGCACCTCGGAAGAACCGAGCGTGGCCAGCAAGTCGCGGGGAATGCCGGTCGCCTCGAGGACCGAAGCGGCCTTTGCCGTGCCGCCCTCCAATCGCATCCGCGGCAAGAGCGGCACAGGAATCGCACTGCCCCGCGGCGGCGGGAATACGTCGCCGGTCAGCTTCACGGAGTCCTTGGGCACCGTGTACTGCTGCTTACGCGCGTCCGCGGCGACGTTCGCCGTAGACCATTGGAGCCACTCCAGCGCGAGGTTGCAGACCCGGGCCTCGCCGGGATACTGCGCCGGGGCCTCCTTCATCGGCACGTGCGTTTGGGCGTGGCGGAGGTCCAGGCCGACCACCGGCGAGGAGCCGATCGCCGCAGCCGGCACGGGGACCTCCAGCCGGACTTCGCCGGCAGGCACGTCGGCCCTGCCCACTTCGCGCCCGTTGATGAGCACGGCGACTTGATTCGGCCAAAGCGCTCGCCCCACGATACGCAGGACGTGATCGCGGTTCGGGCTGGCCGGCAGGAGGAGCGAGGTCTCGCTGCCGGTGGCCGGGGTCCAGCGGAAGGTCGATCGCGGGTCGCCCGGCCTGACCTTTCCGCCCCACGACTCGCGGTGGCTGAAACCGGACCGCAGGAACTCGTCGTCTCCTTCGGAGCCCACGTCGATAAAGACGTTCAGATCGGGCCCGGGCGCGCCATTCGCCTTAGCCGGCGGCTCGGCCTGGCGCACGCCGAAGGTCGGCATCAGGCTCGGATGGTGCGAGATCACCAGCCGCCGCTTGCCGCTCCGGAGCCACTTCTGGAGCACTTGGGCGATCGGCTCGCCTCGGCCGTTGTCGCCCAGGCCGCAGCCGTAGGCCGGGACGATCACCAGCTTGAAGCGGTCCAATTGCTCGGGCGTCACCATGCCGTCCGGCACCAGGTCGAAGGGGACGCACAAGCGGCGGAGCGTCTGGATCGTGTCGTACAACTCCTCGTGGAAGCCGGCGCCGCTGGCAAACCGCCAGTCGTTCAAGAGCAGCCCCACCGGCGCGGCCTTCTCCGCGTTGTGGATCGAGTCGAAAGCCAGCTTCATCAGCGTGGCGTAGAAGAGGTTCTTCTCACAGTACATCTTGCCGAACTCGCGGCACGGCTCCAGGTTCGACCCTTCCCACCATTCGTTCCAGGAGAGGTGCAGGAGGGCCTCGCTCCGCCGGGCCAGCGCCCCGACCCAAAAGCGGTCGAAGTGGAACGGCTCCGGATGGAAGGCCATTCCCGGCACGCGGATGTCCCAGTCGTAGTAGTAGTTCTTGAAGTGGTCGAAGAAGACCGTGTCGTACTTGCGGGCGAGCGAGGCAAGGATGTACCGCTGGGCGTCCTGGTCGTGCGGCTGATTGAAGATGCCCCCGTAGGAGTGCGGCCCGCCAAAGACCCGCACGAAATCGGCATAGCCGAAGCCCATGTAGGGTCCGTACCCCACGTCGAACGAGGCCCGCATCCCCGGCAGCTTGAACTCCTTTTCGACAAGCCCGTTGAGCTTCTGCCACTCGCGCTGCCAAATCTGGTACTGGTAGGCGATCGACAGGGCCCGCTGGTGTCCGCGCCCGGCGAAGGTCATCTCGATCTCGTCGAAGCCGCCGAACCTGGTCTGCCAGGACTTGTTCAGGGCGGCGACGTCGGCGTAGCGCTCGCGGAGGAAACGGCGGAATCCGGCATGGTCGAGCGTGGTCTTGGGCGAGCCGTTGCGGGCATAAACCAGTTGCAGCGGCTGGCCGTCGATTTTGGGCCAGACGGGCGACCGGGCGAAGTCGCGGAGCCACTGGTATACGTCGCGTTTCTCGGCGACGTTGCGGGAGAAATCGCGCATCTCGAAGTTCTCGCCGTCCTGGTAGTACGACATCCAGATGTCGTAGCCTTCCCGGCGGAGCGATTCGGCGGCCTCCATTACAATCGCCTCGCGCATCCGGCCGCCTTCGCCTTTCCAGTCGGGGGCCCAGTAGTCCATGAAGTGGTGCGTCAGTCCCCATTCGGAGGCGGTCCAGAGCGAGCGGCGGTTATCGCGCAGGGTGCGGGAATCGTAATAGCCCTCCAGCGGCGTATTGTGAATGCCGCCGATCCAACTCCCGATTTCGCGGTCGTAGTCCCACGTGTACCAATAGAAGAACACGTCGCCGATCCACGGGCGGTCGAGGGCCTGCGCGGGGCCAGCGACGGCGAAGAAGCCTGCGACGATTGCGGCAGCGATTGCGTGTCTCATGGCCGGTACCTCACACGGCGAATATAGCCGGCAGCGCGCCGGCGGTCAAACCGCCCTGGCGCCCTTGCCGCTGCGGCCGGCGACTCCTATAGTGACCCCATGAGCGCCGGTCAACCGCAGATCTTCCGCGTGCTGCCCAAACAGGTGGACGAGACCATCGCCCAAGCGCTCCGCCAGTGGTTGCCCGGGCAGTCGTGGTCCGAGGTCCGGGGTCTGCTCAAGGCCCGCCGGGTGATGCTAAGCGGCAACCTCTGCATCGATCCGGCCCGGCGTCTGAACCTCCAGGACGTGGTCAAGATCCTCCCGCATCCCGCGGCGCCGCCTCCCAGGGAGATCGACGTCCGCATCGTCTACCTGGATCCGCACATTGTCGTCGTGGAGAAGCCCGCCGGCATGACCTCGCTCCGCCACAGCGAGGAGCTCGATTGGCCCGCCCGGCGCAGGCAGATCCAGCCTACGCTGGACGAGCTCCTGCCGCGGATCCTGGGCAAGAAGGAACGCATCCGGGGCAAGCGGTCGGGATCGCCCTCGCGGGTGCGGGCCGTACACCGCCTGGACCGCGAGACGAGCGGAGTGATGGTCTTTGCCCGCACGGCGGAGGCCGAGCGGGGCCTCGTCCAGCAATTCCGCCGCCACACGACCCAGCGGCGCTACGTGGCGATCGTCCACGGCACGGTCGAGGCACGGACCATCGAGAGCCGCCTGGTCCGCGACCGCGGCGACGGCCGGCGCGGGAGCACGACCTTGCCGGAGGCCGGCAAGCGGGCCGTGACCCACGTGCGGCCGCTGGAGAAGCTCGGCCGATACACCCTCGTCGAGTGCCGCCTGGAGACGGGGCGCACGCACCAGATCCGCATCCACCTGGCCGAAGAGGGACATCCGCTCTGCGGCGAGAAGGTCTACGGCAAGCCGCTCCGCGGCAAGGCGATGGAGGACCAGAGCGGGGCCCCGCGCCTGGCCCTGCACGCGGCCGAGCTGGGTTTCCAGCACCCCGTCACCGGCGAGCCGATGCGGTTCGAAATGCCGCTCCCGCCCGATTTGCAGGCGTTCCTCGATCGCCTCCGGCGGGAGTCCTAGCGGCGGTCGGCGGCGACGCCGGATGGAGTCCTAAGCGGCGGAATCTCCGGCGTGCGGGCGATGGCTTTGAGCGCGGGTTTGCGCACGCCGAAGCGGTCCATCGGGAAGTTCCGAAAACCGAGCTGGATCGCGGGGGAGCCGTACTTGACGCGGAAGTCGCCTTTCGCGGGGTCCACGAACATCGGGTCGCCGACGAGCGAGTTGGCGTCGCAGCCTTTGGCGGCGAACTTCGCGCGGTCGGCGTCGTTGGTGGTGAAGAGGTTGCGGTCAACTTCCTTGCCCCACTTCTTCAAGCCCGGCGACATGGCGGCGGGACCGTAAGCCCCCATCCAGATGTTGCTGGTCACGACGTCGCCGCTATTTTCAAACCAGACGTGCGGGTGGAGCGAGTTGTTGACGGCGATGTTGTTCCAGACCTTGCGACGGAAGCCTTCGCGCAGCTTCAGGCCGCCCGCGAGGAATAGGTTGTTGTAGATCTCGTAGTTCGAGGAGCCGTCGTCGAGGTCCACGTCCCAGCCGCGGTCGCAGCGCCAACGGTTGTTGCGGATGACGTTGGGTTTCACCACGTCCAAAAGCGCGAGCTTAGGCAGCCCGCCGGCGGGCACGTCCCTGAGGCCCCAGTAGCGGTCGCGGCCCCAGGAGTTGAAGCTGCCGTGGTCTCCGGTTTCGCGCACGGTGTCGAAGACGTCGCAGAACTCGATCAGGTGGCCGCCGAACGTGCCTTCGCTGATGTTTATGCCGGCCCGCGGGCACTCGTAGATCGAGCAGTGCCGCACGGCGATCCCCATCGCCATCGAGATCTCCACGCCGGCCACCTGCTTCTCGACCAGCCCGATCCGGCGGATAAGACAATCTTCCACCACGCAGTCGGCGGGGTAGTTGTCGGTCTGCGGGCCGGGCGTCTTGTCGATGTCGGCGTAGCTCTGGCGGCGCACGAAATCGAAGAGCGGGTTGCGCACGGCCTTCGGGTCGCCGACCAGCGCTACGGCGCTTGCACCGGTGTCGTGGATGTCGCAGCCGCGCACGGCGACGCGGCGGTTGTAGTTGTTGACGAAGACCGCGCTAGCGCCCATCTGGTCGAACTCGCAGTCCTCGACCGTGCAATCCTCCGCGCCGTTGAAGAGCACCGCGCCGCCGCGGTAGATCGTCCAATCGCTGCGCAAGAGCGGCTCTTTGGTGTCCATGAACGTCCGCGCCGCGTGGCGGAAGGTGAAACCGCGCAGCGCGACGTTTCTGACCGGTTTCTGTTGTGAGCCGTTCAGCTCGACCAGGTGCCGCAGCCGGACGACCTCGACGGTGGCTTTTGCCATGTCCACGCCTGCCGCGGGCAAGTAGTACAGGGTCGCCGTCTTCGCGTTGTGGAACCACTCGCCGGGTGCATCGAGCTCCTCGAAGATGTTCTCCACGTAGCGGTGCTGCGGGTGCATGCCCATCGGGCGGTTGTTCTGCCAGCCGCCTTCGTAGGTGACTTCGCCGCGTGCGTTCTTGCCGGTAATGCGGTAGTGGTAGCCGCCCCAATGCGCGCGGTGCATTGCATGGATGAACCCGCCCGCAGGGTCGCTCCATCGACTCGCGCGCTCCTTGCTGAACGCATCCGCCGCGTAGCCGCCGTAGGGAAGCACGCTGGGGTCGTAGTTCGGATAGCGGGCCATGAGCTGCCGCCGGCCGTTGACGAAGAGCTGGTCGATCGCCAGGCCCGCCGGCGTCTTGGCTCGCAGGATGCCGTCGCGATACGGCTCCCACCTGAGATCGAGCCTCATGCCGCCGCTGAGCACGGGTTTCTCGCCGGGCACGGCGGCGAAGGTTGTGCCGTTGTCTTCGGCGCTTAGGCGAATCGTCTCCGGCAGGTAGTAGACGCCGGTCCGGAACCAGACCGTGGCCTTCTGCCGGCGGGCGGCCTTCTGAGACCGTGCCACCGTGGCAAACGGCCTGTCCTTCGTGCCCGGATTGCCGTCGTTGCCGTCCGGACCGACGAAGTAGTCGGCAGCCTCAGCAGTCGCCACCGCAAACAGGATGGCCAGGAGTGCTGTGAAGCTGAAGTTGGGCATCGCTGGATGGATTCGGTTCATTAGGATTCTCACTGTGGGGCAACAGGATAGACTTTTCGGAGGTTAAACGATGCAGCGGGCGCCGGTTCTCTTGACGCCGGCGACTCGGCGATTCTATCCCAAAGCCGGGCTGTTTGCCACCGATTCGGACAATTGCGTCACGCCACTTCGATGCCGGGACGGCCGGCCAATCGCGGCCATCGGTCAATCCAGCCCAATTGGTGCTTCTCGTGCCGGCGCCGCCAATCGAATCGGCCGGTTGCACCGTCCCAATCCCGCCGTCATAATCAAGCCGGAGGCAACCGCAGCGGTCAGGCCGAAGGAGTGTGTATGGTCATTTCACCTGTGCTTCTCGTCGCGGCAACGGTCGTCGTTGCGCAAGCGGAACCTGCGCCGAGCCGTCCCCACGTCGTCTTCCTCCTCGCGGATGATCTCGGTTGGGGGGACGTCGGCTTTCACGGCAGCGAGATCAAGACGCCCTGCCTCGACCGGCTGGCAGCCGGCGGCGCCCGGTTGGAGCAGTTCTACGTTCAGCCGGTCTGCTCGCCGACGCGGTCTTCGCTGATGACGGGCCGTTATCCGATGCGGCACGGGCTTCAGGTCGGGGTGGTGCGGCCGTGGGCGCAGTACGGCCTGCCGCTGGAGGAGCGGACCTTGCCCCAGGCCCTCAAGGAGGCCGGATACGCGACCGCGATCTGCGGAAAGTGGCACCTCGGGCACTTCGAGCCGGCCTACCTGCCCACCCACCGCGGGTTCGATCGCCAATACGGCCTCTACAACGGCATGATCGACTACTTCACCCACGTCCGCGACGGCGGGCACGATTGGCACCGGGACGATCGGGCGTGCTACGACGAGGGCTACTCGACGCACCTCATCGCCCGCGAGGCCGTCCGGCTGGTCACCGGGCACGACGCCCGCCGGCCGCTCTTCCTCTACGTGCCGTTCAATGCCGTCCACGCACCGCTCCAGGTGCCGGACGAATACGCGAAGCCTTACGGGCACCTGCGTCCGCAGCGGCGGACCTACGCGGGGATGGTCGCCGCGATGGATGAGGCGATCGACCAGATTATCGCGGCCCTCCAACGGAAAGGCATGATGGAGAACACCCTGATCGTGTTCTCCAGCGACAACGGGGGGCCGTCCCCGGGGATCGTCACCAGCAACGGCCCGTTCCGCGCGGGGAAAGGCACGCTCTACGAGGGCGGGGTGCGCGTGGCGGCCTTCGCGGTCTGGAAGGGCAAGATCAAGCGCGGCACGGCCGTCAACGAGCCGCTCCACGTGGTCGATTGGTATCCCACGCTGCTGAAGCTGGCGGGAGCCCCGTTGGCCCAGAAGCTGCCCTTGGACGGCAAAGATGCGTGGCCTACGATCGCCGAAGGCAAGCGGTCGCCGCACGAAGAGATCCTGCACAACGCCGCGCCCCGCAGCGGCGCGATCCGCATCGGCGACTGGAAGCTCGTAATCAACGGATCGCGCGGCACTGCCGAGGACCCGCCCGACGCCGGCAGCGCCAAGAAAGAAGTCAAGAAAAAGGCCAAGAAACGCCCCGTCAAGGCTGACCCCGGCGGGCGCGTGGAATTGTTCAACATCGCCCGGGATCCCTACGAGAAGTCCGACCTGGCCGGCCAAATGCCCGAGAAGGTGAAGGAGCTTCGCGCGCGCTACGATGCGTTGGCCCGGCAGGCGGTGCCTCCGAAAGCCGCGCCGGCATCGCCCGGATTCCGGCCGCCCAAGGTATGGGGTGAGAAGTAGCAGGGGCGAATCGAGTTGGGCTTGAAGGTGGCGGACGTGGAAGGCGCGAGCGTCCGGCCTGCGCCGACGCAAACGTGCAAGACGGCGTGCTCATTTCCGGAGCGTGAGGTTCACCTGGCGCACGTCCATGACGCTCTTGCCGGGAATGTTCAGCGCGCGCAGCGTCAGGAGGCCGCGGCCTTTTCCGAGCCGCATCGCGCCGAGACTCAGCGTGCGGAATTCCTTCATTTGCGACTCGCCGGGTGGGCGCGCGACCGTGTCCTGGTTCGTGTAGAGCGGCGGGTCCCAGCCGGGGAGCACCTTGCCGGCGAGCCGGCTGCCGCCAAACTCCAGTTCGATGGTCGAGGCGGCGTCGGGTACTGGGCACGTGTAGAGGATTTGCACGTCGTAGGTGCCGCTCGTGTGGACGGCGATGTCCCACGTGATCTTGTCGTCCAGTCTCGTCCAGTTGACGAAATAGGAGCAGTTCGGCGCGCCGGCGCTGCGATTCACGCCGCCGTGCGGGATGCCGTCGCGCGCGGGCAGCGGCGTGCGAGGGAACTCCGGGTACCCGACCGGATATGGACGATCGTCCTTCGATTTGGGGAGCGTCTCGTCGCGCCAGACGGCCACGGTCTCGGCGAACTTCGCGGCGACTTCGGGCCGCTGTGCCGCGAGGTCCTTTGTCTGGCCGGGGTCGGCAACCATGTCGAACAGTGCGCCCCGGGAATCGAAACGGTATCGCTGCGAGCGCGCACTGACGGCGCCGTTCTGGTGCGAGAAAATCATCCGTTCCGGCCAGTCGCCCGCCTTGCCGAGCAGGAGCGGCGAAAGGTCGCGTCCGTCGAGCGGCTTGTCCCCCACGCGAGCCACCCCGGCCAGCGCCGCGAGCGTGGGCAGCAGGTCGATCGCCCCCGCGATCTCGCGCACGCTGGTGCCCGGCTTGATCTTCGCGGGCCAGCGCATGAAGAACGTGGAACGCAGGCCGCCTTCGTCGGTCGAGCCCTTGCGGCCCTTCATCCCGCCGTTCCATCGCCACGAGTTCGGGCCGTTGTCGGAGAAATAGACGACGATGGTGTTGTGGGCGAGCTTAAGCTCGTCGAGGCGATTGAGCACCCGGCCGACGTTCCAGTCGAGGTTTTCGACCATCGCCAGGGCGCAGCGGGTGTGGGCGATCACTTCCTTGTCGCCGGCCCTGGCGCGCATGGCAATCGGCTTGTCCTTGAACCGCCGCCAGAACTCCTCCGGCACGGCCCACGGCGAGTGGGGCGTGTTGAACGGCACATAGCAGAAGAAGGGCCCGTCGCGATGGCGCTCGATGAAGTCGATGGCGTGCGCAGTGAAATCATCCGCGACGTACCCCTTGCCTCGCACCGGCCGGCCGTTGTGGTCCAACGGCGGGTCGAAGTACTCGCCCCAGTGGCCGGAGGTGAAGCCGTAGTATTCGTCGAAGCCCCGCGCGTTCGGGTGGTAAGGCCACTGGCTGCCGTTGTGCCACTTGCCGAATGCGCCCGTCGCGTAGCCCGCGGCCTTGAACGCGTCGGCGATGGTCTTCTCGTCCGCGTTCAGCCGCTCCAGCCCGGTGGAAACGCCGCGCACGCCGCCCCGCGGATGATAGCGCCCCGTGAGAAACTCCGCGCGCGTCGGCGCGCACACGGAGCAGACGTAGAAGTGCTCCGACACGGCGCCGCCTCGGGCGAGGGAATCAATGTTCGGCGTCCGGAGGTTGGCGTTGCCGTTGAAGCTGTAGTCGCCCCAGCCGGAGTCGTCGGCGAGGAAGACGACGACATTGGGTTTGTCCGCGGCGGCGACGTAGCCTCCAAGAGTGCACAGACACGCGACGAGAGTGGCAAGGCGTTTCATGGGTTGGCCGTGGTGCTGCGTTTTTGGGGTACGGATGTTCCTGACGATCCCACGCTTCCTAAAGATGCCACGGCTCGCGGTAGGCGACGCCGAGCAGGCGGTCGGCCTCGTCGTCGCCGGCGAATTGCCCCGTGGCCGGGTCCCACCGCAGCTTGCGCCCGAGGCGGTAGGCGATATTGCCCAGGTGGCTCCAGCACGTCACCCGGTGGCCGATCTCGACGTCCATGACCGGCCGCCGCCGCGTGGCGATGCACTCGAGCCAGTTGCCCGAGTGGCTGTCGCTGCGCTCCAGATGGAGCTCATCGCTGCGGGTCGGCGAGAGGTCCGCCTGCCCCTGCGAGACCTTGAAGTCCCAGAAGCCGCTCAGCGTGGCCTGGCTGCCGATGAAATCCACGTTCAGGCTGCCGCTGCCCGGCTGCTCCCAGAGCACCGTGAACTGCGGGTCGGCGAACTCGTAGCGCACGCGCATCTCGACGGGAACGTCGTAGAGGTTGCCCGGCGCCTCTCGCCCGGTGGCCTCGATCGTAACCGGGCCCGTCCGGTCCGCGCCCATGGCCCACGACACGACCCCGAACATGTGGACTCCATTGTCGGCGATGGCGCCGCCGCCGTAGTCCATGAAGTAGCGGAACGTGAAATGGCACCGCGCCGGATGGTAGGCGGCCCACGGCGCCGGTCCCAGCCACAGGTCCCAATCCAAGTCAGGCGGTATCTGGCGCGGGGGCTCGCAGGCGTGGGTGGGGTTCGGGGGATGAGAGAGCCGCACGGTATGAACCTTGCCGAGCCGGCCGTTGCGGACCCACTCGCACGCCTGGCGGCTGCGCCCTATCGAGCGGTACTGGGTGCCCATCTGGACGACGCGGTCGTAGCGCCGCGCGGCCTCGACCATTTTCCTGCCCTCGCCGATGGTGCGGCAGAGCGGCTTCTCGCAGTAGACGTCCTTGCCGGCCTGACAGGCCATGACGGTGATGGCGGCGTGCCAGTGATCGGGCGTGGCGATAAGCACTGCGTCAATATCCTGGCGGTCCAGGGTGCGGCGGAAGTCCTGGTACACGTCGCACTTCCCAATCCGTTTGGTGGCGGCGGCCGAATGCTGTTGGTCCACGTCGCACACCGCGGCGATGGTGCAGCCCGGGTCGTCGTGGATGCCCAAGAGGCCCATGCCGCGTCCGCCGCAGCCAACGAGCGCTGCCGCTACGCGCTCGCTGGCAGGCCGGCGTGTTTCTCCGTTGGCCTCGCGGCTCAGGATGACGGAGGGTGCGCAGAGGCCGAATGCCGTGCTCGTCAAGAAGCGGCGTCGGCTCGATTGCCGCGTGTATGGGGCCATACGGCTCTCCTCGTGTTGTCTGCTATTTCTTCTTGCCCTGCCGCGGCGGCGGATTGCCCGATCGTGCCCCCTCGGCCTGGATCTCGGCGTGCAGCCTCTTCATCTCGGCGGCCATCTTGCGCACCAGGTCAGGGTGCCCGCCGGCCACGTTGCGGGCCTCGCCGCTGTCATCCGACAGGTTGTACAACTCAAACTGATCCAACGTCTTGTTCGCCAAGAGCTTCCACGGGCCGTCGCGGAGCGACACTTCCCAGGGCCGGCTGATGGCGAAGTCGTACTGCCAGTAAAGCGGATGAGGCCGCACGACCATCCTCCGGATGGTGCCCGGCTTGCCCTCGAAGATCGGCAAAATGCTCGCCCCGTCCAGCGCGCGGTCGGTCGGAGGGCGGATGCCGGCAATCTCGCAAAAGGTCGGCAAGAGGTCCAGATTGCACACCGGCTCCGTGCTGACCGTGCCAGGCCGCGCACGGCCGGGCCAGCGGAGGATGCCCGGCACGCGGTAGCCCGCCTCGGTAATGTGCAGCTTCATTCCCCGCAGCGGGCCGGGCGAGCCGTAGCTCCGCTCCGCCCCCGGATAACGCTTGAGCGTCTCCGGCCCGTTGTCGCTGGAGAAGAACACGAGCGTGCTGTCGCGCAGGCCGCGATCGTCGAGGTACTTCATCAGTTTCCCGACCGCCGCATCCATCTGGCTGACGTCCCCGTAGTAATGTCGCTTGTCGAGATTGGGCTCGTCGGGGTAAAGGTTGAGGAACTCTTCGGCCGCGGCGACCCGCTCGTGCGTCTCGTGGAACCAGACGTTGAGAAAGAACGGCTCCCCGCGCACCGTATCGAGCCAGCGGATCGCCTCCTCGACGACGACGTGCGAAGAGGGGCCTTTGAGGGGGCCGGCCCGCTTGCCGTTGCGCACGAAGTTGGTGGGATCCAGATGGCTCGGCGCGGCGTTGTTCTGCGTGTAGAGCCAGTAGTCGAAGCCTGCATCCCCCGGCGTGGGCTCCGAGCCGTTGACGCGGCTGTTGAGATGCCACTTGCCCACGTGGCACGTGCGGTAGCCGGCCTGCTTGAGCAACTGCGCCACGGTCACCTCGCCCGGCCGCAGGTAGATGCCGCTAGCGGCCGGGATCCAATCGCGGATGCCCAGCCGGTTATGGTTGCGGCCCGTCATCAGTCCGGCGCGGGACGCCGAGCAGACCGGCGACGACGAATAGCAGTGGGTAAGCTTCACCCCCTCGGCGGCCAGCTTGTCGAGGTTGGGGCTGTGGATCGCCGGGTTCGCGAAACAACCCAGGTCGCCGTAGCCCAGGTCGTCGCACAGCAGGACGACGAAGTTCTGACGCGGCGCAGCGCCGGCATCGCTGAAGGAGCCGACGCACAGCATCGCGGCGAAGGCCAGCAGGAGTCCGCGCCGCGGGAACGCGGCTCGATCGGTATCGCACAAAGCCAGTCCGCACATCTTCTTCCTCCACCATCGAGAACGCGTCTTCCGACGCTTCGGGTCCGGCGGCGGACCTGAAGCCGGTCCAGACCCACAACGGCGGCCATTTTACCAGAGCACCGCTGCAATGCACAGAGGCCGATGGAGCAAGCAGGATGTCGCCCGGCTGGCGCGGACCGTATACTACTACTCGGGCTGTCGAGAAGACGAACGAGGAGGGAAACATGCGCGGTCCGGGCACCAAGTGCGTCACGGCGCTGCTCGTGACGGCCATTACCTCAATTACCGCGATCGTCGCGGCGGCCGATAAACCCGTATCGGCGCCGGTCGAGAGTTCACCGGCGGCGTGGCTCCGGGCGGTGGACAAGAGCGACCAGTGGAAGGCCGCCACACTCCGCTGCCGCGAGCTGCTTGAGAAGGTCAATCTCCGGGACGCCCTGGTCCAGAAGCACTTAGCGAAGGTGAAGGAGAAGGTCCAGCTCCTCGTGCGCTCGCCGGACTTCGATTGGAAGAAGAAAACCGCCGTCGAGTATATCGAGAACATGCTGGAAGACTTGATTGGCGGGCGCGAGCCACACAAGCGCTATGCCGGCAAGGAGTTTGCCTACCCGTACTGGTCGAAGACCATGGAGCGGATCGAGGCCTTATGGATCCACGTGCCGCCGGAGTACGACCCGGCCAGGAAATACCAGTTCTTCATGTACTACAAGTGCGGCGGAGGAATCCACTTGAAGGACGGCCGGGTCACGGGCGGATACCGGCCGACGATCGACGTGGCCAACCGCACCGACAGCTTCCACGCCTGGAGCAGCCTCGACATCCAGGTCAAAGGGCGCAAGGGGGCGCACATCGAGCTGGCAGAGGCGGCCGCCGCTCTCTGCCGGGATTTCTCGGTGGATCCCGACCGCATCTTCCTGACGGGCTGGTCGGACGGCGGTTTCACGGCGATCTGGCTGGCATCGCGCTATCCGCACCTGGTTGCGGGCATCGCCCCCGCGTGCGGCAACTGGCAATACGGCAACATCGAGAACGTTGGGCTGTCGAATCTGCCCACGCTGGCGCTCGACGGCTGGGGCGACGGCGGCTACAACAGCTCCCAGTTCTGCCGCTGGCTGGCCCTGCGCGGCTTGGTGGCCGACGCGGCGTGCATCTGGGGTCACCATGGGCATTCCTACCAGCCGTACGAGGACGTCGAGGAGTTTCAGTACATCATGGACTGGGCCAAGGGCAAGCGGCGGGACCTCTATCCGAAGAAGGTCCGCTACGCCACCTGGAACCTCTCCTGGAACAGAGCCTATTGGGTGGCCATCGATCGCATGGAAAACCCCGCGTTGGCGGCCCAGTTCGAGGCCGAAGTGACCGAGGATAACCTCGTCCGCGTGCAGGTCTGGAACGTCGCCGCCTACCGGCTGGCCCTGAGCGACAAGCTGGTCGACCCGCACAAACCGCTCACGGTCACCACCAACGGCAAGCCGTCGTACTCGGGACCGGTGAAGGCGGAGTTGCTGATCGAGGTGTCGCCCCGGCCGGCGCACAAGTTCGTCAAGGACGCCTCGCTGCCCGACGACATCGCCGCAGCGATCATCGAAAGCTCCTACGCCACGACGGGCTCCTCGGCGATTCCCTCGCGGCGATGGCTGGCCGTCCGGCCGACGGGCTGGGATGAAAAGACCGCCGGCCTGCTGGCCAAATGGGTGCCGAAAGACGCCAAGGCCGACGTCGATGTCAGCGGCCAGGATCTTGCCGCGTGCAACCTCTTGGTCTATGGCGGGCCGGACATCAACAAGCTGGCCGCCCGGATTGCCGCCGATCTGCCGGTGAAGCTCGAGCGGGGCAAGTTCGCGCTAGAGAGCAAGGTCTACGATCGACCGTCGCACTGCGTTGCCTTCCTCCATCCGAACCCCCTGAACCCAAGACGATACGTGATCGTCTACGCCTTCAACGACGCCGAGACCTTCGTCCGGCATGGCTTCTTCGGCATGACGGGCGGGAGCCTCTCGGAATTCCGCACGGGCGACTGCCTGGTCTCGGGCATCCCCGCCGAGCGTCGCCGCTGGGGAGCGGCGATGGGCGGCAGGAGTTTTGAGTCGCGCCACCTGATGTTCGACGCGACCTGGAAGGTGGATGCCTCGCCGCCCCTCGGTCAGCTCGAGCGGCCGTTTGACTACCTGCAGGTCCTGCGGCTGAAGGCCGACGCCGTGCGCGAAGCGGCCGGCGCCGACGTGGGCGTTATCTGGGAACACACACCGTCTTGGAATCGTTGGGGCGAGTCGCTCCCGGCTGGGCCGGTCACGCTCAATGACCTGGCCACGATCGACATGTTTCCGGAGAACATTGGGGTTGCCGAGATGTTGGGGGCCGAACTGCTGCACGGCAAGCCCTCGGCCTCGACCGTTGTGGCCGATCGGCGCAATCCGGCCTACGATGGCAAGAATCCTATGTCTGCCGCCGACATCGACCCGGCCAAGACCTACCGCGTCGCGATGGGCTGTTTCGGCACGCCCTCCTATGGCGCCGAGCCCGGCCGGATGCCCAAGCTCTTCCCCTTTGCCGCGCCGGAGGATTTCCTGGCCGTCCAGTCGAATCGCATGCCGCTGAAGAATTTCCGGCAACTCCCCACGCAGGTCATCGAGGCCACGGCGCAGTACATCCGGCGCCACGGGAAGGTTGCGCCGCGGCCGGTGTGCTTCGACTTGACGGAGTATATCATCAGTCCCGAGGACAACGACTACGGGGCGTGCGATTGGTTGCACCTCGGCATCGACACGCCGTGGAAGGGCGCCCCCGGGAAGTCCGCCGATCGCTACACTCTGAACCTGGGCCTGCGCCTGCTCGACGAGCCACAAACGGCTCCGCCGCGAGGCAATTCCAAGCACTTCCTGGACCTCGGCGGCAACGCAAAGGGGCCGATGACCTCCCGGTTCGCGACGCTGGACAAGAAGCTGCCCGTCACAGTGAGTATCGGAGCCACGGAGCAAACAATCGCCGCGGACAAGGAGTCCAAGAGTTTTGCCCTGGCCGACGCCGATGCGAAAGAGAATGTTGTGGGCCGATGCTCGCTGCTCCGCGTGAAGCTGGCCAACGCCGGCCCGAAAGACATCGCCGTGACGGCAGTCCTCTCGGCTTCTGAGCTGCGGCAAGTCTGGCGCCAGACCTGGCCTGATGAGGAAGACAAGGACTCTCGGGCTTACTACGCTGGATACCACCAGGCGCGGGGCGAATATCAACAGCCGCCGATACACGAGGATGCAGCGGTGCTGCTTTTCGCCGGCGCGATGCCGAAGACTACCCGGCTAGTGGCGCCCAATGCCGGGTACAACTTCGGTCTGGCGGGTCTTCAGGTTCCTCTGATCGTAAAAGGGGGCCAGATGCTCTCTTTGCCGTTGTTGCTGGTTTCCGTGGACGGGCCGCCGGGGAGCAACGTGAGCCTGGCGCAAGTCCTGGGTACGCTGAAAGCAGATCTGCTGAGGAACAATGAGTGAGGTCAATTGAGGCGATCAAGAGAACCAAGGAGCACGAACCATGTTGAGACAACTATCGCTCGTCGCCGTATTGGCCTGCTTCCCTGCTGTGGCGACCGCCGCCGGACGGCTGATCTGGGTGGAGGGCGAGCAGGCCGTCAAGAGACAACTCGTGGACAATGCCGGACTGAACGACGTCAACCCCGAAGAACTCTCCGGCGGCAAGTGGATTTGCAGTTTCTCCCATGAGAAACAGCCCACCGGCACCGCGGAGTACGCCGTGGAGGTTCCCGAGGCCGGCCGCTATCGCCTCTGGGTGCGGGCCGTGGGCGGCACGGGGCTGGCCTATCGCCTGGACGGCGCGAAGCACGCCGTGGACGTGGCGATCGACAAGGGGAAGGACCAGATCCCCGTCGCCGCGGATGGAAATCCTTTCTATCCTCCGCAGGCGGCGTGGTACGACCTGGGCATCGTGGACTTGACCCAGGGCAAGCACGCCATCACCTGGTACCTCGGCGGGCTGAAGGAGAAGGTCCGCTGGGGCGGCATGGACTGCTTCGTGCTGACCGGGGGCACCTTCACGCCCAACGGCAAGTACAAGCCGGGCGAGAAGTCGCCCGAACCGATCCCCGCGTTCAAGCCAGGCCAGGCGTGGGACTTCATCCCTGAGGCCGACAAGCTCGACCCTTCCGCCGTGCTGGATCTCCGCTACCTCAACGAGAAATTCGCCGGCCAGCACGGTTTCATCCGTCTGAGCCCCGACGGCAACAGCTTCCTGCGCGGCGACGGCCAGCCGATCCGCTTCTGGGCAGCCTCGCCGAGTTTTCAGCCGGAGGTGAGCCTCGCCGCGCGGAAACACGACGCGCAGTTCCTTTCCAAGCGCGGCGTCAATTTCGTCCGCGTGTGGTGCAACTTGTATCGGACCGCCGAGGGCTCGAAGATCACCGACGTGGATGAGAAGGCCCTGGACGACGTCTTCAAGACCGTTGCCGCCATGAAACCGGCCGGCATTTACTCGATCGTCAATCCCTATTGGGCCGTCTCGGTGAAGATCCCGAAGAGTTGGGGCGTGACCGATCCCGGCACCACCTGTCCCGAAGGGCTGCTGTTCTTCGAGCCGACCATGCAAAAGGGGTTTAAGGCGTGGCTGAGGGCGCTTTACACGACGAAGAACCCGTACACGGGCCTGACGCTGGGCGAAGACCCCGCGGTGGCGATCGTCGAGGTGCAGAACGAGGACAGCCTGCTCTGGTGGGGCTTCTCCAACGTCAAGGGCGATGCGCAGATCATGTTGCGGCGCTTGTTCGCGGGTTTCCTGAAAGAGAAGTATGGCTCGCTGGAGAAGGCCCGCCAGTCCTGGCAGAACTACGACGCCTGGGTGCCGGATGCGTGGGACAGGGGCCTGCCCGGCTTCATGCACGCCTGGGACCTGACCCGTGACGCCCGCGTCAAAAAAGGCAGAATCCCCGGTTTCGAGCAGCGCGCCGCCGCCCAGACCGAGTTCCTCGCGCGGCTGATGCACAAATTCAACTCCGAGATGGCGGCCTACCTCCGCGAGGATCTGCACTGCAAGCAGATCATCAACGCCAACAACTGGCGGACCACCGACTTGACCATGACGCAGGACGCGGAATACTGGGCCGACTCCGCCAACGAAGTCAGCGGACGCAATTTCTACGCCGGCGGCTATCACAAGGGGGTGAACGACGGCTGGCAGATCCTGCCAGGTCACTACTACACCGACGTGTCGATGATCAAGGAGCCGGTGAGCCTGCCGATCAACGTGAAGCGGCCGCTGGGGCACACATTTATCCTCCCCGAGATGCTTTGGGTCCCGCCCGATCTGTACGAGTCCGAAGGGCCGCTGATGGTGGCCGCACAAACCGCGCTCACCGGGCTCGACATCTCGTGCTGGTTCGGCATGGGCAACCTGTGGTGCGACAATCCGTCGTACAAGTGGGTCGGCAACAGCCCGGTGATCTTGGGCCAGTTCCCGGCCAACGCCTTGATCTTCCGGCAGGGGCTCGTCCAGTCCGGCAAGCCGGCGGTCGTCGAGCATCGCCGCCTGGAGGACCTCTGGACGCGAAAGACGCCCATCATTTCGGAAGAGAGCGGCTGGGACCCCAACCGCGACACGGGCAACATCACCCTGACCTCCAGCGTCAAGACGGCGGTCGATCCGCTGGCCTACCTGGTCGGCGCCGTGCGCGTGGCGTACGACAGCGATCCGGCCAAGACCGAGGTTGCCGACCTGGCGAAGTACATTGACCGGAAGAAGAAGACGGTGCGGAGCATCACCGGCCAGATCGAGACGGACTACGGCAAGGGCGTCTACCGCGTCAACTCGCCCACGGCCCAGGCAGCGGCGGGTTTCTTGAAGGACGCCGGGCCGCAGCACCTGGCTGACGTAGACATCACCTGCCGCAACAACTACGCCACCATCGTGGTCGTGCCGCTGGACGGGAAGCCGATCCGGCAATCCGGGAAGCTGCTCGTTCAGGTCGGCACGGTCTGCCGACCCACCGGCTGGACCGCGATGCCCACCCGTGCGCGAATCAACGGCAAACAGAGCGACTGCTTCCGCATCATTTCCGCGGGCAAAGCGCCGCTGCAAGTGGAAAACACGGACGCCACGGTCACCGTCGCCAACCCGCGGCTGACCAAGGCGGTGCTGTTGGACGTCAACGGCATGGCCACGCCGGAGCCGGTCGAGATCAAGCAGGCGGGTGGCAAGGCGACGGTCGTCCTGCCCGCCAACACCATGTACCTGGTGCTACGTCGACCAACGCATCAGGCTTTAGGGCCCAATCCGGCAATGCACTGATCTTCGCGGACCACTTTGCGGGGGCCGCCGTCCAGACCGGTCGACCAATCGTGGGCCGCCGCGATCTCGTCGAACCGGTCGAGAACTCCCAAGGCCCCGGCCCGCTCGTAGATCAATTGCCACGCGCAGTCGAGGTCCGGATTCACCTCGCACTTTCCCTCGCGCGAGCCGCCGCACGGGCCGTTGAGGATATGCTTGGCGCAGCGGGTGATCGGGCAGATCCCCACAAACTCGCCCAGCCGGCAGTTGCCGCAGCCGGCGCACTTCTCCGTCCAGACGCCCTGGGATTCGAGAATGCCCATGAACTGCGTGTTCAGGCCCGGGTAGACGGGCATCTTGGGAAACCGCTCGGCCAGGGCCTGCACTCCGGCCCCGCAGCCCAGCGAGCAGATGGCGTCGTACTCGGGGGCCCGCTGGGCCAGCACGTCGATGAACGCGTCCTCGCACTGCCGCTCGATGGTACACTCGTCGACCGTCACCTCGCCGCGGCCTTCCAGCCTCAAGGCCATGCGAAGGGCCGAGCCGAGGATGCCCACCTCGCGCTCCCCCCCGGCCAGGCAGACGGTCACGCAGGTGCCGCACCCTACGAGCAGCACTCGCCGGTGATTCTTGACCATGTCGCGGATTTCCGGGACTTTCTTACGGTCGGCAACAATCATGGTTCAGGGTCCAGGGTCCAGGGTTCAGGTAGGTGGTAGGTGGAATATGGGGCTGCGGGTTCAAGGTCTTCCCCATATTCCACCTACCACCTACTGCCTACTGCCTACTGCCTACTGCCTACTGCCATCTGCCGTCTGCCCTCCGCCCTCTGCCTTCCGCAGCGGGCTCGTGCCCAGCCGCTTGATGCGATCGACCATCGCGGTGACGATTTCCGCGAAGCGCGGGCCCTCGGCCGACGAGAGATTGAACATCTCCAGCCGCTCCGGCTCCAGGCCGATCTCCGCGAGCAACTGCCGGGTCCGTTGGACCCGCCGCCGCGCCCGGAGGTTCCCTTCGAGGAAATGGCATCCCCCTTCCAGGCATCCGGCCACGATCACGCCGTCCACGCCCCGCTCGAACGCCGCCAGGATGTAGTTCACCTCCAGCTTGCCCGTACACGGCAGGCGCAGCACGCGGACGTTGCCGGGATATTGAAGCCGCATGGACCCGGCCAGGTCCGCGGCGGCATACGCGCAGTAGTGGCAGCAGAACGCCAAGATGAGCGGTTCGTCGTCCATAGTTCTACAGCATCGCTTTGGTATTGGAGGTTTTCGGGTTTTGAGTCATACAAGAGGGATGGTTGATCGAGCTGGCCAGTTCGGCGTCACATGGAAGT
>Ga0315279_10004128_pt1 | contig 19657 bp, 19 predicted proteins | sample YL17G06_20_MG_FD_203694 | JGI IMG/M metagenome (GOLD analysis project Ga0315279, IMG submission 203694) | Sediment microbial communities from Yellowstone Lake, YNP, Wyoming, USA - YL17G06_20 | ecosystem: Environmental > Aquatic > Freshwater > Lake > Sediment | place: USA: Wyoming | collected... | reverse complement strand
TGCAAAGCAACTATGAAGCAGTTATAATGGGCGATGAAGTTCGGGAAGAAGCGAAAAGAAGAAACTTGCCTCCGACTCCTGAAAACATCGGCAAAATAATGCTTGAAATGAGGCGCACAGAAGGAGAGGCCGTCATTGCCAAGAGATGTGCGCCCAAGATTGAAAAGTCCGCGAGACGAAAGATTGTCGTTGATGGCATACGAAGTCTGAGTGAAGTTGAGGAGTTCAAGAAGCATTTCAAGAGCTTCACTTTGGTCGCGATCCACTCTTCCCCAGAAACCAGATTCAAGCGGCTTTACAGCCGTCAGAGAAGCGATGACCCGAGAGACGCCGAGATCTTCCTAGAAAGAGACATGCGGGAACTGAGTGTCGGATTAGGAAATGCTATAGCTATGGCTGAACATATAGTAGTAAATGAGGGAGAGATCAAACCGGCAAAAGCCAAGATACGAGAGATTCTAGGGAAGATTGAGGCGAAATGGATAAAATAACCGTTCACATCAAAGCCGATGTGAACCCGACAGAATCTGAAGAAAAAGTGAAGAAAGCCATAGGAAACATGTTCGGCAGCGTAGACATCAGAACCGAGGACACACTTAATGCAAAGACATTGACTGCAGAATCGAAAGGTCTCGAAGCCCTAACCAAGATCTACAACATTCTTCGAAGAGAACGCATCCGAGATGCCGCCAGAACAGCGCTTCTTCACGGCTTGGACCGAAGATCTGTAAGCTTCTGCCTTAACAAGCAGGTCGCGTTTGCTGGACACGTATCCTTCTCGCAAGAAGAAGCCGAATCTCCTCTAGGACCAATAAGAGTCAAAATAGAATGCGACAATCCGCGAGAAGTGATCCACTGGCTCACCTCAAAGGAATAGCCGAGGCGAACACCTTTGTCCACGAAAGCAACGGTAACCGAAAGAGGAGCAGTGATCCTCGGCAAGAACATTGCATGCGACGCCTACGATGGTAACAAGCCGTTAAGGGTTGTCACTCATGCCCACGCAGACCACATGGAAGGACTGCAAAAAAGCCTGAAAACATGCGAAAAGATCTTGATGACACAAGCCACAAAAGACCTTATTGACGTAATCCGCAACCCTCTTCTCCTTATGGGCGGCTATGTGGAAACTCTCGACTACGGCAAGACGATTCAATATGAAGAAGAGGGCATAACGTTCTTCAAGGCAGACCACATATTAGGAGCAGCTCAAGTTCTTGTCGATGATGTTGAGGGAAAGCGCATCGCTTTCACAGGCGACTTCAGAATCGATGATACTCCCGTTCTGGAAGCCGACGTGCTCGTAATGGAAGCCACATACGGAAGCCCAGCGTGCAGACGATCCTTCCACACAGATCTGAAAGACCTTCTAATCTCCCTTGTGGAAAAAGGTCTGAGACAGGGAAGTGTTTACATTTTTGGCTATCACGGCAAACTGCAGGAAGTGATGCAGATCCTCCACACAGCAGGCATTAGCGTGCCTTTCGTAATGTCCGAGAAGACTCTTCACGTCTCCAAAGTCTGCGAAAAACATGGCATGCGCCTGGGACGATTGTTCTTGTCCGACGAATACGAAGGGCAAGGGCTACTCGAGAAGAATGCGCCATGCGTTGCCTTTTACCATATGAACACCGCGGGAACGGTGGGAAGAAACAGCTTTCGAATATACGTGAGCGGATGGGAATTCGATGAACCTATTCGCCAGAAATCTGACAAGGAGTACGTTTTGGCTCTGAGTGATCACTCCGATTTTGATGGGCTACTTGAATATGTGAGACGCTCAAGACCTGGGCTTGTAATCACCGACAACTTTCGAGTTGGTCACGCTGAGGCTTTGGCTCTGGAAATTCGTAAACGGTTCGGAATATCTGCTGCGGCTTTGCCAAGGAGATAACCAACAGACACCTCAACAAGGAGGACGCGACGCGACTTCCTCATTAAACTCTTAGGTCAAAGTATTGTTGTCCTTGACATTTTCCTTAGCGTAGAAGTCAAATTCTGATTCCTAATTCATATCTCTTAAATAACAAGATACCAGACTTTTCACCACGGTACCGACATTGGCTTCCCCACTGCAGCCAGAGTTCTTTCTGTTGCTGGGCATAGACCTCTTCTTAGCCATAAGCCTTCTGACCTGTCTGCTAGACAAGCATTTTCCGTGGCAGTTACCGTACCTATATCAAGTGGGAGCCCTCGCAGGCTTCGGAAACCTGCTTGTCAGCAGAGAGTTCATGAGCCTTTTCGGTGAGTACATGCGCTTCTGGTACAGCTTCATATACCTCGTCGTAGCCTTAGGAAACATCATTGCCATCAACGCTTACATCGGAATAACCAGGAAACTGATGAACCATGCAAAAATATTGATGCTAGCCATGACCTTTCCAGCCCTTTCAATATCCACGCTGTTCCTAGCCAACTATGCGGAAATAGCGGTTCACCCGCTAGTAATGTTCCCACAAATGTCTTGGGAAGCCACATTCATAGGCATAGTTGCCTTCGACACATTCGTCGTTGGACTAGGTGCTTACATTTTCTTCAAGCCAAAATGGTGGTACATAGTTCTCGGCGGAAGCGTAGCAATTGCAGGCGCAACAACATACGCAGCTATCAAACCGGAGTGGGGAGGCGCCGCCTTCGTAGGCTCAGCCATTGCCTTGGCAGTAGCCTGCGTAGTCATCCTAGGCGTAAGCGTCTACATTTTCGCAAGAATGTGGGTAGACAACATCAAAGACAAAAAGCGAAGGAGGGAGGTGAGATGACAATATGAAGATAAACCTAAAGAAAAGCCTGAAACTCGTGACTCTCTTGATTACATCAATACTCATAGCGGCAGTCAGCGCACAGGTCTACAGCTACATGTACATAGACGGCAGCGTCACAATAGGAACCGCAAAAATGATCTGGCTAGAAGGTGAAAATGCCCCTGGGGACACCACCATCTCGGGCGGCACCGTAACCATCGACCTAGACATCCAACCTGGTATCAATCAGAACTTCACCGAATGCCTATTCCTGAAGAACAACGACACAGCCTCACACAACCTGACAATGACTGTGACCACAAACGTTTCAACGAGCACTTTTGAATGGTTCAACACGTACATCTACGAAAACGCTACTGTACCTGGAGTCTGGACGTACGTTGACACTTTGACCATGACCACACAGAGCGACTCTTATAGTACGTACACAGGAAACACCCCGCTAGACAGTGGAGAATACTACAGACTAAGCTTCGACGTAAAGGCTAAGACTGGAACAAGCGGAACGGTGAACTTTGACATCGAAGTGAGGTACGAGTAACCTCCCACCTTTCTTTTTCCTTTATTCTCACACTTTTCTAAACCACGGAGTCTCCAGCGAAAGCCTTAGCCTTTTCCCAGAGTCTGCCAAGCTTTAAAAGACTCAGAAAGATTCTTGGATAGCATCACATAAAGGTGAAGGTGGATTATTCATGAGCAAATCCTCTCTGATATCAGGCTTCCATAAGCTGAACCCGAAGGAAAGACTGCAACGCGTCAAGGAATTTGCAGGCTTAACAGACGAAGAATGCGCAACATTGCAGAACACGGGATCCCTACCTTCCGAACTGGCTAACCGCATGATAGAAAACGTCGTAGGCGCCTTCCCAGTTCCCCTTGGAATAGCAGTCAACTTTCTCATAAACAAGTGCGACTACATAATCCCCATGGCACTAGAGGAACCTTCAGTCGTCGCTGCGGCAAGCTACGCGGCGAAAATGGTTCGTGACGGGGGAGGATTCTACACAAGCAGCACACCCCCCGTAATGATTGGCCAGATACAGACAGTGGGCACAAAGGATCCAAATGCCGCAAGAATGCGCGTTCTCCAAGGAAAAGATGAAATCATCAAAAAGGCCAACGAACAAGACCCTGTGCTTGTCTCCGTTGGCGGCGGGGCCAAAGACTTGGAAGCAAAAGTCATTCAGACAACTCAAGGCCCTATGGTCATAACTGAACTGCACGTTGACTGCCGTGACGTCATGGGCGCAAACGCCGTCAACACGATGGCAGAGGCTGTTGCCCCGATAATCGAACGGCTAACCGGCGGACGCGTATATTTGCGGATAATCTCCAATCTCGCAACGAAGCGCCTGGCCAGAGCTTCATGCGTCGTGCCCAAAGAATCAGTCGGCGGAGAAGAAGTGGTTGACGGTATAGTCAACGCTTGCGCTTTCGCCGCGGCAGACCCGTATAGAGCAGCAACCCACAACAAAGGCATCTTGAACGGAATTATCGCTGTCATGATAGCTACATGCAATGACCACCGTGCGATAGAGGCAGGAGCCCACGCTTACGCCGTCAGAGACGGACACTACACATCGCTTTCTACATGGGAAAAGAATGAAAACGGCGACCTAGTTGGCTCAATAGAGTTGCCGATGGCTGTAGGTCTTGTGGGGGGCGCCATGCGAACGCATCCCACAGCGAAAATATCACTGAAGATCCTTGGTGCGAAAACAGCCAACGAACTTGCAGAGATCTCGGCAGCGGTAGGTCTAGCTCAGAATCTGGGAGCGCTTCGGGCTTTGGCAAGCGAAGGAATTCAACGCGGACACATGTCGCTTCACGCAAAGAACGTTGCCATCGCTGCAGGCGCAACGGACGACCTGATAGAATTGGTCGCAGACAGGATGGTCAAAGAGCGCAAGATCCGCGTCGACAGGGCTAAGGAATTAATAGATCAACACAAAGCTTCTGGAAAAATCTAAAAGCCACCGCGACCGCATTCAAAACTTGGCGAGACAATGAAGATCATCCCGGGACCAGCCTCAAGAGAACTCGGTGAAGCCGTGGCCAAGCTCTTGAACACAAAGACCGTTCCCATGTTTTTTAAGACGTTCCCAGATGGGGAGTCCTACTTACGCTTCGAAACAGAATCTCTGCAAGATGAAGACGTTGTGATAGTGCAGACAACCAGTCCGCCTCAAGATCAAAGACTCTTGCAGCTACTGCTTATGGCTGACAATGCTTTGGACTTGAAAGCTCGAAGCATAACAGCCGTTGTGCCATACTTTGCGTACAGCCGCCAAGACAAGAGGTTTCTGCCAGGCGAAGCCTTCAGCATAAGAACAATCGTGAGACTGCTTGAGAAATGCGGAGTAAGCAAGATAATAACCGTGAACGCTCACAGCCCAAGCTTGTTGAGAACCTTCAGCATCCCTGTGAACGATTTGTCAGCCATTCCCACGTTGGCAGAATACTTCAAGGCGAATAGGTTAGTCGAGAATCCTGTTTCACTGTCTCTAGGCAAGAAAGCTGTGAACGTGGCAGCCGAGGCAGACAGCATATTGAAAGGCGGATACGGCTACATTTCAACGAAGAGAGACGTACAAACAGGAAACGTCACACTTGAGGAGAAGCAGTTGCCGATCCAGAATAGAGACGTGGTGATATTTGACGACATAATAAGCAGCGGAGGAACAATGGCCAAAGCTGTGAAGCTGGCAAAAAATCAAGGCGCCAGAAAAGCATATGCTGCTTGCGTCCATGCCTTGCTGATGGGAGATTCCCAGAAGAAGATCTTGGAAAACGGAGCTGACGGAATAGTCAGTACAGACTGCGTTCCAGGACCATTGAGCAGGGTTTCAATCGCACCTTTGGTAAGCAAAGCCTTGACCTGAAAAGGAGCATTAGCGTGGCCAAGCTTTTCTTCTTCCTGTCAGGTGAACATGAGAATCTTCCAATGTCTGAATTGAAGGCCATTCTTGAGGCTGAAGACTTCAAGTACGAGATCTTGGAAAAGCTCGATCAGGTCTTGAGGGTTGAAACCGACCCTGCATGCGTGGAACCAATTAGACGCAGATCAGCGTTCACAAGGTTCTGCGGATTGGAACTGGTCAAATCTCAAGGCAAGGAAAACAACATAGTCAAATCAATGCAATCGGAAAGCATCCGCGGAATCCTTAGAGAGACAGAAACGTTCGCCGTTCGCATCAGACGCGTAAGGACAAACGCTCCGGAATTGAACTCCATGGATCTTGAGAGTAAGATCGGCGAACTCCTGTTGAAACAAAACCCCAATGCCAAAGTGAATCTGAGAAGCCCAAACAAAACTTACATCGGAGTCCTCACAGGCGACTCCTTTATCTTCGGCCTCAGACTTGCCGAGATTCCGGCTAAACCTTTCGTGGAAAGACGAGCAAGGAAGAAACCATTCTTTCACCCTTCGGCAATGCCTTCAAAACTGGCAAGGTGCATGGTAAACTTGACAAGAGCCAGATCTGGAGACACAGTATTCGACCCTTTCTGCGGAACCGGAAGCATGCTTGTAGAAGCTGGACTTATTGGCTGCCGTGTTCTGGGCGCCGACATTCAAAGACGCATGGTAAATGGCACGTTCCGGAATTTGAACCATTTTCAAATAGAACCTGAAGGCATGCTGATCGCTGACGCGAGTGACCCGCCTCTCAGCAGAGTTGATTATGTCGTAACTGACCCACCCTATGGAAGGTCTACGATCACGCTGAAGCGCACAACGAACCAGATTGTCAAAGAAGTTCTGCATGCCACACTCGCAATGCTGAAAAAAAAGCAAAGAATATGCATTGCTTCGCCGAAAACGTTGGAAATAGCAAAGATAGGCACATCATTGGGGTATAAGCATTTAGAGTCGCATTTCGTTTATGTTCACAGAACCCTAACAAGAGAAATAGCGCTGTTCGAAAAGACGTGAGAAGCCTATGAGCCTTCAGATAATCTTTCTGGGCACAGGCGGGGCCATTCCTACACCGAAAAGAAACTTGCCAGCCGTCACAGTACTGCGAGAAGGCGAGCAGCTAATGTTTGATTGCGGAGAAGGCGTGCAAAGACAGATGGTGAAGACCAAGATTGGTTTCCACAAGAAGATGAAAATATTCATAACACATATGCATGGCGATCATGTTCTGGGCTTGCCTGGACTCCTGCAGACCATGGCTCTGCTTGATCGAAAACGAAAGCTTGATGTCTACGGACCATTTGGAATAAAGCAGTTTCTGGAAGGCATTAGAGAGACTGTGCAGTTTGTGCTGACTTTCCCGGTTGAGATTCACGAAATAGAGGATGATGGCATCGTTTGCAGAGAAGAGGAATACGAAGTCAAGGCTGTCTGGGCCAACCACATTATTCCCAGTTTGGCATACGCACTTGTAGAGAAACCCAGACCAGGAAGATTCCACCCTGAGAAAGCGAAAGCATTGGGCATTCCAGAGGGTGTTCTGTGGTCCAGGCTCCAGCACGGCGAAAATGTGAAATCGCTTAATGGCCGCATCATAAGCCCTGCGCAAGTGAGTGAACCTCCGAGGGCAGGTAGAAAGATCGTTTATACAGGAGACACACGCCCATTCAGAAAACTCGTGAAATTTGCATCAGGCGCTGATCTGCTAATTCATGATTCTACTCTAGATGACGAACTGATCGAAAAAGCCAAGGAAGACGGGCACTCAACACCGAGCGAAGCGGCAACGAATGCAAAAAAGGCGAAAGCAAAATGTCTAGTTCTTACGCACATAAGCGCAAGATATGAAGACGCTGACAAGCTGCTGAAACAAGCGCAGAGGATCTTCAAGAATACTCAAGTTGCTGAAGACTTTTCAAGAATAGATCTTCCGCTGCTCGATTCAGAAAAAACGAAAGCTGCTCGTAAGAAAAAACCAGAATAGCAAGCTGTAGAAACGACAGGGATTGACCATCAAGCTACCATACGTCTAATCGTGTCCAAGCTTTCCTGCACATATTCAACCGATTCAACTGTTATCACACATTCTCCTGGAATCTTCTTGACCAAGTCTGCGAAATTCTCCCATTTGGTGGTGCCTCGGCCCACTCCGAGATGCTGGTCGCTTTTCCCGTTATTGTCATGGGCGTGAATGTGTGCGATTCTTGCCGAAAGGTCCGTGAGAAAATCCTCCAATCCTCCACTAATGTTTGCGTGCCCTGTGTCCAAAGCCATCCTCAAATCCCCGTCAAATTCATCGTAGAAACGTTTGAAATCATCAACGCTTTTCATAAGAAAGGGCTCTGTAACATTCTCCAGAATTGGCTCGACGCTATTGTCCTGAGCAAATTTCACAATCAGATTCACATTTCTCAGATTCGCGATCCAGTCCCTGCCGGGATAAAACATGCTTATACCCGTCTTCATGCCGGGATGAAAAATCCAAGACTTGGCACCTAAGACTCTTGTGTTTACGATGGATTGCTTGAGTCTTCTTAGAATCGCATTCAATAGCGGTCTGGATGGTAAGGCTATGTTTACACCTGCAAAGGGCGCATGCACGATGTATCTCAGTTCGTAGGACTCGCCTATTTCTCTTAGAGTCGAAACTCTCTGCTTGCTCAAGACGTGAAGACCGTCGTCAACGATCTCTATGTATCTTGTACCTGCACTAGGAATCTCGCGAATCATCTTCTTAAACGGCTTGCCTAGACAATAAAGCATTGACAAGCCAGTCTTGAGGTTCGCCATAGCCGGGTCACTGCATTCAGATCGGGCTTTGTCCTAAGATTCTCCCTGCTTATAACTTGTTCAGTGCCCAGTTGATGCTGAAAACCATGAGAGTTGGGCCAACGTACACAAAGTTTAACGTTTGGTTCTTACATACCTTTACGCAGATTAACCGAGTTTCAAGAAGAGACTATGAATTGAACGCGGTCAACCTTCAGTGCTTGGCTATTCTGTTTATGGCATGCATCCTTGTCTCAGCGACTGCAGTTGCAGGTTTTCTTAACACGGATTTTGGCCAAGTTGATGTCAGTAAGGTATCGGTGCTTGATGATGGATTGAAGATAAGTGGTCTACTCTATCGCCCACGCACCGCTGGGACGGACAATCCTGCACCTTGTATTGTTTTGGCTCATGGAATAAGCGAGGCAAAACAGGTCATGAGTGGCATTGGGCTGGAACTGGCCAGAAATGGCTTTGTTGCGTTGGCAATCGACGCCATTGGGCATGGGAGTTCTGAAGGTCAGTTTCGCTATAATGAAGATCCTACATTAGGTGTGTTAGCGTCTGTGCGCTACTTGGAGTGCCAATCATTTGTGAATGCCTCCTTGGTTGGTCTTGTCGGACACAGTCTTGGCGCCGGAGCGATTCGTGCAGCAGCAGTAGCTCATGGAGATATCCGCGCTTCGGTGTTCATCGGCGGAGGCGTTGGAAACATGGCGATTGGCGCTGACTATGGTTCGCTCAATTCCACTTTTCCAAGGAACCTCCTAATCGCCATAGGGAAATATGATGCACTATTCGACCTTGACCAACTCAAGAAGGAGGAACTGCCACCAATATTCGAGACTTCTCAAGAAGTGGCCATTGGTCGTACTTACGGCAGCTTACTCGCTCAGAACGCTCGGAAACTGGTTACTCCCTCCACGACGCATCTTTTTGAACCGGTTGATTCGGCCGTTGCGGTGGAAGTCGTCGACTGGATGTCAAAGGCGTTGAAAGCTTCTGAACAAGAGGTTCCCTCGACCGAAGAATCCAAACAGTTGCTCTACCCTTATCGAGACGCCGCCATAATCATAGGTCTCAGTGCTCTGGTTGGTCTGATTTTTCCGATTTCGGCATTCCTGTCACGTTTCCAAACTGAACCTGCGCCAGCGACGGAGCTTGAAAAAGAACGCAGGTTTCTTGGAAACTGGAAAGTGTTGACTATCTGGGGCTGCCTCGGCCTAGTTCTGTATCTTCCCATGATTCTTGTTGGATTCGTCGTTAACGTTCCCCCGATGATTTTTGGGGCTCCAATTGCCTGGTGGATGTTAGCAACTGGAGCAAGTGGTCTTCTAGCGCTGCTTATCGTGGCAAAGTATACAACAATAAAGCTCAATATCAAGATGGCAATATCAAAGGCCTTCGACAGAAAAGGTGCCATTGTTGCCATAGGCCTATTTGCGCTCATATATATCGTGGCCAGTCTCGTCGAAGGGCTCTTTGCGTTCGATCTCGGCGTCATCGCGCCTCTGCTTAGAGGGCTAATGCCGGCAATTCGAATCTTGATGTTCTTGGCGCTTGTTCCTTTCTTTGTGGTGTATTTCTTGGTTGAAGGCCTGTATCTTCACGAATTTCGAGAACCGCGACCAAAGCCAACGTTTTCGGCAGATTTTCTTTCGTTGTGTAAAGTCATTGGCATTAAGGTCATTCCATATGTTGCTTTGCTGTGCCTCCAGTACGTTCCGATGATTTTGTTGAATAGGCTGCTTGTTCCGAATTTCGCAGCGTTCCTCATAGAGTTCTTCTGGCTTCTCGCGCCGATTTTCACCATCTCGACAGCCTGTTCATGGTGGTTCTACAGAGAAACCCAAAAGATAGGAACAGGCGTGGTCTTCAACTCACTTCTGTTCGCGTGGATTGCAGCAACTTTTTTTCCACTCTGAGAAACGAACAGAGTCTCTCACTCCCACCCTTCCTTTCTTCCAATTCCGTTCAGGTATCAATCCTCAAAGGCAACAATGCACTCAGAAGGCAGATATCCCCTAGAATGGGCTCCGCCCATCCAGCAGTCCAAAACCAATATTCAGCCGAAGATGCCCAGCATTTCCAGTTGTTCTGAATTGCACACTGGAAAGTCCCATCGCAACCTGTACAAACTCCTTCAGAGTCTGGTGAGCAAACTCCCAAGTCGGAGGACCATACCTGACGCCGTTGCACATAGGATCCACATATACGTAGACTGGTTGCCCATTGTGATTGTAGAATGCTTCATTGGCGAACCCGTAAAGAGGCCTGGTCAGAACTTTGAAGGGCCAAAGTTGGCAAGCTTTCGGCTTCATGTATTGCAGGGCACAAGTGCAGATGTTCGAATAGTTCTGAAGGAAAACACAAGATCCGTCGCTCTTGCGTTTCAAGAAAAGCTTATCCAGCCCAGGGGCAGTCCGTTCGGCGCCATAGCTTTTGACTATTCTGAGCCACTCATGGAAGTTAATAACTACGCTGTAAAGTCTGCAGCATTCGCCGCAAGAGAGGCATGCCCAACTCGCTACATGTCGCCATGGAACAAACTGCATGTTGCAGTCACTCTAGATTGCAAAATCGATAATCAGTTATTAAGTCTATTTGCAGAAAGACCGCAGTTTCTCAACAATGTCACTTGGGATTTGAGTGGCTTTTCCAGTCTGTTTGTCGGCGACGACCAGCACAATGTAGCCGCTTGCAAGCAGAACGGCTGTCTCTGCATTGGCAATTTTGAAGCTGTATTTCGCTGATTTCTCCTTCAACTCCTCGACAGCCAACTCCACTTCCAGCAAATCATTGAATCGTGCAGGCTTGCTGTATTGGCAGAAGGCTTCAACTCGCGGGAACCAGAGTCCCCTTTTCGCTGTGTCCGTGAACGTGAATCCCAAGTGCCTGTAGAATTCCTCTTCGGCTCTTTCCACGAACCTGAAGTAGTTTGAATAATGTACAACCTGCGCCGCATCGGTGTCCGCCCAGGTGACTCTAAAAGAGGTTCTAAAAGAATCTGAGGGCATGTCTTTCCCTGATGCTAAGCTTTCTTGTAAAGGTATATTGTGTGCGACGGATAACCCAGTGTTTGATTCTCGCAGAAATTCTCAACCTTGTTGGGTTTCCATCCTACGATCTCATAATCGTGAGAAACTATGCGAACGCCACTTTTGAGTTCGGAATCAAGCTTGGGTCTGACCTTTTCGTTTGCGCTGGTTGTTAAATAGAGGAAAATGACATCAGCAGAAGTCAAATCTACGGTGAATATGTCACCGTTGACTATAGTTATGCGGTCTTGCAGGTTTTGTTCGTAGACTGTGCTTAATGCTTTTTTGACCAAGTCTTCGCGGAGTTCAACGCCGACGGCTCTTGCGCTGAATTCTTTGGCCGCCATTACTACGGTTCGACCGTCTCCAGCGCCTAAGTCGAAGAAGACCTCTCCAGGCTTGAGTTCTGCCATGTTCAACATTCGCTGAACTACTTGTGGTGGAGTCGGTACAAATGGTGCAATATACGTAATGACAACCTCCGTCTGCAAGCGGCGTATATGCTGGTCTAAGCAATGATCTAGGCATATAAAACGTTTCTGCACGTCAGCTAAGCAACGTAAGTAGATCTGTTTTGAGGAGCAACACTCTGAGGAGTACTCGGCTTTCTGGATTCACCGCATTTCATGCAGCTCTGAGCACACAAGTCCAGATATTTTGCCTCCTCTCCTGTTCCCGCAGCCTCAGCAGCCTTGCTACAGAATTCGCTTGGTTCTGTGCATCCTTCTTCCTTGCACAGATTTGATATTGAAAGGCAGATGTCATGCACATCCTTGGGCTCTAGAACCGCCCTGTTCGTGCGAACAAGAAGACAGATCTCCCTTGCCAAGACACATGTCTTGACATATTTGACTCTCTCAAGTACTTCCTCTCGAAGTCTCTTGCGACTAATCTCCAAGCCTTTCGTCTCCTTGGCAACGGGCGCGACGTTACGTGCGCACAATAAGATAGACCTTCATTTAAGAGTTGTTGATTGTCCGTAACTGTTGCCAATCCTCTAGCATGCAATCTAGTTATTCATGTTTTGTCATGATCGTGCGAAATTGTCTTATTGCGCAGCGATGTTAGTGGAAAGCGGGTGTAAAAACATACCAAACCCGTTCAGGATCAGAACCGAAGCAATGCGGCCTTTCACTGCCGTCTGGCTAAGCCACATGCTTGTCGAAGTCTTTCTTCTCATGCATCCAGCCTTGGTGCCCGTGTTTATGAGCGAGTTTGGACTTTCGGTTTTCCAAGCTGGGCTGTTGATAACTATTCCGAACCTATGTCGGCTGGCAATTGTCATACCTACTGGAATTCTCGCAGACAAGTTCGGTCCTAAACGCTTCATAATTCTGAGTCTTCTAATAGGCGGATCGGCAGCCTTGTTTCTTAGTCAGTCAACGAGTGCCCTCATCCTCATGGCGTCATTGTCTATGATAATGATTTCTGCGACGCTTTATCATCCGCCTGGATTGAGCATAGTAAGCGGGTTATTCCCGAACCAAGCGGAGCGGAGCACTGCGATAGGTTTGCATGGTGCTTCAGGATGCATTGGGCAGGCTTTGGGAACGATCTCTCTTGGGCTTCTTTTGGCGCAGTACGGTTGGCGGTTTTGCTATCTAGTTTTCTCGATTCCACTCTTGGTCTGGATGCTTGTTTTCGCTAGGATGAGGATCTCTGTACATAACGCACAATCTAGACTCGATACTGGAGAAGATGTTGATAGTCCGGACAAAAGCGTTGAAAAGGCTTCTCGTAACAGGTCAGTCAAGAGTCTGGGTTTCTTCCTGCTCATGCTTTCTATGGGTTTCAATGCCTTGGCAAATAACGGAGTATCGAGCTTCATGACCACGTATATGACTCAAGCGGAGAATTTATCTGTGGAAATTGCTAGCATAATCTTCGGGGCTGGTCCGCTTGTTGGCATCGTTGGTTCAATAGCGGCGGGATACGTAAGCTCAAGGTTTGGAGATAAAAAAACGCTTGTGATGATTTACCTTGGACAGGCGGTTTTCCTCGTCGGTTTGATTGTTGCGCCGTCCGTGTACTTTGCGACTTTCTCGTTCTTGATGTATCAGCTGTTTCTATCTGCGCTGTGGACACCGTCGACTTCGATGGTTGCGAGTCTCATGGGCAGAACCAGCGGCGGAACAGCTTACTCGCTGTTCTACTTTTCGGGTGACGCGTTAGGGGCAGTCTCTCCAATGATTGCGGCCATTCTTATCACCAGCTTCAATCTTGTCGCGCCTTTCGTCTTTGCGATAGCCTTGTTGATCTTGTGCGCGCTTCTAGTGCAGTTGATAAGGCAGAGCTAGGAATGTGAAGTACTCCATTATCGCATGGGTGCGTGTTCTTGCCGGGGGATTTGGTGATTTTTCTGTTATTTTTTAGCACTTTTTGGTGCTTTGTGTCTCCGTGCTCAACAGAATCATAGAACTCGGAAGTAAAGCGACTTGGCTTGGAGCTTCATGAGAACCTCTTGCTTATTGCTTTGCGTTCGGCTTCCAGTACAAGCTCGTAGAACTTGTCAGTGGGCTTAGATTCTTTGGCGAGAACTTCCATAAGGTCTGAGGGCTGAACCTTTCTCGCGTTTAGAGCGATCGCGGCCGTTTTTCCGTATTTGCCAATCAGCTGTGAAGTTTGCAATGCGTGCTTCTGTAGTTTCTCTTCGTACTGGTTGAGCTTTTCGCCTTTCTTCTCGATGATCGGAAGTGCCTTGTCCTCCTCGACTTTAAGCAGTCCGATGGCAGCTGAGCCGCATCTTGGGCATTTCGGCTTGTCAGGCAAGTTTCTGGTCCTTATCATTTCGATATAGTTCCAGCAGTCAGTGCAGAGGAAGGTTCCCGTTTCATTGAGCAACCTTGCCTTTGCCGACTCGATGAGTACAGCACGCATGCGCTCAGGTGGAATCAGATCAGTCTTCATGCTTATTCGTTCGATACCTATGCGAGCAATGGGCGTTGGATTCCCACTAGTTTCAGCTTTTTTCAGGACGATTTCGCCGTCACGGATCTTTCCGAGAACATGGATCAGTCTTTCTAAGTCCAAGTCTTTCATGAATACTTCTTTCAAAGCTTCTTCGTAGATTGGGGTTTCCTCGAAGCTCTGAACCAACCTCTGAAGACTGACACTGCTGAAGTCTGCCCATTTCTTCAAAGCTCCGAAACGTCGGGCAACGTGGATCATTCGTCTCTTGAAGAGCCCTGTTTTCACTGTGGCTCTCTTCAGAGCGTCTCTGACGGATTGTTCGGGCATGGCCTTGAGTTCGTCGAAGACCATTAGAATCCTGTCCGAGTTTGCAGCTCCTAGCGTCTGCACAAAAATGCGGTAAGCATCATGCTGGACAGCTATGGCAAATCCTAGCTTTTCAGACAGCAGTTCTCCCAATAATTGCGCTAGTGCTCTGTTCGTAAGCAGACCGAAGTTCACGTGTATTAAGACGAATTCCTGCCAGTCTTCGAAGACTATTCGGTTTTCTGTTGGGACAGGAAAACCAGCGTTCACGTGCTCGATAGTCTCGGCTAAAGCTCTCTGGATGGTGTCGGGGTCTGCACTGTAGCGCTCACTCAGCTTGCCCGCGATCTCGCTGGGCTGCAGCCCCAATGTTGTTTGCTCTTCGACGAGACCTCTGATCGAGCCGACCTCTTGTGCGACCTCGAAGGGAACGGGGATCTCTTCGCCGATCCAACTTGGGATGGCTCCTGTTGGATCGTCAACGGGTCTTACGTGCACTTTGTCCTCGGAGACGTGCATAATCAGCCAAGGGCTTCCTCGGATGATGAATTTGGTTCCGGGTTTGCCGTATTCTGCCATGAAAGCTTCGTCGAGAACTCCGACTGCGGAGTCGGTCGAATCATCGATCACAAGGAACTGCTTTTCTTCCGGAATCATGGATAGGTTGTCAAAATAGTATTCAAACAACGCCTTTGTCTGTCTCGGCTTCAGCACCATCTTGTCCTCGAAGGAGACCCATGCGAAACGCGGAATCCGCTGGTGCATGTACTTGAGTACTTTCTCAATATCCTCTATGGTCAGGTTCTCGTATGGGTAGGCATTCTTGAATATGTCAAGTATTTCTTCGAACACTAGGCGTCTCTGCTTAATCAGCAGGCCTGCTATCTGATGAGACAGAACGTCATAGGGTTTCTGCGGGATCAGGACAGGTTCCAGATCCTCATTCAAGGCTTTTCTTGCAACGGCTAGGGCTTCAAGGGCATCGTCAGAATCGAGGGCGATGATTATTCCTTCGGCTGTTCGGCCGATGCTGTGGCCGCTTCTGCCTACGCGTTGAATGAGTCGAGTGGCCTGTCTAGGACTCATGTACTGAATGACAAGGTCTATTCTGCCTACGTCTATGCCCAGCTCGAGCGAGCTTGTGCAAATGAGTCCCTTCAGTTCGCCACTCTTGAGTCCTTTTTCTGCCGCTATGCGTGACGGTTTGGCGAGAGAACCATGATGAATCGAGACTGGATAGTCTAAGTCCCACACTTTGAATCTGCTCGCTAAGACTTCAGACTCGGCCCTAGTGTTTGTGAATAGAAGCACAGATTTGTGTTTGTTAATGTAGTCGCGGATGATGCGAAGTCTGGCAGCAACTTCTGGATGAGTGTAAAGTTTCGAAGCAAGCTGAACATCTGCCTCATCAGGCTTTGGGAAAACTGTCTTAAGTGTCATCATTCTGCCCACTGGGACTCGTACGATTTCCACTTCTCGATTGTTTCCGACGAGAAACCTGGCGACCTTTTCGGGTGTGCCAATTGTTGCGGACAGGCCAATCATTTGGAAGTCTCGGCCAATCAAGGCTCTGAGTCTTTCTAGCGCTAGACTGAGCTGGCTTCCACGCTTGCTATCTGCCATCTCGTGTACTTCGTCGATTATGACACACCGCACGCTTTGCAGATGTTGCCGCAGAATCCAGCCAGACAGTATCGCCTGTAGGGTTTCGGGAGTGGTGATTAAGATCGCTGGTGGGCTTCTTGATTGTCTAGTTCGCTCTTTGAGTTCGGTGTCGCCGTGGCGAACGGCCAGTTTTATGTCTAGGTTGTTGCACCACCATTCGAGTCTTTCGAGCATGTCACGGTTCAAAGCTCGCAAGGGTGTGATGTAAAGAGCCTTTATGCCCGGTGTTCCCTGTTGTCCCTGAAGGAGCATGCTTAGAACTGGCAAGAAGGAGGCTTCGGTTTTGCCTGTAGCTGTGGGCGAAATGAGGAGAACGTTTTTTCCTTGGAGAATTAGGGGGATGGTTTTTTCCTGTGGTTCTGTTGGTCTTGGGAACCCTTTCTGCTCCACAAGCCTCCGAACTGGCTTAACGAGTAGGTCAAAAGCGTTCTTTGGTGGTTCTTCCAAGTTGGGCTAGGCCTCAGTGTTGGGAGAGAATAGCAGAGAACCACAAGTAAAAGCGTTTTGGAAACAGCTTCAGGAAAGCCTCTCAGATTGCGCTGGGCAAAAGAGCTGTCGGTTCGAGGGATTATGACAATGGGGCCACGTTGATTGATTGCATGCATGTCTGCATCGATTTTGTGTTGGATGGTTTTGATACTTTCAGCTAAATTCCGTCTAAGCGTATTCCATGCTTTTCTCATTAAGATTTAACAGGCAAGGTCATGAACACCATGTTAACTGCTGTTCGGGTGTTTCTTTAGCCCATTGTTTGATGGTGTTACATCTGTAGACATGATCTGTGTTGGCCATGAATGCCTATGGAGTCCAAAAAGGTCTTGGGTTTTGGCTAAATAGCTGTCTTTTTTCGGTTATGTGAACGCTTTTATGGCTTTAACATAAATGTTTCAGCTTGATCGTCATGGTCCTTTGCAATAAATGTGTCTAAACTCGATGTTCAGGGAAAAGTTTTCTATTCGAAAACTATGGAAAGTTTTTTATGTATCATCATGAGAAACCATGGGTGCGTCATATATTGGAGGAAATTAAATGGGAAAATGTCCAAAGTGCGGAACCACAGTAAGCTCACCTAAGAAGAAATGGACTATGGCCGGACGCCCAGACAAGTTAGGCAAGCGCATGCAGTTGGAAATCGGGCTCTTTGACTGTCCAAAATGCCACAAACCATTCCGTGAAGTGCTGAGCAAGAAGAAGATTTAGACACGCTCAGAAAGTAGCGTTAAGTCGGGCAGACGAGACATAGAGCTTCAAGCTTACAATTCCCCTCCCCCAATTTTTTCCCCTTTTGAGGTTTGTTAAAGCGGTAGGTTTTAAAACGCGAAGCCTCAAATCAACAAGAGCATTGTTCAGTAGAAGGCGAAGCGATGACGGAATCAAAGCTTAAGAAAGCATGGAAAAAAGAGTATGTGCAAACGGCTGCAATGATCCTTGTAATTGTTGCTGTGGTTTTCGGATTGTGGTTTGGTTCGCAGGCGGTTTTGGGCACGTCGTATCCGGCACTTGCAGTGGCTTCTGGAAGCATGTGTAAACCGTATTACATGATGTGCGATGGTTGGAGCCACCCGTTTGAAAGGACGCTTCACACTGGGGATTTGATCATTGTGCAGGGAGTTGACCCGAAAAGTGTGTGGACGGCGTGGGAGCCCGAAGGCGACGTCATAATATTTCATAAGCCGGTTCCTCGAGGGGATTATCCGGACGAGTTGATAGTTCACAGAGCAATTGAGAACGTGACTAGAGAGAACGGACTGACGTATTTTAGAACCAGAGGCGACGGTAGTGGCTCGCGCAGTGGGGATTATTGGAGCCCTGATTACAGGGGAGAAAACTACACTTACAACGGTATGATATCGGAGAAGCTTTTGGTCGGCAGGGTTGTCATGCGAATTCCTTGGCTTGGGCATGTGGCACTGTTCATGCGCAACTCCTCAGGCATATACATCGTGTTCGGGCTTCTAATCCTGCTAATAGTCATAGAGTTTGTAGTCCCGTTGCTGACCCGTAAGAAACCCCAAACCGAGCAGACAGAGCAGAAAAAGGAAAGCCCAGCAGACTCTTCTGAACCTAGAATATGAGCATCAGTTCTATTTCTCTACAAGGTTCTATTGCTTTGTTCTTTCAGAGATCTTCGACGATCGCATCGATGGATTTTAACAGTCAACTCGGGCCAGCCGCGAATCTCCGCAGATTTCCATTGTCAGGCATTAAGGATTCTCATAACTCATGGCCTCCACCAGGGCAACCACTCGGCATAGGACACCTGGACTTCATAGTCGCTGTTGACGCTTATTCCGCCCTCGGCAATCACAAGCTGCTCTTCTAACGCTGGATCTTCGCGCGCGAATTTTGTTCGTGAGACACCTGGGGTTTCAACCTGAGACTGGAGGTCTCCTGCAGCTTCCTTTTTCTTCCGTTACCGTGTGCTGTAAGGATGTGAAATTCTAATATAGGGACTTGTTGTTGAATGTGAGTGGTCGGAAACCAGCATGGTGACGCTGATTGAGTGGACGGCTGTTCTATCCGCGTTGGCGGGTATTTCTGCAACAGTGTTTGTTCTTCTTCAGCTTAGACATATGGATCGGCATAGAGATCTTGAGATTTCGATGAAGCTGTTCGACTGGGCTGAGACCGAAAGCCTTCGCAAAGCTTTCAGATGGGTCGAAAAGGATTTCCAGTTTGAAGATTTCGAGAAGTACAAGGCTGAAGTGGAAGGAAACCCTGAAGCCGGAGATTATCCCTACCAGGTCGAGGCCTTCTTTGAAGAGGTCGGTTTTCTGGTGAATAAGAAGCTCGTGGATATTGATGTGATCGTTGACCGTTTGGGTGCATACATAGTTTCGAATTGGAAGAAGCTTGAGCCATGGATACTTGTCATGAGAAAGGAAAGAGGCGACAAGACGTTTGGCGAGCATTTTCAGAAACTGTTCGAGAAAACCGTTGCCTATATGAAAGGAAGCTAAGAAGTGCATGTGCAGTGATGATTCTGTGAAGATGTCACTTAGTAGTCAGTTGGTCATCAGGTCTAAGCCATTTCTTTCTCCATAGCCACAGTAGTGGCAAGACTCCGGACAGTACTATAGCAACGAATATTATCAAAGCGTCCGTGTTTCCGAATTGTGATATTCCAAAGAATGTCGCAACAGTATTCGGAAATGAAGTTAACGTAGTTATAACCGTTAGGTAGAATATGACTACTGTCAAGGCCTTTATTGCTGAATTGATTTTGTTTGATATCGCAGAGAGATATACGTTGATCGCATCTGTCATTATCTCTCTGTACGTTTCGACTA
>Ga0315279_10004127_pt1 | contig 19661 bp, 20 predicted proteins | sample YL17G06_20_MG_FD_203694 | JGI IMG/M metagenome (GOLD analysis project Ga0315279, IMG submission 203694) | Sediment microbial communities from Yellowstone Lake, YNP, Wyoming, USA - YL17G06_20 | ecosystem: Environmental > Aquatic > Freshwater > Lake > Sediment | place: USA: Wyoming | collected... | reverse complement strand
AAGAAGCCAACTTTATGGTAAAAAGAGAAAAAGAGTTTTGCAAAGCTCTTTCTTGGGGCTTAAGAAGCCTGTGTTTTGCTTTGCTTTTCCTTATGTTTCTTCCTTTTCTCGTCTCGCTCTTTCTTAGATAACGGTTTTTCTTTTTTCGGCATTAGTGTTCCCAGAAGGTATGATATGCGTAATAGTGCTTTAATAATTTTCGAAGCGCGCATGCTTGTTCCGAAATTGGCCTAAAATGGTTTTTATTCGCCTTCCATGATTTAAATAAGGTTCTGGGCTTCGCATCTACTCTTGAGTTCTTTGAGTAACTGTCTTCTTGAGCACTGGCAGAAATGTGCAAGACGGAATTATGGCCATTTTTGACCATTTTAGGAACAGGCATGCGCGCGTTCTACTCTAGCGCGTGCTGAATTGAAAGTCATATATGAAATGGCGCTACCTACTACCATTTGATGAACCCTTCATGAGAAAGAGTAGGGCTGTGGAAAAACTTCACTTGATTGTTGTAGCCGTGCTGTTATTGATATGCAGTTCCTTGAGTGTGGCGTTGGCGAACCCTGTTCCTTGGAACCCGTATAATTCCTTTCTCAATTTGGAGCCGTTGGAATACGTCTCAATCATTGTTGCCGAGTTCTGCGGCATAGTGGTGGGAATGCGTATACTCATTCATAGCGGAGGAATCAGATGGCGGAAAGCGGCAGTTGTAATGTTGTTCGCTTCATTAGCTAGCTATTTTCTTGGTATTGCGTTTTGGACTTTGAGTTATAGGTCAGGTATTTTGGACGACAGAGCTGTCATGGTAGTAGTGTTGTTGCCAGAGCTTTTTGGTACAGTGATCGGTTCCGCTGTAATACATATGATCGCAAAGGTCAGATGGAAAATCTCCACTATCGCTATGGCTGCCGCAATGTTCACCAGTTTTCTGATAGGTCTTCTGCTATCTGCAAAAACGCTGGTGATAGTCTGAATTATGTTGGCTCTTTCATTGATGAGTTGGTCGGTAGTGACGGTTCGCCTAATTGGTGTAAAGCGCATAGCGGAGGCTATAGATAGTCTTGTGCTAGGTTCTTTGAGTTCTGGTAAGTGATCTGATGGTTTGCGTTGGTTGCAAGTATTCTTAGTGTTGCAAAACTGTGTCTAAACCGTTTGGTTTTGCTTTGTTAGCTGGCGTGTGCGATTTAGTTTTGCCATCACTTGATAGTTTTGTTCTTTCTGAATGCTCACGTGTCTTACGTTTTGTTCTTGCGTTGATGTTCTGGTTTTGTGCTATCTCTTTATCCTCACTTTTGCTAAAGGGATAGAGTGTAATTCCAATGTCCAAAAATGCAAACGCTAGCAGAAAAAGCGTCAAGCTTGTTGCTCTGATGGTTTCAGTTTTTTGGTCTTCCGCCAATTGTGTTTGAATATTGCTAAATTGGTACTGCAAATTCTGTTGTATTCTCTGCATCGAATCTCGGTTAGCGTCTAATTCAGAAGTTATAGAGACAGGAGTGGCTACAGTCACGTTGAAATTCGAGTAGGTTGGATAGTAATTGAAGTCATTCCACACCGAATCTGATTGGTTAAGTGGAAATATAGTTGGCTCAATCTTCAGAGTGAGAAGCCCAGCATCCTGTAAAACTACATCTTGGACATCTGAAAAACTCTCATATTCAACGTTCCGAGTTTCGTTAAGGTTGGGGTTCGTAGACCAGCACTGAAATCTACTAAATTCTGCAGGATTATCAGGTTGATAACTCCAAGGCAATGGATACGTTGGTGAGTTCCAATTGGGAGCATATCTTACATGTATTGCGTCAACGGGATATACTCCAAACCATCCAATGTGGATATACTCGTTTGCAACACTACCTATTGCTGCAGCATTCTGTAAAGTGAGAGTTATGTTTAATCGAACAGGCGCATTTTGGCAAATTCCTTGATTCGTCAAATTGCTCAATCTACATAACACAGTGACAGGAACATCCCATCCATGAATTGGCAATGGTATGATAAATTCTGTCGACCCTGATTGATTCGTCGGAATTATCGAAGTGTAAGGTATTGGATTCGGAACCGTGACTGTAGGGCTTCCTCCGTACGGATAAACAATGGCTCCCCAGATAAGCGTGGGAATGGATGCAGCTATGAGCAAAGCTACTAGTACAATCAGATAGTTGTATTTGCCTGATCGAATACTGACCATGTTGCCTCCTCAAATGTTTATGCTTTCTAAGATGTTAATGTTTCGCGTCGTGAAAAAGGGGGTGGATAAAATAGAACGCATTCGTGGTGTTAGTTCAAGTTCGGCTTTCTGGCGGATCGTCTGGAACGCGCGAGTGAGCCGAACGGCTCACGAGCTTCCTTTTTGTGGGTTGGAGCGCGAGCTTTATGCGAGCACGAATGATCGATCGCAGCGAGTCTAGATTCAACCAAGCTTTTATTACGTCATGACATATTCTCACATAGGGACCAAGATGGATGACCAAGAACCTGATGTGAAGTCCATTCGTGAGCTTGAGGACAAAGCAAGGGAGGCAGCTAAGGCAAAGGACCTAGATCGATACGTCTCCTTTTATGCCGACGACGCTGTCCTGCTCTGGCCCGGAGCACCGATGGTAACTGGCCGTGCTGCGATTCGGGAGTTCATGCGAGTCTTTCTTTCGATGCCCGATTTCTCGCTCAGCTTTGAAACGGCCCAAGTGAAGGTGTCCCGAGCCGGTGATTTCGCGTACACATGTGGTACAAACAAGGTGACCTTGGTGGACCCGAATGGCAAAAAAATGAAAGATAGTGGCAAGTATCTGACTGTCTACAGGAAGCAGTCTGATGGCACATGGAAGGTCGTGGCAGACATGGGTAACTCCGATCTGCCAGCACCGGTCCCGGTGTAGCGCGCACAGTCTGTGCGAAAAAGACGAAACAACTTGAGCATTGCTTTGCTGCTGATAGAAGAAAAGAGAGGGTTATTTGCGTTTTCGGAATAGTTGTATTCCCTCAATTGTTGCGGCGTATTGGAATCCGTGTTGTATTAATTCGGTTGCTTCACTAAGGTTTTGAGCGGTTTTGACAATAAACTCTTCGTCTTCTGTTATTTTGTTGGTTTCTGTGCATACCTGTGTATTTTGGCTTGATTGCGGTTTTGGTGTGTCTAGGTCGGGATAGACTCGTAGGAATTTGTAGGCTTTTGCGTAGGCTTCTTGTAGTTGCTCGTCTGTCGGTTTGCTGTAAGCGTCTCGACTGTTGATAAGCTTGTGTCCTAGTATCTGGTCTATCCAGTTCACGTTCACGCCTGCGGCTTCAAGGTTTGTTTGAACGTATTTTCTTAGGCTGTGTGCTGAGACGTTGGGTTCATCTATTCTGAGGAAGGCAAATCGGATAGTTGAGGAGAATGTTTCTCTCGGTATTCGTTTTATTTCTCTATTTGTCCATGTTCTGAATAGTGGGCTGTCGTCGGTTAGCTTTTCTGGCGGTAGTCTCCGCGAGCCTTTTTGTCTGGCTCCCAGATATTTCTTGAGTGCTTGTATTGCTTCTGTTCCGATGAAGGTTTTGGCTACGGTTTTCTGTTTTTGCGTGATGCGTGTTAGCGGTATTATTGTGTCTCCGCGTTCCAGTTGTTTGGCTACGTCTCCATAGTTGAGTAGCCTCGCGTCGCTTATCCTCAGTCCTGAGTCTTTGAGGAACAGTACCATCGCCTTTAGGCTTGTCTTGTTGCGGTTGCGGCGGTTCTCGATCGCTTTGGATATGGCTTCTTTGGTTGCTATTCTTACTCCGAGGCTTTCGCCTGTTGGGTAGTCTCCGCGTCTCATTTTTAGCGGTAGGTAGTGGATTTCGTAGAATGATCTGATTGCCGCGAAGTAGGTTTGTAGCGTCGCTGGCGACATTCCCTTTTCTCTTTGCGCTGAGATGAATTTTATGAGTTGGCTTTCAGTTTGTCTTTGTGTTTTTATGTCGTTGCTTGTTTGGTTTTCTTGGCGCTGTTTTAGCAGTTCGTCCGCGGTCTTTCCGAGGTAGTCGGTAAATTTAGCGAAGTTTTCGAGGTATATCTCTTTTGTCGCTGTGCTTTTGGCGGCTAGTTCGTTCTTCCAGTATTCCAAGGCTGGCGAGCTTATGTTTTGTACGGCGTTCCTTATGTTTTCTGTGGCGTCAGGGGTGTTGTTTTCTGGGCTGGCGTGATGGTTGTAACCCGCCTTTTGTTTTTTGTGGCATTCAGCTGAGCGGGCTACCCGCGCCTTCCGGTAGATTCTTCATCGGCGTCTGTTTGCCCTTTCCACTTGCAGGACAGCCGTTTCACCGCTCCCACCCAAGCAAGCTCTCAGCAACTTAGCATGCCTCATCGAAACTCGGGTGGACGTTTCGTTTCTGCTCCGTAGCCAAGGCTCTCGCCTTGCGCCCTTGCAGGCGCTGCAATTCTACGCGTGGGCGGAGTTTCCTCAAGCCCCTATTACAGGGACTCGAAAGCCACACACCAACTCGCCAGCCCACACTAGAACGCGCAAACGGCTGAATAAGAGTTTCTGAAACCTTATCTCAAAGCTTGCACATCAATGGTCACAGATGACTAAATCATGCCCAAACGCGTAGTCCTGATTACTGGAACACCCAGCGTTGGCAAGACCACAGCAGCCAAACTACTTGCCACCCAGCTAGACGCATTCTACGTGAACCTGACCGAGCTGGCTACCAAGGAAAACCTCATCGCAGGCAAAGACGAAGACCGAGACTCCATAATCATCGATGAAACCATGATGAAACAGAAAATTCGCGAAATAGTTGAAGGCCAAAAAAAAGACGTTATAATTGATGGACACTACGCTCCGAACGTCGTTCCCGAAGAACTAATAACCCACGTTTTCGTCTTGCGGCGCGACCCAGTTGAGTTGCGGAAGCTCATGGAGAAGTCTGGAATGTCCGGACGCAAGCTCTGGGAGAACTTGGCCTCCGAAATCCTTGACGTTTGTCTGGTTGACGCATTAGACGCTGTTGACGCTTCCAAGGTGTGCGAGCTTGACATTTCAGGCAAAAGAGTCGCAGAAACTGTTTTTGAAATCTCGGCGGTTCTGAATGGGGAGAAGAAGTGTCAGGTCGGTATTGTGGATTGGCTTGGCAAGCTGGAAAGCGAAGGCTTGCTGGATGAATGCCTGAAAATCTAGCTTAAGCTCATCTCAAACTCAGAGCTATCTGCCTCTTTGTCAGCAACGTTATTTTTCTTCTGTTCGCGTAGGCTTTTGCGTGGTCACTGAACTTTTCTCCGACGATCATCGGGCTCGCCAAGCGAACATCTTCCGAAGCCTTGTCAATGTTTATGATGAGGTTCACACCTATCGTTCGGTTCCAGTCTCGAATCCACACGCCTTGCGCCGTGCGCCCCTTCTGCACAATCAAGTCGAACTTGTTGGAAATGCCGCTGAAACCTTCGAGCACTGTGGCCTCCTGCTCCACTTTGAAGCCTTCCTTCTTGAAATAGCGAATCACAGACTGCACAAGCTCGGGCGAAGGCGGCTTAGCTCCTATCTTCACCTTCTCGCTCATCAACATTCCCCAGGCGTTAAGCGTTAATTAGGCGCGACGTGAAAAGGCTTTCGGACAGTAAAAACATGGCTGTGACAAAGGTGATCGTTTGCGGTCGATGCGGCGGACTCCTATTGGCCAGTGATGGACAGAAAACGAGAACGTGTCCATACTGTGGAGCCAAGGTTGACGTGGACAAGGCCAAAACCGTGGCTTCTGCTGAAACCGCTTATGAAGCCTCAGCACTGCTTCGCAGGCTCAAAAGCGAAGCATACGAAAAACAGAAGAGGGTCAGCCGCCAATCGCGGTTGTAAGGTAAGCCATTAACCCAAGCCCCACCAGAATCGATATGAGCTGAACGATTGATTCGCCAGCATGAGATTTCTTGTGGAGTTCAGGCATAAGGTCTGTCGCCGCGATGTAAATGAAGCCCCCCGCGGCAAACGGGATAAGCAAAGCGTATGCTCCTTGTAGGGCAAGAAAATAAGTCACTACCGCGCCTAGAATCGCGGTCAAGGCTATGGCAAAGTTGTAGGCTAATGCTTTCTTCTTGCTGAAACCTCCGTAAATCAAGACTCCGAAATCGCCTATTTCTTGCGGGATTTCATGGAAAACGACTGCAAGTGTCGTCACGAAGCCTAATTCAAAGGAAAGCATGTAGGTTGCAGCTATCAGCATCCCATCAATGAAGTTGTGGACACCGTCTCCAACGAGGCTAGTATACGCAAATGCATGAACCTCACAGTTTTCTTCGTGGCAGTGCCGCCAGTGGAGAAACTTTTCTATCGAGAAAAAGGCGACAATCCCAAGGACGACTCCGTAGGATGTTGTCATAGGGCCGTTTTCCGGCAAGGATTCAGGCAGCAGACCAAAGAATGCTCCACCTAGCAGGGTGCCTGAAGCAAAACCTACCAAACCCATAGTGATACGTCTCAGCAAATCCTCTCGCAAGCCTATGAAGACTGCGCCGACAAAAGATATGAAACTCACTATCGTCACAGAACCTAAAATGGCAACGAGTACATCCATGCCTTTCTTGTTCAGAATTCCGCGTTTATTAGAATATCGGTCATCTGGAGCGTTTCATCTGTTTTAGTAGCTGGCAGGTTCTGCATATTTTCTCGGAGGTCGGCTCGCCACACTCGGTACACTCGTTCATTCCTTCTCTCTGATCCAAGGTTTCAAGTGTTGGCCTGATTCTTTCGACTGACTTGAAAATCGTGAACTTCGTCCCCGCATGCTTTTCCTCAATCTTGTCCAGCATTGCCCGAACGTCATTCCTTAAGGCCTCGGAAGCGTATGGACACGGTGTACTCTGAAACTTTATCTTCTTAACGTAGGCATACATGGCTGTTTCCTTTTCGGGAATCTCGCAAAAAGGCTTTATCTTCTGAACGAGCTTCGGATGCGCCTCATCTGTAACTGGCTTTTCCTTGGCCAAACGCAAAACGTCACCATGAAAGATGTTCAGGAGAATGGTCTGGGTTTCATCATCCAACGTGTGACCCGTAGCGATCTTGTTCGCGCCCACCTTCCTAGCAGCCAGATTCAATGCTTTCCTGCGCAGGACACCGCAGCAAGCGCATGAAGTGAGCTTCTCCTCGCCTTTCTGCCGCAAGCCTTCGACGATCTCATCGAATGGGTAACCATAAAGCTCCTTAAATGAGACTATGCTGTGTTCTACACCGAGCTTCTCGCAGTTTTCAGCCGCTATCTTCAGCGCCTCATCTCTATATCCCTTGATGCCTTCGTCAATCGTCACCGCAGCAAGCGACGCTTTCGGAAAGCTCTTTTCAAGCTTCGCCAAAACATGCAGCAAGCTGACGCTGTCCTTGCCGCCTGAAACCGCCACAGCAACTCTATCGTTGAAATCAAGCATGTTGTACTTGGCAATCGTGGCCCTAGTCTTGTCTTCGATGGATTGAGCAAAGCATTTCCTGCACAGCTTTGTTCCAGAGTAAGATCTGAAAAAGAATGCTTCTCGACGACTGCACACGTTGCAGACTGCGCCATTCGCGGCCATCAGTATTCACGTTACCGGCTAGTTGCACGGAACCAAGATAGAAGGCGAATCTCCCGTATATTTCTGATGTTGTGTTGTCACGGGCTGTTTCCTTGTTATCGAATAAGCCGGTTAAGGCTTGGTTTCTGCCTTGAACATGTTGTAGACAAGCAAACCGACATAGCCGAGAGCCGTGAAAACCGTGAACCACTCGAACAAAGGAGTATTGTAGGCGAGCACGAAGAGCAGATTGATCGCAGCGACTACAAATCCATAGTAGGCAATAGGTTTCATATAATGAGCATGAGTAAACAGCGTTGCACCTAGCAAAACTAGAACTGTCAAGTTCAGAAGGAAGAAGACCGAGGACCACGTAGTATGCAGGGACATGAAATCCTCTGAAAAGACACCGACCATGATCAAAGAAAAAGCTGCTAAAGAACCGATAGTCTGAGTAACTACCAGCATGATCTTTCTCCATGTTTCGTTCGTGAACCATTCATATAATCCGAGGAAGAACGGGAAGAGCGCGATTCCGGTCAGGATGCAGCCTGTATTGTACAGGACTGCGCCTGAGGGATTGAAGCTTGAATTTCCCAGATCACTTAACCGATTGCTTGCAGGATTGTAGGGTGTAGGATACAGCGCCAGCGAAGTGAATGTGAAGGTACAGTAGAGTATGATGACTACAATGCCCGCAATACAGCTTACCGGCCATTTCAAAACGTTTACCTCCAAATCTCATCCAGACTGTAAGTCTATGGGATGTCTTATTAAGTCTTACACCATATCCGGATTTTCATCGAATACTAAAAATAACCAAACGTAATGGTTCTTTGGGAGAGGCATGGATATGGCGAAGAAACCAGTCAGACACGCTGAATGGAAAGAAGTGTTCTATGATGCTAAACATTTCGCTCTGCTCAAGAAACATAGAAAAGAAGCTATGCGAATAATGGAAGCTTTGGAGCGAGCTCTTCTTGAAACTCTCGTGCATGGCAGTACTGCAAGAGGAGACGTGACCGAGAAGAGCGACATAGACGTTTTCCTACCCGATCTCCCATCATCGTTCATTGTAGAAAGCACACTTGAAAAAGCCGGAATCCCTACCGTCGGACGTTATGTCGTACAGGCTACGCCTGTCTATGCGATGAAAGCATATCTTGAAATAGGCGAGAACATCAGCGTTTCCTTTCCGTTAATGAAGATGCGCAAAGTGGAAAGAGAATTCTACAAGTTTGGCGGTGAGATCGCGATAGAAGATTTACGAAACGAGTTGCGAGTTGCCGGAGTCGACAAACGACTGATGCTTATTGAGCCCACTGAGTGGGGGCATAGAGAGAGTTCGGTTGTTGGACGCGAAGAATATGTTGCTGGATCGCTGGGAATAGGTGTTAAGACCGTTTTAGATCGTGTTCATGCTCTCATGAGAAGAGACGAGGTCGGCAGAACAGGAGTTTTTCTAAAGAAGGAACTATCTGCAAGCGAGACTTTTGAAATGGCTCTTCGTCGTGTTGCGGATCAAAATCCTGCAGTTCGCAGACGATTAACTAGCCGCCCCTAGGGCTTCAGTCAGTCCTTCGGGTAGAAAATGAGGTCTTTTTCTTCAAGAATCTGCTGAATCTTGTTCACTGCATCATAGACCTGCTGCTCTTGCTTCGCGCCTACACACACGAGTTTTCCAGCCGAAAAGATCAGAAACACAACTTTCGGATCAGCCATTCTGTAGACTGCGCCTGGAAACTGTTCAGGTTCATACATTACTCTGCCCAGCTTGTAGACAACATTCTCCAAGTCGATCTCGCCGCCCAACGCTGCAGAAGCAACAACATTCTGGATGTGAATCTCAGGCTTGTTGGTGATGGAAATTCCTTTGCTCCGCAACTCCTTCGCCACCTTGTTCACGGCCTGTATGGCTTCCTTCTCAGACTTCGCCCCCGTGCAAACCATCTTACCAGTCTCGAAAATCAGCGTCGCCGTCTTCGGTTTCTTCAGTCGGAAGACAAGTCCTGGGAAAACGCTTGGGTTGTACTCAGTGTGTGGAAACTTTTCAACTATCGTCTTGAGGCTCACTCTCTGGTTCAAAGTCGCAGAAGCAACTATGTTTTGAATGATAATCGACGGCTTCCTTTTCGACATTATATTCCCATCTCAAACTAGAGAATATGCAATATTGATATTTATAATACTTTCAACACCTAACGATAACTCTTTCTATCTCAACACTGCGACAGGCATGCTTGCCAAGGCTTGAACTAGAGCGAGAAACGGAGTATTGCAGCTACGCCACCCAATGCTAACAGTTTTGTTCCTGCTTCATGTTCCGTGCTTACGACAATGATCTTGCCGCCCTTGTGTTCAACTTCCTTCATAAGCTCTTCCGTAAGCAAGCGTCTCTCGTCGCCAGACTCTCGCAACATAGTATCAGCCAAAACGAGCTTTTCAACCGCTCCAACCTTCGCTACCCTTTCAACATCTTCAAGACCATAAGTGACGCTCGTCTCACCCTTGCCTAACCTTCTTAGGACCTCTTCCATGATTTCAGCTTCCTCAACGATTCGCATTTGCTTAAAAGCCTTCAACAACACGCCTGATCGCAAAGCCTCACGAATCCCAGCAACACCTCCATTATTCACACTCTTAGTGTCAACAACAGTCTTGGCAATGTCCGTTGCCTCGTTTTCCAAAAACTTCGCGAAATCGTTCTTCACAAAACCGGCACCAATGATGACTATGGGACTCCGGGTTTCGGTCCACGTTTGGCGCAAACTGTCTATCACTTTTCTGAAATACTCATTCACGGCATTGCCTCTCTTCTCAGCATCAAGCTTTCCAGGTAGCCTTATTCTTTCCTCAACCTTCTCTTCCATACCGTATTGGGCCGTCGTGGCTATCGCGTAGCCTTCGTCGTCTATTGACACTATTATGATCGGCTTCTCGGATGATCTGCTTGCTCTTTCCAGTCTTTCAATCTGGTGCTTAGCCCACTTCTTCTTGACGATTGTCAACGGCGTGTTCAAAGCAATGCTAAGCGTGTGATGCGCCCCAGCCGGAACGGTTTCTGGGGCTTCGCTGATGGTTCCGTGGATTCGAAGTTTGCCTAGAAGCTTGTCCCAAGTGACTGTTTCAACCGCTACTCCAAGAAAAACAGGAATTCTTTCTCCTCGCCCAGGTCTCGCGTACTTTTCATCAGGCCTCACTTCTCGCGTTGTACGCGCGAAAACCTCATCATTCTTATAGATAATGTTGTACAAGTGCCAGAAATCGTCAAAAGATTCAGGAATGACCTTCACGAAGCCTTTCTTGACGTTTATCTCCAGAATCTTCAATGCACTTTAGCCTCTTAGCAGAATCCCAGCAACCAATTATCAGCTTTCACCTATTAAAAAATAGCTCTGGAACCGATTTTGCAGTAAAACACATTCCTGCAAGTTGCGCAATCCCTAGTCTACGTCGAAAAACCTATTTGCATGTCATGAATAGCTTTCGTTTCCAATCAAGGTGAGGGAGTTGGTGATCGCCGAATTCTCATACAGCCTCAGCAAGGTCGAAAGAGGCTACAACAACAGAACACTACACATTGATCTTTCGAACCTGAGAATGTCCAGTAAGCCTGTTTCACAAGACATGAAAGAAAAGTTCACAGGAGGACGAGGTTTCAACCTTTGGCTGCTCTGGAACGCATTGCCGAAAAACCGCATTGCCAAATGGGATGACCCTGAAAACGAAGTCTGCATCGCCTGCGGTCCACTAGGCGGCATTCCTGTTTTCCCTGGAAGCGGTAAAAGCATCGCGGTCTCGATTTCTCCCCTAACAGGATCAGTGATTGATTCGAATGTTGGCGGATATTTCGGTCCTTACCTGAAGTTTGCGGGCTGGGATGCGCTTGAGGTTCAGGGAAAAGCCGAGTCTGAAGTAATCGTCTTCATTGATGGCGACGCTGGCAAGGTTCAGGTTGAAGAGGCGCAGCAGCTTCCTTCAGAAACGCATTTACTCGTGGAAATCTTGGCTGCGAGATACGGAGGCAGCAATCTGCAGAGCATTTCTGTGGTTTCTTCAGGTTCTGGTGCCGAGCACACGCTGTTTGGTTGCCTCAACTTCTCATGGTACGATGCTGGAAGGAAGATTCACAGGTACAAGCAGGCTGGCAGAGGTGGCATAGGCACAGTTTTCCGCAACAAGAAGGTCAAAGCAATCGTCGTGAAGTACTCTGGCAGGGTCACTGTCGAAACCAATGGACCTGCAGACGCTGAAATGGTCAAGCAGGTAGGCACAACATACAGTCAGGAATTGCGGAACCTCGATCCAAAACAGAATGAAATGGCAGTCGTGGGCACTACACACCTCGTGCCCATCATGAACGAGTTCGACCTTCTGCCTGTGAACAACTACAGGTTTGGCAGCCACCCGGAAGCAGAAAAACTGGGCAGAGAAGTCTACCGAAGAAAATTTCACAAAGGCTTCGACGGCTGCTGGATGGGCTGCTCACTGGCATGTGCCCACGGTGTCAACGACTTCGAGCTGAAAACAGGACCTTACAAGGGACGGAAAGTCTTCGTCAGTGGCCCGGAATACGAAACCATAGCGGGTGTAGGCAGCAACTGCGGAATCTTTGACGCAGACTACGTCATCGAGATGAACCACTACTGCGACATCTATGGACTGGACACGATTTCGGTTGGTACGGCAATCGCCTTCGCCATGGAATGTTATGTGATGGAATTGATCGACAAGAAGGTAACTGGTGGCCTAGACCTGCATTTTGGCAATAAAGATGCGGCTCTTGAGCTTGTTCACCAAATGGCTAAGGGTGAAGGTTTCGGCGTTGTAGTTGGTCAGGGCATAAGAAAAATGAAGAGACTTTTCGCTGAAAAACACGGTGCCGACACGAAGGCCTTGCAGGACATCGGGATGGAAGCCAAGGGCTTGGAATATTCTGAATATGTGACTAAGGAATCATTGGCTCAGCAAGGCGGTTATGGGCTTGCCTTGAAAGGGCCCCAGCATGATGAGGCTTGGCTGATTTTCTTGGACATGGTGCACAACTTCATGCCCACATTCGAGCAGAAGGCTGAAAACCTACATTGGTTCCCCATGTTCCGCACTTGGTTCGGCCTAAACGGACTCTGCAAGCTTCCATGGAATGACGTCGTCCCAGAAGACAACAAGCAAACCAAGGAACCGGCCAAAGTGATCGCTCACGTTGAAAACTATGCTAAGCTTTTTTCCGCTGTGACAGGCAAGAAAACTACTGTAGAAGACATTATCTCGGCAAGCGAACGGGTTTACAACTTTCAGCGCATCTTCAACCTGCGAATGGGTTTTGGTACGCGCGAGCATGACAATGTGCCCTATCGTTCCGTCGGACCAGTGACAAAAGAGGAATATGAAAGTCGCATGGAACAGTATGACAGGCAGCTCAAAGAAAAAGCAGGCTACGATCCAGCAGGCAAAACAACTGAAGAGAAGGTTGCTGCTTTGCGGAAGCACCGCGAGGCGGAGTATGAGAGGCTGAAGGACGCGGTGTATAAACGTCGAGGATGGAACGCAAATGGCGTGCCCACGATTCAGAAGGCAAAAGCGCTTGGAATAGACTATCCAGACGTGATCGAACTTCTGCAGAAACACGCATAGGCTTTCTTCAGGACGCCTTATGCTCTGTGATTCTTCTTAAAGCATTAAAGCCGAGTTCTCATTTTACATTATTGTTGACGAGGTGAACGTGCAATGAAGACTATCTTTTGGCTTCTAGACGTGAACTCTGAGGTCAGAGACAATGCTTCTGAGATTTGGCTTTGGGGTGTTGATGCTTCTGGCAAGCGCGTACTTGTCGTAGATAGGGGTTTTGTCGCCTATTTCTATGCCGTAGTTGAGGAAAATTGCGCCGCGGCAAAGGTTGTTGAAGAGATTAAGGCAAAGCATCTTGCTTCCATCGTGAAAGTTGAGGTCGTTGATCGCAAGTTCTTTGGGAAGCCTGTAGAGGCCGTGAAAATCTACTGCAGGAACCCAGCCGATATCCCCAAATGCGCAAAAGACATTCGAAACTTCGAAGGCGTAAGAGACTGCCTCGAAGACGACATTCGATACTCGATGCGCTACATCGTCGACAATGACATTAACCCGTGCGGATGGCACGAAGCAGAAGTGAATGAAGAAACCAGCAAGCCAGATGTTCAGGTGGACAAGGTCTACGCGGCAAAATCGCCGCCGAAGCCTATTGAGAAGGCTGAGGTTCCACCTTTGCGGATTCTGGGCTTCTCAGCGATATATTACAGCAAACAAGGCTCACCGAAACCCGACCGAAGCCCGGTTATCGTGATTTCAGCTGCAACAAACCAAGGCGACCAAAAGCAATTCCTAGCAGACGAAGACAAGATGGACAAGCCTGTTCTTGAAGCCTTCGTTGAATACGTTCGAGGCTTTGACCCCGACATCATTGTCGGCTACGGCGTGAACGGGCAAGACTGGTCTTACCTTACTGAAAGATGCAAGCGGAATGGGCTGCGCTTGCTGGTTGACAGGACGAAGACTGAACCCCACACAAGCGTTTACAGCCACGTTTCACTGACTGGAAGAGCGAATCTGGATCTTGCAGATTATGCGGAAGAATTCCCAGAAGTCAAAGTCAAAACGTTGGCGAATCTTGCAGACTACTTAGGCGTGCTAAAGCTTGAAAAAAACACCGTGATTGAAGACATCGATCTTGCAGAGTTTTGGGACGACAAAGATAGACATGATGTCTTGAAGAGGTTTTCCATGGACAACACTCGCCGCGTTATGGGCATAGCTGATGCCGTCTTGGATTTTTCCATTCAACTCTCCTATCTTGTAGGTCTGCCCTTGGATCACGTTGGAACGGCGGCTGCAGGCTTCCGTGTCGAATGGTTCCTAATCAGACATACGCACAAAATCAGCGAACTTGTACCCAAACGGATCGAGCAACCTTACAGACCCTATGCAGGTGGGTTAGTTCTTCAGCCAAAACCTGGACTGCATGACAACATTGCGGCACTAGACTTCAAATCCCTGTATCCAAACATAATGATAGCCTACAATGTCTCGCCCGACACTTACGTTTCGCCCAAAGACCCGCTGCCCCGCGGAGGCGTATACGAAGCTCCAGAAGTAAAGCACAAGTTCAGAAAGGAACCCCCAGGCTTCTACAAGGAAGTTCTGTCCTATCTTATCAACGTAAGAAATGAAATCCGTTCGAAGATGAAGAGACTCGAGCCATCAAGTGTGGACTATCGTGTCTTGGATGCGCGCCAGAAAGCGGTGAAGATCATTACCAACGCTGCCTATGGCTACGCCGGGTGGACGGGTGCACGATGGTACGTGAAACCGGTTGCGGAAGCTGCTGCCGCTTGGGGCAGAGCCGCGATTTCAGAAGCCATCGAAATAGCAGAGAGATCTGGATTGGAGGTTGTTTATGGCGATACAGACAGTATTTTCGTCAACCACGACCTGAAAAAGATTAGCAAGTTGTCTGAGGAAATCAAGGAAAAACTGGGGTTGGAGATTAGTGCCGACAAGGTCTATACACGGATTTTCTTCACTGAAGCGAAGAAACGTTATGCAGGGCTTCTGCCTGATGGGCGACTTGACATCGTTGGTCTAGAGGTCATGCGCGGCGACTGGGCAATTGTGGCAAAGGAAGTGCAAGAAAAAGTCCTAGAGATCATCCTGAAAGAGCAGTCTCCGCAGAAAGCAGCCAAATATGTGCAGGGCTTCATTGATGAACTCAGACAGAAACGCGTCCCATTTCGTGATCTCATCATTTGGAAGACATTGACGAAGCCTGCTGAAGAATATCAGGTCAAGGCTTCCCATGTTGAAGCGGCTAGGATGCTTAAGGAGAAGGGGTGGGAGCTTGGGATTGGTGACAAGATAGGGTACGTGGTGGTTGTTGGTTCTGGACGTTTGTATGAAAGGGTCAAGCCTTACGTTTTTGCTTCGTATACAGACGTCGATATTGACTACTATGTATCCAAGCAGGTTGTCCCTGCAGCAGCAAGGGTTCTTGATGGTTTCGGCATAACAGAAGAGCAACTGCTGAAAGCCAATGTTGAAGAAAAAGAGAACAAGAAGATTACAGACTTCTTCGGCGGCTAGGGTTCAGCTGTGACTTCTGAGAACACATTAAGCTGAACGGTCAGCGAAGGCTTGACAGCATCCGAAATGCGCGAGGCGATAATTCTTTTTATGTTCTTGTCACCTGCCACATCAACGATCCGTTGGGTTATGATGCCATCGAAGACGACGGTGTCTACTCCTTCTATTTCCTGAAGCTTCTCAGCTAACTGACTTACAGGCAACCGTTCCATCTGTTCCATTTTTTCGTTCAGCAGAACCGCTTCCAAGGTTCCTTCCAACGCTTTTGTGACGTCAGCAATTTCCTTCGGCATTTCGATTTTTGGCTTTTCCTTCCTTGGTTTGTAAACTTCGCCTATCGGAACCCTTGCGTCGAGTGCGGCTTGGATTTCTTTGCAGTTCAGTTCTTCCACTTCTTTTCCTCTCGGAGCCCTGCAAATGTACTTCACGTCAGTGACTTGGAGAAGCTCTTTCAGAATCAGGTCGCCGCCCCTGTCTCCATCAAGGAGTGCGGTGGCCTCCTTTTCCTTGCAGAGTTTTTTGACACCCTCTGGCACTTTGGCGCCTTCGAGGGCTATGGTGTTGGCTATTCCGCAACGCATGAGGTTTATTATGTCAGCTCTGCCTTCGACGACGATTATTTCTTTGGCACTTGCCAGATCAGGCCCGGCGGGGAGTTCTTCCTCTCCGTATTTTTCAACCTTTCCAGCTTTTTGTGTGTCTGAGATTTCTTTGAAGACTTCGTCGACTGAGGGCATGGATTCGATGTTCCACTTGTGCAGAATCTCTTTTGCTCGGTCGATTATGATTTTTCTTCGCGCTTCTCGCACATCTTCTATCTTGTCAAGGGTGACTTTGGAGGCACATGGTCCTACTCGGTTTATGCTTTCTATGCTTGAGGCGATGAGTGCGGTGGATACGCGGTCGAGGCTGGTGGGTATTGTGATGGTGCCTGTGGTTTTGTCTTGTTTAGAATGCAGGTCGATTTCTATTCTGCCTATTCTGCCTGATTTCTGGAGTTCGCGCAGGTCTAGTTCAGGGCCGAATAGTCCTTCGGTTTGCCCGAAGACGGCTCCGATCACGTCTGGTTTCTCAACTACTCCTTCAATTTCGAACTTGGCTTCTATAACATACTTTATGGTAAATGCTTGGGATGAACCCATGTAATCGTCAACCTCCAGTGATGTTTGTTAAAGGGGTTAAAGCTGATCAAGTGACCCGGGAATACGGTTCTCGAATCACGAGACTACATCTTAACGACCTATATATATTACGTTTATGAATTACCACTAATCTTGCTCTTTAAGGTTTCCATATAGCTGGCCAGACCCTCAACATCCTTAACTTCTTTCCCAACAAGGCTGAAGAGTCCATGCCAGAAAACCGTGTTAGGCGTTATCCTCTTCCGTTCGAGAAGCTGCTTCAAACGACCCATCCACTCTCTTCCTCGCCTATCAAAGTCCAGCAACAAGATGACCTCTCGAGCTCCTGTGCTTTCTATCTCGGAAACCAGATCAAGAAGAGACTTTCCGGCAGATTTTGCAGAAATCACTCGTCCTGCTACACCTAGCGCGATCAGAGTTTTAAGGTCTTTTGCGCCTTCAACGACTATCGGTGTTCCTTTCGCCACTTCTTCAGCTAAGTGCTCCAGAATCTCTTCGAGTTTTTCCTCCTTCTGCCGAAAGTGCGTTGACAATGATTCTACCTTGTTACGCTAGCATTTCTGACAGTGTTCAGGCATTCTTTTGCTTCTTTGTTGGTTTCGAAATACGTTCTGACTGGGGCGAGTATCTTAGCTAGTTCATTCGCAACGGCGTTCTTGAGGTCTTGTGGATGCAGTTTTCCGATCGAATAGGTTGTTGCGAGTTCTTGGAAGTTGTGGAATTCGATGTTTCCGCCGAATTTGGCTGGGCGTTCGACTGTGAATGTTGGTGTTTCTCTGAAGATTATGTACTTGCACGTTTCCAGAATGGGGTTGTATTCAACCGTCTTTTCGGGGCAAAAGGCTCTTGAGATTTTCTGTTTTATCTCTTCAGGCGTGTCGTAGATGAAGATGCATGTTTCTGGCTTGCTTTTGGACATCTTTATGGACGATAGGATTTCTCTTTCCTTGTCTTTGGGAATAGGCCACATCGGAGGTTTTGTTAGTCCTTGAAGGTAGGTGTGGTGTACGCACACTGGTTTCCAGAAGCCCATTTTTTCACCCAGTTCGCGAGCTACGACATTGGCTTTGCGCTGGTCTATGCCTAGCTGACAGATTCTCACTTTCATGTGGAATATGTCGGCTACCTGCATGGGGGTGTACAGGAAGTCTGAGACGTGTCTGGCTTCTGATTCTTTTCTTCCAGCTATTTCTAGTGTTCGTGTCACTCTGGCTATGGATAGGTTCTTCGCTACTGTGACGGTTTTTGCCCAGTAATCGATGTCATCGTAGAGCTCGTCTGAGTAGACGAATTCCACCTTTTCTTCAGGAACGCCTAGCGCTATCCATGAGTGCCTGAACAATTCTGCAGCTTTCCTGATCAGCTCCAGGTCCCCGCCGAGTTTGTTGTTAAGCCAAGCATGCCATGTTGAAAGGTAAGCTTTGAAATGAATTCCTGCCTCTATGAAATCCTTCATCTTATACGCGCAAACGTTGCCCGTGCCTAGATGAACTAGGCCTGAAGGTTCCCAACCATCATAAGCGATTGGGTGCTCCTCCGTCTGTAAGAGCTGTCTCAAATCCTCTGGGGTTATGACCTCTTCCGTGGGAGGTTTACAGATCAAATCTATTTTCGTTTCTATGTCCAAACCTTACCCTGCCTTTTCAGATTGCGTCTTCTACCTTTTATGGTGAGGCGAAACTTAAGAGTTGTTCAGTCCTCACTGTATGCTTCTTTTTCCTATTCTGGCAGTGAAGCTTTGACGATTGCTCGTCGTATGCTTTTGCTCTGCTCATTTCAACCGCTGACCTATTGCTTTTCTTGCTCCAATTACTAGAAACCATGGGATGCGGTCACATTCATTGCCAAATTGCCGGTAGTGTTCTCTCATGGTTTTTCTTGTTGGAGTTGGTTCCTCAAAATCCGTAATTACAAAGCCATTCTCTATCAGCAGTTTCACGTAGTCTGAGAGCGGGCGGTGGAAACTGTAGGCTTTGGGCCAATCATCATTGAACTGCCAGATTTCCATTATTCTGTCAAAATACCGGTCAACCTTCCAATAGAGCCAGTCTTCCTTCCGCTGACTGTCGATCGGCTTTCTCACCTACCCATAAACGGGCGGACTTGAGAAGCATGGATGCATGATAGAAAAGATCAGTTTTCCTTCTTTTTTCAGGATTCTGTGAAGTTCCTTAATGGCTTTAGCTAGGTGTCGTACATCCATTAATACGAGGTTCGAGATGACTAGGTCGAATGCTTCGTTTTGGAGCATGAACAGGTTAGACAAGGAGCCAACATGATATGTTATTCCTAAGGGCATTCTTGCTTCTTTCTGCTTTGCGATTTCTATGAATCTCTCTGAGATGTCTACGCCCACCGGTTTTGCGCCTCTTTTAGCTAATAATCGGCAGAGGTAGCCGTTTCCGCAGCCAGCGTCAAGAATCGATGAACCTTCGACCGAGCCTATTATCCGAAAGATCGCAGGATCAACAACATATTGCCGATTCTTGTCCCCGCGAACGGTATAGTGACTGCTCCAGCGGTCTGCCAACTCGTCCCAAGCTTGTGCAGTTCTTCTTTCAGTTACGGCCTTCCTTAGAGCGATGTTGATGGTCGCACCCATTGAGAGTTTGTCTTCATTGTCTAAGCCTATGTGTTTCTTTTGCATGTCTTTGTGCAGTTGCCACGGATGCTTACTTGAGAATTCTTGATAGTCTAGGGTTGGGTGATAATCGCTGCATTTTTTGCATTTGAGAGCATAGTGTGTTTTCCACTGCCAGAAGGCGCCTTGGACTAGTTTGTGTTTTTCGGCGCATGATATACATATGAACTGTCTGGGTCTTCCGCAGACGTTGCAAACAAATCGCTAATGCCGGTTGCATCTTGGATAATCGCTTTCAACGTCTCTGGTTGCCTTTCGCAACGGGTAAGCTTGG
>Ga0315279_10004126_pt1 | contig 19661 bp, 19 predicted proteins | sample YL17G06_20_MG_FD_203694 | JGI IMG/M metagenome (GOLD analysis project Ga0315279, IMG submission 203694) | Sediment microbial communities from Yellowstone Lake, YNP, Wyoming, USA - YL17G06_20 | ecosystem: Environmental > Aquatic > Freshwater > Lake > Sediment | place: USA: Wyoming | collected... | reverse complement strand
GAATGGTGCAGCAGGCCGTCCAAGTGGATCCCGTTCCGTACCAGGCAATTGTCAAGCATGTCCGAGACCATAGAAAAGCCCACCACAATGTGTAGGGGGTACTTGAGTCAAGTAAATACCCCCTTAAAAAAATTTTGAATTTTTCGATTTTTGGTTTGCGCTATCAGCGCTTTTGGTTGAAAAACCACGGGTTACGCAGCGTGTATTTGATTATGGCCTGGGTGGCGTGCCCTACCCGCGTTGGCTATCGCCTCAGAGCGGCTTTTGGCTCAACTTCTGCCCATTGTAGGCCGCCGATTACCGCCTGGGCGATATTACTGAGGTGGTCGCCGATCTTTTCGACGTTGTCAACCAAATCGATAAATATCAGGCCCGTCTCAGCCGAGCAGATTCTGTCGGTCATACGTTGAACGTGGCTGCGGCGAAAAACAATCTGCATTTTGTTCAGATGGTCCTCGTTGACCAGAGCCAATCGGGCGGCGGCGGTATCGTTATTCTCCAGGGCTGTTATAATATAACCGAACATCTGGTACGCCTCTTTTTTTAGCTGCTCAGCCTCGGCAAGAGCTGAGTTGGTGAAGGAAAGTTTCTGCTCGATCTTTCGTTGGGCAATTTCAACGATGTTGACGGCGTGGTCGCTGATCCGCTCGAGGTCGTTGACCGCGTGCAAAAGAACCGGCAATTCGATAGATACCTCTTCGGATAGCACCCTGCTTGATAACGCCGACAGATAAGATGTGATTTCAAACTGTAGTGAATCTACAACATCTTCTATTTCGCTGACCGAGCCAAGCTTCTTTCTGTCGTCCTCTATTATCCCCTCGATTGACTGACTGAAGGCCCTGTTTGCGGTTTTTGCCATGTGGACAATTTCGCGTTTGGCCTGCGCCAGCGCTATTTCGGGCGTATTGAGAAGATGCTTCTCAAGCACCACCGGCGCCATCGCCACCTCACCGGGTCTTTTTGGCACTAACTTAATCGCCAGTTTTTCCAGCAAGCCCGACATCGGCAAGAATATGGCGGAATTGGCAACATTAAACATCGTGTGACCAACAGCGATTTCTGATGCAATAGTAGCTGGCCCAAGCTCCCAGGGGGAAATCATCTGCGCAAAGGTACGATACCAGCCAAGAGCAACGAATGGATAAGCGATGGCGGAGCCAAGGACATTGAACATCGTGTGCGCCCAGGCGGCGCGCTTGGCGTTTCGACCTGCCTGCAAAGCCGCAAGCTGGGCGGTGATTGTGGTGCCGATGTTGGCCCCTAAAACAAACGGCATCGCAACGTTAAACGCCGCCTCCCAATTACTGCCGAAAGCCCCATTCATTGCCAGTAGCTGCACGATAGCAATGGATGCGGAGCTGCTCTGAATAAGCATTGTTACGGCCAAGCCAGCCAGAAGAGCCAGCAGCGGTTTATTGCCGAAAGAGATGAAAAGTTCCTGCACCCTTTGGCTTTTCTCCAATGGGCTAAATGCCCCTTTCATAATGTCAATGCCGAGAAATAGAATGCCAAATCCAAGTATTATTTCCCCGATGCTCTTTGTCCTTCGCGATCTGCCGCCGATTTGCATGAGGAATCCTAAGCCGATGGCCGGCATCGCGTACATTGAAATATCGAGGAACTCAAAGCCCGACATGGACACCAGCCAGGCGGTTGCGGTTGTGCCTACGTTGGCTCCGATGATCACGCCTATCGCCTGTTTGAGTGTAAGCAGACCGGCGTTGACAAGACCGACAACCATCACGGTTGTGGCGGAACTTGATTGAATTAACGATGTAACGCCTGCGCCGACAAGAAAGGCGGTGAGCCTTGTTTTGGTCATTGATTCGAGGATGTTCTTGAGCTTCGGCCCAGCAGCTTTTCTTAGTCCTTCCGACATCAACACCATGCCGAATAGGAAGAGGCCCAACCCTCCGATCACGCCGAAGACCATTTCTCTGATCATATTGATTCTTTATGCAGCCTCAAAGAGCCGAAAATTTTCACAGAGCGGCTCTTTTATCCGTTTTCGCCGGATAGGTCAAGGAACTTTTTCCTGACGGGCGAAGATTGGGTGCATGTCAAGATTGTTGGTAAAAATTGCATACGAAAACGTATGTCATTTCGACCGAAGGCCCACTATGAGTGGGCCGAAGTGGAGAAATCTGCTTTGAAAGCAGACCTCTCCGCTCGGCCTTTCGGCCTCGGTCGAGGTGACAAAAGGCGACCCACTATTAAGGGTTGTGATAATAGGCAGTGAACTAACCTCTCTTTGCCTACAAACATGACATGCACCCGCGAAGATTCACCCGGCGGCCAACGATTTAACCGCAGAGAGCGCTGAGATCGCAGAGACTGAAATAATAAATAAGGTTCTCTCGGCGACCTCTGCGGACTCGGCGGCAAAAAATGGCGGGGCGACAGGCATATTGTCCTTGAAGGCAGTAATCGGTAGTATTATGAAGGAACGAGACAGTTGAAAATTGAGAATTGAGAATTGAGCTTGGGTACGCCAGGATTCCATTTTGTTGCGTCGGTGGATTTCAATCCTCTTCTGCCGAGCCAATCTGCGCCGATATTTACGATTTCAGTCGGCGGATGCGACGTGATTGTAAGTAACCACATGCTTGTAGTGGCGGCGGCTGCACTGCTGCTCCTGGCCTGTATCCCTGTGGCGACAAGGCCGAGGCGGACTCGTCCCGGCGGAGCGAGCCGTAGCCGGATGGTTCCGGCTGGATTGGCGAACCTGATTGAGTCAATTTGCGTGTTTTTGAGAGAAGAAGTGGCCAGGCCAGTGATGCGCGAGCATACCGACCGTTATATCGGGTTTGTCTGGACGGTCTTTTTCTTCGTTCTGAGCCTCAATTTGCTCGGGATGATTCCATCGGAGCAAATCATCGCCCTACTGACGGGAAAGGAGAACCACTTTGGCGGCCCTGCCACCGCAAACATCTACGTCACAGGCGGACTGGCAGCCGTAACATTCCTGATGACCCATATTTACGGCATTAGACAGCAAGGATTCGGGCACTACATTATTAATTTTGCCCCGCGGGCGCCGTGGTGGATTATGCCGCTTCTGTACTTTTTGGAAATCATCACCGCATTTGTCAGGCCGTTCACTCTTGCGGTGCGGCTTTTTGCCAATATAATTGCAGGCCATATTCTTATGGCCACGCTCCTGGGCCTGATATTGGTTTTCAAGAATTATTGCGCAGCGGTTGCTTCCGTATCGGCTGTCGTTGCGGTATCATTCCTGGAGTTGCTTGTAGCGTTCATCCAGGCGTTTGTATTTACGTTTTTGTCCACGCTTTACATTGGGTTTTCGATTTCGCCGGAACATTAATGGTAAAGACCCCCCAGTAAACTGGGGGGCTAAACATTTAGCCCCGCAATTTATTGCGGGTTGTCATGGAGGTTTAGAAAAATGACATTTTTTTCAGGTAGCGTTTTGGCAGCAATGGGAACGAGCGTTTCGGCGCTGGCTATTGGGGCGGTGATGCTCGGCTGCGACGTGATAATATTGGCTGCCGCGCTTGCGATCGGTTGGATCGGAAGCAGGGCTGTCGAATCCATAGCCCGCCAGCCGGAGGCCGGGGCGCGCATATTCTCTACGATGGTTATCGCCGCCGCCCTTGTCGAAGGAATCACATTCTTCTCATTACTTATATGCTTTTTGGCGCTTTACTGGATGCGGTGAACATTGAAGTGCCTAAAGTGGCTAAAATGCCTAAAGTGACTAAAGTGCCTAAGGTGAGCTAAAGTTGAAAATTATAATTTTAGGCACTTTAGTCACTTAACACTTTAGGCACTTTACCTGTCTGTTAAAATGGCAATGCGGGTATTTACCACAGTTTCGGCAGTTTTGTTGCTCTCGGCCAGTGCTTGGGCTGCGCAGACCGAGCAAGCGCGCGACCAGGGGCTTTTCAGTGGGTCATTCGCCGACGCCGTCTGGACGGTTGCTGCCTTTGTAGCGGTGCTTGTTATCCTCAGTAAGGTGGCCTGGAAGCCGATGGTGGAAAGGCTAAACGCCCGAGAGCGGCACATCCAGCAGCAGATTGACGCCGCCAACGATGCTCGACAACGGGCGGAGAAACTGCTCGATGAGTACAAAGAGCAGGGCACAAAGATTATTAAAGAGGCCGCCGACCAGGCCCAGCAGCGGCAGGAAGAGCTTTTGCAGAGGGCCCGCCGCGAGGTCCTGGCAATCAAGCAAAAAGCTCAAGACGATATAGAATACGCCCGCTCGGCTGCGCTGGAGCAACTGTGGGCCGAAGCTGCGGAGATGATTTCCTCGCTATCGCGGGAAGTCCTCGGTCGCACGGTAACTACCGAAGATGACTATCGGCTTATCCAGGATGCGATAGGGCAAATCAAACGGCAGCCGGACGGCAATAGACGGACATGATAAGTACCGCTATACGCCTGAGAGAAATTTACTCGCAGAGCCTTTTCGAGTTGGCCGACCAACAGCAGAGCGTTGATACGGTGAAAAGCGACCTGGACATTTTGTCCTGCATCATTGGGCAGGAAAAAGACTTCATCAAGCTGCTCGATTCGCCGTATTTCTCTGCGGACGATAAAGAGCAGTTGGTGCGAAGACTGTTATCGCAGGTAGTTACCAACCTGACGCTGGACTTTCTTATGGTCGTCATTAGACATGGCCGGGCCAGGCTTCTAACTGACATTATCGTCAGGTACGCTGAGCTGTGGGACGCCTATCACGGGTACTACCATGTCAAAGTTACAGTGCCGCGAGCACTTGAAGACGGCCAGGTGAAAGAGCTCTCCGATGGCATTGCGGCCGCGATGAATAGTAATGTGAAACTCGAAGTTGCTGTCGAACCTGAAATTATCGGCGGGGCCATCATCCGCTGCGGCGACAAAGTGATCGACAACACCATCAGGAATCGAATTGATGTGGCCGTCAAAACTGTGATGAGCCGGATAAAAAGCAGCTCGTCTCGGCGTAGGACCGAGCCGTAGCCGGGAAGGGTAAGCCAGTGAAAGTCGATTTCACCGAAATAAGCGGTATCCTCAAGCAGGAAATCAGCCAATACAAAAGTAAGCTCGACGTCTCCAAGGTCGGCCGGGTGGTAGAACTGGCGGACGGCATCGCACGCATTTACGGACTCGATGATGCGATGGTAGGCGAGGTCCTCCAGTTTGAGAATGACGTTTTCGGCGAGGTTTTTAACCTCGAGCAGGATTCTGTTGGCGTCGTCATATACGGCGATTACACAAAAGTCAAAGAAGGCTCGGACGTGCGGGCAACCGGCAAGCTGATGTCGGTCGCTATCGGTGACGAGCTCCTCGGGAGAGTGCTCAACCCGTTATGTGAGCCGATAGACGGCGGTCCGCCCGTGCAAACTACGGCCCGGCGGTTTATCGAATCCGACGCCCCCGGAATTGCCCAGCGCCAGCCGGTCAAACAGCCGCTCCAAACGGGCTTAAAAAGCATAGACTCAATGATCCCGATCGGCAGGGGTCAGCGAGAGCTTATCATCGGCGACCGCAAAACGGGCAAAACCGCTATCGCCCTCGACACAATAATAAACCAGAAGGGCCAGGATGTAATCTGCATCTACGTTGCCATCGGGCAAAGGGCATCGGCAGTTGCTGAGGTTGTCGAGACCCTAAAAAAGTACGATGCTATGGCGTACACGGTCGTCATCGCTGCCTCGGCTGCGGATAGCGCTCCGATGCAATACGTTACACCGTATGCCGGCTGCGCGTTGGCGGAATATTTTATGTACCAAAAGCACCGCGATACGTTGTGCGTTTACGATGACCTGAGCAAACACGCCATCGCTTACCGCCAGCTGAGTCTATTGCTGCGGCGGCCGCCGGGCAGGGAGGCCTATCCCGGCGACATCTTTTATCTGCACAGCCGGCTTCTTGAGCGAAGTGCAAAACTGTCGGATAAACTCGGCGGCGGGTCGCTGACGGCATTACCCATTGTCGAGACCCTTGAAGGCCAAATCTCAGCCTACATACCGACAAACGTCATATCCATTACCGATGGGCAGATTTACCTGCTGCGGGAACTTTTTCACGCCGGCGTAAGGCCGGCAATAGATGTCGGAGTAAGTGTCAGCAGGGTTGGCGGCGACGCCCAGGTGCCGGCGATGAAAAAAGTGGCCGCAAAGCTCCGGCTTGACCTCGCGGCGTTTCGTGAGCTGCAAAACTTTGCCAGGTTGGGCACGGAGCTGGACCCGGCCACGCAGGCTCAACTGGACCGCGGCAGCCGGATGGTGGAGCTGCTGAAGCAGCCGCAATTCTCGCCTATGACGGTCGGCGAGCAGGTGATCACCATTTATGTAGGCTCGGTCGGTTTGCTTGACGACATACCGGTAAATGCAGTCGGCGGATTTGCGGCCAAATTTTTGCAGAATCTGGCAAAGGAGCACCCGGAGTACGTTGATGAAATAAATAAGACCAAAGTTTTCAGCGATGAGCTTGCCGAGAAGATTGCCGCAGCGATAAAGCAATTGAAAGCCGCAAGCCAGTAGAAAGCAGCGATGGTTGGGACACGCAAAATACTTAGCCGGCGTAGGGCGGTCAGCAACATTTGCAGGCTGACCCGCACGATGCAGATTGTCTCGACCGCCATGTTCAAGTCTTACTACAACAAATGGCTGGCGGTCGCCGAGTACCATGACGCTCTGGCGCAGGCAGGGTATCTGCTGGTTACTTCGCAGACGCCGCTGGAGCATCCGTTGCTAAAGGAGAACTCTTCGGGCAGGTCCGCGGTTTTGGCCATCAGTTCAAGAGGCGGGCTTTGCGGGCTGTACAATAGTTCCATCTACAAACTGCTGGGGACGCATTTGAATCTGGCAAAGTCATCGGGCAGAAAATTGGATATTTATGCAACAACAGGCAGGTTGAGCAACATATTGTACTCACACGGTGTTACGCCCACAAAAATCTTCAGCAATCTCGATGAGATACCTTCGGACGCCCAAATTCACGAGATAGCAGATTATTTTATAGACTCTTATATGGTTGGCCTGTTGGATTATTTCGGGGTCTTATACATGGCTTTCCATTCGCCCGGCCACCAGCGGGCACAAACCAGAACCATTATGCCGTTGACCGAGCTAATTGACGATTTGACTACGCGGGCGAAAGTCATCTGGCCCTGGGAGCAAGTTTTTGAAGATTTCTATATGTCGCCGTCGCCAAAGGATATTATCGAAGGTCTGGCACGGATGATAATGCACGCAACGATAAAGGATTGTTTCTTGCAGGCTGCGATGTCGGAACACGTGGCGCGTATGATAGCCATGCGGAACGCCACAAAGAACGCAGAGGATATGATTAGGGACCTGACCGCCCAGTACAATCAGGCAAGGCAGACTCAGATAACAAGTGAGCTGCTTGATATAATCAGCGGCGGCATCCCTGTTTAGCCCTGCCACCTGTGGGCAGGGGTTGCCCCCGGCACAGATCCGGGGGCTTATCGGCAGGTTTAAGATGAATAAAGGCAGATTAACGCAGGTAATGGGCAGCGTTTTTGACGCCAAGTTTGCGGCCGAGCACGTGCCGGCTCTGTATAACGCGGTCGAGGTACAAGGCGACTTCGGCACCGGCAAAACCAGCCTTTGGGGCGAGATCCAGCAGCACCTGGGCGAAGGAACAGTTCGGGCTATCGCTCTGGGCAGCACTCTCGGCCTTCGTAGGGGAATGGACGTCGTAGATATCGGTTCGCCGCTTACTGCGCCTGTCGGAAAACAGACGCTGGGCAGAGTCCTTAACCTGCTCGGTGAGCCCATTGACGAAAAAGGTCCTATAATAACTGAAACGCGAAACCCGATTCACCGTTTGCCGCCGAAACTGGTGGACCTGTCTGTGAAGACAGAAATGTTTGAGACCGGCATAAAAGTAATCGATCTACTATGCCCGTTCGTTCGGGGCGGCAAGATGGGACTATTCGGCGGTGCAGGTGTCGGCAAGACCGTCATCATTCAGGAGCTTATCGCCAGAATCGCGACAAAGCACGGCGGATATTCCGTCTTTGCCGGCGTGGGCGAACGCACCCGCGAAGGCAACGACCTCTGGCTGGAAATGCAGCGAACACATATCGGCGACAGCCAAGATACCGTATTGGACCATACATGTCTGGTTTTTGGACAAATGAATGAGCCGCCCGGCGCACGGTTGAGGGTTGCCCTTGCCGCGATGACCCAGGCGGAGTATTTCTGCGAGATCGGCATCGGGGACACCCTGCTTTTCATAGACAACATATTCCGGTTCTCGCAGGCCGGCTCCGAGGTCTCCGCTCTATTAGGGCGCATCCCATCTGCTGTGGGCTACCAACCAACTCTTGCGACCGAGATGGGCGAATTGCAGGAGCGAATAGCATCCACAAGAGCCGGCTCAATCACTTCCGTGCAGGCGATTTATGTGCCGGCGGATGACCTGACCGACCCGGCTCCGGCAGCAACGTTTTCGCACCTGGACGCCTTTGTCGTGCTCAAACGCTCCATTACACAAAAGGGTATCTATCCCGCGCTTGACCCGCTTGAAAGCACATCTCGCATACTCGATCCTAACATCGTCGGCCAGGAGCATTACAGCGTTGCCGAGATGGTTCTACAATGTCTGCAGAGATACAATGACCTGCAGGACATAATCGCAATCCTGGGCATGGATGAGTTAAGCAAAGAAGACCAGACGGTTGTCGCCCGCGCCAGAAGACTCGAGCGATTTTTCTCTCAGCCTTTCTTAGTGACAAAGCAGTTTACGGGCCTTGAGGGCAAATATGTGCCCGTTGTGGATACAATCCAGAGCTGCCGGCAAATCTGCGAAGGTAAAGGCGATAACCTGCCGGAAGAGGCCTTTATGTATGTCGGCACTATGGACGATGTCACTGCCAAGGCTGCGGCGCTGACAGCCAGATAGGAAGCGGAAACGTAAAACTTAAAGCGTAAAGCTAAAAACTATTGAATTCGACAGCTTTACACTTTGAGCTTTGAACTTTAAGTTTTTAAGGTGACTCTTTGCCCGGAACAAATACCTTTGACTGTGTTGTGATTGGACCGTCCGGCAAGCTGCTGGACTGTAAGACTACCTCTGTTGTCTTTCCTGCTCACGACGGCCAAGTTGGCGTGTGGTACAATCACATGCCGATGTTCTGCAAGCTGGGCCTTGGAATCGTGCGGGTGACGCGCGTGACTTCCGAGCGGTTAGCCCCGGCACTTGTGCCGGGGTTGCCCCTGCCACAAGTGGCAGGGCTAATCCGACCCGTCGCGGGTCGGGAGGATGTACTGCTGCTGGTCGATGGCGGCTTTGTGGTGGTCTGCTCAAATCTACTGAAGGTCATATCCTACGATGTCGTCTGCCCGGCAGTGCTCAAACCGCAAGGCATAGAGCAGATAATTGCCGGCATCAGGAAGAATCTATCCTCAGCCTCGGCTGACCAGCCCCAGCACCTATCCAAGAAGCTTGCGCTTCTGCAGCACCTACAATCGTATGGCCAACCGGTCAGTTGAGCACACTTTAGTTCAGAGGCTTATATCCGCTGTATGTTATTGGCTCTTTTGCAGCGGGTGGTAGAATTTTTCCGGCCTTTGGCCGAGTGTGTTCATCAGTGTGCCGAGGTTCTCGATGGTGCATTCGATGCGGTCGCCGGGCTGGAGGAATCTGCCGGTCGCCATCGCGACGCCCGCCGGCGTGCCGGTCGCGATTGCATCGCCCGGCTCAAGCGTCATTATGTGGCTCAAAAACGATACAATATCCGCAACCGGATAAATCATCTGCGAGGTATTTGCCCTCTGGCGAATTTCGCCATTGACAGTAAGCTCCATATCAAGATTCTGGACATCGCCAATTTCATCTGCGGTTAATAGATATGGCCCCATCGGCAGAAAACCATCCGTCCATTTGCCGTTCAGCCAATCGTAAAACTCATCCCAGGGCCGCTTCGCCCGGCCTTTAGCAAAAGTCACGCTGCGAGCGGAGACGTCATTGGCGACAGTGTAGCCGGCTACGTATTCAAGCGCATCATCGGCCTTTATGCGATTAGCTTTCTTGCCGATTATTACCGCAAGCTCAAGCTCATAATCTATTTGCTCGCTATAGGCCGGCCACGGTATTTCTTCACCGAGGCCGATTACTACTGTCGCCGGCATGAGAAATGGCCTGGGCACGGTGGTTTTGCGTGGTGAATCCGATAGGCCGAGTGAAAGTCCGGCCTCTTTTATGTGCTCGCTGTAGTTTCCTGCCAGGCCGATGACTTTGCTCGGGCGAGGAATCGGCGCCAGCAGCTTGACCGAATCCAGCGGCGTTAAAATGTCAGCCGAATTGGCAAGGTCGTCAAGTTTGTCGAGGCCCGATGGGCCTCTTTGCAGGATTTCTTTTACGCTTCGGGGCGGGTTTGGGCCTTGCCAGACCGCTTGTACGTCGATTAGTCCCGCGTCGGTCAGTATTGCGCAGGAAACTGATTTGTCTCTGGCGTATGTGACTAACTTCATTTATCTATCCTTACCATTATGTGTCGATTTGTGGCGGCAATTGTAGCAAAAATAGCTTGAAATGGCAGCGGGAAAGCTCTTTAATGTGTTTAGTTCTGATGGATGTTAGCCGTCGCATCTGCGGTGATGGTAAACAAGATATTTAGCCCCCGGTTTTACCGGGGGTTTAATCCGTCGCCCCGTTCGGCGGGACTTCGGCGAGCTCAGTCGAGCCGCTCAGGGCAGGCGTGCCGGCGACGGCTAAACGGTATGTAGTGGGCTTTAGACGCCCACTTTGGAATTCAAGCAATGACCATAAAAGAGATTTGGACAAAAACGAGCGACTGGCTGAAGGCTCACAAGATTTCGCCGGTCACGGAGTCGCCGACCGAGGTCGATGACGAAGGGTTCATCGCGCAGAATACCGACCCGCAAGAATCGGTCGGCCAGCAACAGACGGAGCAAGGCGATAAGATCGTGGTAAAAGCTGCCCAGCGAGCGGATAAAACCCAAACGCTGGAAAAGTTGCAAGCCGGCTTCGATACGCTCATCGACAAGCTGCAGAGCATCAACGAGCATTTGAATCGCCAGGTTGTCCAGCAGGATGAATTGATGCGCCGAATCGAGCAGCTTCCCCAGTTGCTGGATGGCTTTCCGGGATTGCTGGAAAATCAAAAGCGGATAATCGACCAGTTGCTGGAGCAGCTAAAGTCAGCCGGCGCCAAGGACCAGCAGTTTATAGAGGCGGTAGAAAAAATTCCCGCTGAAACCGCCAGGCAGACCGATGCCCTGGTTGACATTGACCATCAGCTTGCCGCAGCAGCAGATAGCGATGTGCAGATGGCTGAAAGTTTCAACAAGTTCAATGAAACCCTGGACAAGCTGAATCAGAACACCGTGGGCCAGACCGATAGTATCACGCAGATGAGCAGGACCTTTGCCGCCAGCGATAGATACCTCAAATATATTGTCTCCAGGCAGAATAAGCGTTTTATGTGGGTGTTTATCGCGGCTGTGAGTGTGTGCGGGGCGGTGGTTCTTATTCTCACGGGCATAATTATTTATCTGGGGCGCTAAATTTCTATTTTTGCTTGTTTGTTGCCGGCTCGGCTGGTAAATTGAACATTTGTTCTTTGCAAAGTGAATACTCCGGCTGCAGGTCCTAAAGAACCCATGGTAAAACCACGGGCCAAATATTTAGCCCCACGTTTTACGTGGGCTTTGGGATAGCCAAATGGGAACACGGTTAAAAGCCGTGACGGTCGCGCCGCTGTGGGCGTCTGTTCCGAGCTGTTCGGAAGTCCGCCAGATGTTTTGTCCACTGTCCGGTATTTGGAATCAGTACTGGATGGGAAGGAGTCTCGCGGTAAGACGCAAGTCAGAAAACCTGCCTGTTGCTGGTTGCACACTTATTGTGTTCTCGCGATCCGGAACGCGGGTGTGAACCTGTGAGCTGATATTGGTTGACTATCATTGGTTTGGACTTGATGGCCAAAGCCGCCGTTCCTATCGTGGGACGGCGGTTTTTTTATTGTCTCTCGGAGGCCCTCGCGATAAGGGCCGCAGTGTGAAAGGAGGTAGACCGATGAGGTTCACAGGATTGTTTGGTCTGTTCGTTGTGGCGACAATGCTGAATCACGCAAAAGCCGACATAGTAACTCTTGAAGAATTGGTTTTGCCACCAGAATCCTACTGGAACGGCTCAGACGGCGCAGGAGGCTTTGCCAGCGGCATCGTTTACTTCAGCAACAACTACAATGCGGAGTGGGAGTTTTGGGATGGTTTCTCTTACTCGAATCTTGCCGGCAGCACGACAAGCGGCACGGCGGGCCAGTATAGCGCTATCGCGGGCAGCGGCCAGGCTGGGTCTACCAAATATGCCATTGCTTACGTCGGCTGGACCGAGCCGCCCGTGATTACTCTGGACACGCCCGCCATTGTCAGAGGTTTGTACGTGACGAATAACAACACCGCCTACTTCTCAATGCTCAACGGCGACGCCTATGCCAAAAAATTCGGCGGCGATAATGGCAGCGACCCGGATTGGTTCCTGCTGACTATCACCGGCAAAGATGACAACAGCGACGTCACCGGAACGGTCGAGTTTTATCTGGCGGACTTCCGCTTCAACGATAACTCCGCCGATTACATCCTCAAGACCTGGCAATTTGTTGACTTGACTTCGCTGGGGATGGTAAAGAGCCTGGCGTTTTCCTTGAGTTCCAGTGACGTCGGCGTCTTCGGCATGAACACGCCGGCATACTTTGCGATGGATACTATTGTCATCGGCCTTCCTTTTGCAGACGGCAAATGTTACACCGAGGCAGGGATAAACGGATACGTTGGGCTTGACGGGCGTCACGCGGCTCCCGCCGACAATGACGCGATTGTAAACCCGATATTTCGGGCTTGGGCTGCCTTCGTGGTCAGTTATGCCCCTGCCGCCGGCGTGGACCCTTTATGGGCAGACCCGAACAATGCCTTGGGGCCAGCTACAGGCGACAACGTGTATGGCATCGTCAGCCTGGGCGATTTGAAAAGGAGCCAGATCGACAGCAATCAGCCGCCCGGCCAGATAACTCTGGCATTCGGCGAAACAATTCGCAACGGTAACGGCTACGATTTTGTCGTTTTTGAGAATGGCCTGATTTCGCAGATGAATACCTCCGGCGGGTCTGTCGCGGGGCAAATGTTTGCTGAATTAGGATATGTGGAGGTCTCATCCAACGGCCAGGATTTCGCCAGGTTCCCCGCCGTGTCACTTACCCCTGACTCTGTAGGTCCGTATGGAACTATCCAGATCAGTAATGTCTATAATCTAGCCGGCAAACATCCAAACGCGGGCGGTATCTGTACCGGCACTCCGTTTGATCTACAGGAAATCGCCGACGACCCCAAGGTCATCGCGGGTATTGTGGATATAAATAATATTAACTATGTGAAAATAGTTGATATACCTGGCAGCGGAGATTTCCGCGACGAAGCCGGCAGATGTATGGATCCCAGCACCCCGCCCTTTTGGGCTCACTATGTGAGCAGCCATCCAATTTACGACGCCTGGCTGACATTTGGCTCAGGCGGTTTCGATCTTGAGGCGATCGGCGTTCTCAAGGAGCAAAAATGTTCCGCGGACATCAATCTGGATGGCGTGGTTGATGTGTCTGACTTTGCCCTTCTGGCATCAGCCTGGCGGGGCCATTTCGGCCAGGCCAACTGGATAGCCCGATGCGACCTGGCACAGCCGAAAAATTATGTCGTGGACACCGATGATTTCGCCGTATTCGCAGACCAATGGCTCAGGGCTGAAAAGTGGCGGAAATGAAGAAAATTCTAAGCACTAAAACCTAAATTCTAAACAATATCAAAATTCAAATGTCTAAATTACCAAAAAGTTTGGGGGTTGAATTTTGGTAATTTGAATTTGTTTAGGATTTAGGATTTAGAATTTCGTATTTAGGATATTTGATAACTTCTTATGTTTAATACAGATAAACGTGCTTTTAGTTTGATTGAGTTGCTGGTGGTGATTTCGGTCATCGGTTTGCTGATGGCCGTGATGCTGCCGGCTCTGGCAGCAGCAAGAGCCGGCGCACGCGGTATAGTCTGCAAGTCGAATCTTCGCCAGCTTGGCCTTGCCAACGCCGGATATGCGCTGGAAAACGACGGCTATTATGTGCCTGCGGCTGCGGATATTACTTCGCAATGGGGCGGCAAATACCGCTGGCACGGCGAGCGCGGCAGTGCCGATGAGCCTTTTGATTCCGCCAAAGGACCGCTGGCGGCATATCTATCTGACGGAAAAGTAAAGGGATGTCCCGAAAAGGTGAATTTTGTAAAGGGACAGGATTGGAATACGAACTTCGAGCAAGGCTGCGGCGGATACGGATACAACCGCATATATTTAGGCTCGCGTGAGTGGCAAGGGCGCCAGTTCAAAACACTGCAAGAGATGCAGCAGGCAGGCTGGGAAACAACTAGGACAACGGAAGTGCGCAGGCCGGGCCAGACTTTGATGTTTGCCGATACGGCGATGTCCAACCGCAAGGATTATCTGATAGAGTATTCGTTTGCCGAGCCGCCGTTCGCCGTCTGCAACGGCCAGATGATAGCCGGCGTTTATATGTCACCATCTATTCACTTTCGCCACGATAGACGCGCCAATATTTGCTGGGCAGATGGCCATACCGATGCGCGCCCGATGGCGGATTTCAGGAAGCACAATATCTACGGCGTGGAGTCCGCCGGAATGAAACTTGGCTGGTTCGAGCCGGTTGATAATAGCCCGTTTGATTTGGAATAAAACAGTTCGACTGTCTGCGGTGCTGTGGCGTATAATTTCCGGCGTGAGCAACCCAAAGACCAAGCAGGTCTGGCAGCTTCTCGGGCAGAGTCTGAACCACCTTCTTTGGCCAGCAGTCTGTATGAACTGCCGCGAGAGTATTTGTGAAACCGACAAGGATTTGTGCAAAGATTGTTGGGACGAGCTTCTGTTTTGTACCGCCGGCGACTACTGCCCGCGATGCGGGCGGGACGCCAGCAGGTATGGTCTGCTCAACGGTGCTTGTCCCGATTGCCAGGGCAGAGAATTTAATTTCGACCAAATTGCTCGAGCTGGAATCTACGACCAAAGTTTGCAAAGGATGATACTGGCCTTCAAGAATGGCCGAACAGAACTGGATTCAACGCTGGGCTTTTTGGCCAATTCCGCCCTACAAGGGGCGGACTTTTACGGCGATATAGAATTCTTCGTGCCTGTGCCGCTGCACTGGTCGAGACGATTAGTTCGCGGCTACAATCAATCTCTGGTTTTAGCCAAGCAATTGAAGCATCCGACGGCAAAAATCAGCACCGATCTTGTTCGTATCCGCCGGACCAAGTTACAGCCGGCGATGGCCAGCCCCGCCGCGCGTGCCAGGAATGTCGCCGGCGCTTTTGCCGTTCGCAGGGGGCACAATTTTAGCGGGCGGAAGATTTGTCTCATCGATGACATTAAAACAACCGGCGCAACACTAAATGAATGCGCGAAGACGCTGAGGGCAGCGGGTGCTTTGAAGGTTTTTGCGTTGGTTTTAGCGGTCGCGGGCCAAAAACAATAAATCCGTTTAGCCGTCGCCGGCACGGCGACGGTTGATCTAAAGGTCGCCGTGCCGGCGACCGCTAAACGTCGAGGATGGTTGTCGCCGTGCCGACGAGCGCTAAACCTTTACGATGGTTGTCGCCGTGCCGGCGACCGCTAAACAAGACGGAGTCAACAATGATTATCGCGTATCACGTGATCTTTACGACATACGGCACTTGGCTGCCAAACGACCCGCGAGGCTCATATTCCAGAGCGATCTACAACGACCAGTTGCGGATGATAGGCCGAATTCAATACGGCAGACAAAACCCCACGCCGACCAAAGACGTGCTGATGAAATTCTGGACCGCGGCGACGCCCCGACTCGCTCGCCCCGCGTTTTTCATTGACGACAACGCCCGGCCAATTATTGCTGCTGGGTTCGGCAGCGTTGTTGAACGGTTAGGCATCAAAGTTCCAGCGTGCGCAATAATGAATGACCACGTACATGTGCTCACTCTTGCCTGTCAATATCGGATCGAATACATCGTGAATCAACTCAAAGGTGCTGCGACACGGGCGCTGAAATTGAAGCAGACACCCTGGACTCGCGGTTGTTGGAAGGTCTTTATTGACGATAATGAAACCCTTGTTGCCGCCGTTAATTACATCCGGGCCAATCCTATTTATGCGGGTCTACCCGCGCAATCTTGGGACTTTGTCACGCCACTATCTGTTTAGCCGTCGCCGTATCCGGCGACGGTCGGTGTTGAAGTCGCCGTGCCGGCGACCGCTAAACGCCGAGGATGGTTATCGCTGGGACAGCGAGCGCTAAACAATACATCGGTGCGCCAGAACACTCCTCTTACACCAGTTGTCTGTAAGCTGTGAACATACACGCCAAGGCGTCGGCCTCTTCTTCCTCCTCGTCCAGAAACCTTACTAAATACACATCGACGCCGTGGAGGCTCGCCCTTATCAATCTTTTCTGCCGCGGACCTAAGGGCCAATGCAGCGCGCAATGGGCGAGTCCGTGAGCAACCCTAAGCCGCTCAACCTCAATATCTTTGGGATGCGGCCTGTAAAAGATGAAGTGGTGGTTTATGGGGGTCATTTCGCACTTTTTTGAAGAGACCCTTGCCGAACCCAGCGATATATATGACTCGCAAGTTGCTACGCAACATCTGGACGTAACATTTGCCGCGTTATCGAAAGGTATTATGAATATCTGACAACCTTCTTGTTGCTCGATGGCTTTGGCTACGCTGGCCAAATGTGAGAGCATTGCATCCTCGATGAGCTGTCGTCCCACATCCGCTACACGTCTGGAAGCCTCTTCAGGGATAGCCATCATCTACCCCCACCAAAAAATGCAGGGTACACTTCTGATAAGGCTCACACCGACAGGAACAAGCTGTCGCTGCCATAATCCTATTTAGCGTACCACTGCCAATCCTCAAATTTCGCGGCAATTACTCTACAGCACTGTTTCAGGAGTTTCCGCATCTGTTTGTCATCTGCTGGATCGCCCGGCTCCTTATGAAGTTCGACCCCCTCAATTTTTGATACGTCCGGGCGCTGCGAACCGAACTTCTCGCTCGGCAGGCCCGATTTCCTGCTCTTGCCATTCTCCGAAGCGTTTGCCATCCGTTGGCTTCTCACTTTTGAGAGTCCCATAAAACAAAATAGCAGAGACTTCACTATTTTATAACAGGATCTTACCAAGAATATCGGCAACGTCCAATCAAAAAGCCAAAAATCTGCCGGCTGTGTTAATGCAGGCAAGAATTCAGCCGACAAGAATACTGACAGGCTAAAGAATGGGAAAGAATAGGATTCACGGCACGTTTTTTGGGAACAGAATATGAAGCGGCCGGTTGATAGAAAAAAAAAGCAAGGTCCGAAGCCAGCGTCAAAAGCTGCTATGGATACCTTGTGCAGCAGCGCGGCCAAGCAGGTGGCCCAATTCTATCGGCGGTGGTCCAAGGCAGCCCGGAAACACCGCGGGCCGTAATCATCCAGACCTGCTGAAGCTCAGAACTGCTAAAGCCTTTGGTATTTTATGGTGGCGCGGTAGAGACCGTTAATGCGTTTGCCGTCAATAATAGTGGGGGGATATTTATCGTTTCTCGGCTGTAGTCGCACTTTGTTGTCCGCCTCGAAAAACACTCGCTTAAAAGTCGTCTCGTGCGGCATCGCAAAACGAACAAAACAATCATCGCCGTTATGCACCTCCGCGACGGGCGAGAAAATCACGATGTCACCCTCGCAGAATCTCGGCTCCATCGAATCGCCCACGACCCGCACGGCAAAGGCGTTGGGGTCGTGCAAATCCGGGCAGCGAACATAATCATCCGCCACGCCCGCAGGGTAATTCAGATCATCGAAATCGGTGGGGTAACCCGCTGCAACCTTGTTTATAATGGGCACCAGCCGTCCGGCAGCCAGAACACTCTCAGCCGGTTCAATATCGAGATTGCTCTTAGCCAGCAGATCGCTCAGCCGCCTGGCATCGGCTTTTTTGTGAACGAGATTCTTGACAAACTGTCGCCATTTCTGTTTCTCAGCTTCTGCCGACTCGTATTCCTGGCGAATATCGCTTGGCATCCGTTCCATGTGAGCGATGTGCAGCAGAAGCCCCTGCTCAAACTTGAGTGTTCTTTCGAGCTTTGCCAGAAGCTCGTCGCTGGGCGGATTTTTCACCTTGCCGGTCTCGATGGTGGATAGGTACGGCTTGGAAAAACCCACCCGATGGCTGACTTCGTCAAGCGTCAGACGCAATTGTTCTCGCTTTTGTCTTATTATTTGTCCCAGCGACATACGCAGCTCTCAGGTTTTGCCAGGCCCGCTAAGTGACCTCAATAAGCTGATAGTCGGCGCTTCCCAGGCCGATGCGTTCGGCGTGCTCGATCTGGTAGCGTGGGCTAAGTTTATCATTACGCAATAATTCCGGCAGTTTTCGACCGGCTTTTGCCTCAACCAAATCCAGCGCCGCCTTATCCACAGCCACCGGGTCGGTCGAAGCGGCTATGCCGATATCCTTGACTATTTTACGCATATTCGGCCTATCCATACAATCGCAATCTGCCGTAACCGACATAATATAATTAAAGAATGCCGCTCGGGTCTCTTTGCCTTTCAGCGTGCCAAGTGCATATTCGGCGATGCCTTTCTGAAGCATTTCGCACTCCTGGCCCCAATTACATTCTACCGCCCCGAATCGGCAGACTGCCAGGCATTCCGCGCAGCTAATGCACTTGTCCTGATTTATGTGGGCTTTTACCCGCTCAAGTGTGATGGCGTCAGCCGGACAGTGCTCGACACATTCGCTGCAGAGCCTGCAATCGTCACCTATGCTGAGCGTCAGGGCTGCGTGCTGTTTCATTTTTCCTTTCTTGCTTGCACAGCCCATGCCGAGCGTTTTCAGCGTGGCGCCAAGACAGGCGGCGCAGTGGCCGGTAACGTGAGCCACAGAAAGAATTGACTGGCAGCGGACGATGTCAGAGGCGATAAGAACTTCTTTATTAATTTCGCCGTTGATTTGCACAGCGGTTTCGGATGTCCCGAACAATCCGCCGCTTACGATGAATGGTATGCCCAGCCCGTCCAGGCTGAAGCCGTGCTCAGCCGCCAAGATACTATGGTCGATGGCGTTGTGCCTTGCGCCAGTGTACAAGGTGCAGGTGTCGGTTAAAAACGGCTTTGTCTTCAGGGCCAATAGTTCCTCCGCCAGGGCCTTGATGCAGGGGGCCTTTATGTATGTATTGTTACCTTTTTCGCCGATATGAATCTTGACCGCTGTGAAGTCGTTTTTCTTAAAGCAGCTCGAAAAACCGCCCGCTTTGAACAGCTTGCGGGTCTTTTCAGAGATTACTTTTTCGCCATCACTTTCTGCGGACTTGATAAAATACACTTTGGAGCTCATAGAAACCGTTACCTGCAATCAAAAAGCTCTGCCCACCGTTGTGGGACTATTCAGCCTGACCAGCGGCGCCGCCATTATACTGTTTCAGCAGCCTGCTTCAAGGGATTTCAAATAAAGCAAAAGGGGGTATTTACTTGACTCAAGTACCCCCTACACATTGTGGTGGGCTTTTCTATGGTCTCGGACATGCTTGACAATTGCCTGGTACGGAACGGGATCCACTTGGACGGCCTGCTGCACC
>Ga0315279_10004125_pt1 | contig 19664 bp, 20 predicted proteins | sample YL17G06_20_MG_FD_203694 | JGI IMG/M metagenome (GOLD analysis project Ga0315279, IMG submission 203694) | Sediment microbial communities from Yellowstone Lake, YNP, Wyoming, USA - YL17G06_20 | ecosystem: Environmental > Aquatic > Freshwater > Lake > Sediment | place: USA: Wyoming | collected... | reverse complement strand
TTTGTTTCAATAAAAGGATGTCATTGGATCCCTTTTTTTGTCAATACTTAATCTCCACACTTTAATGGGGAGCTACCGAAACACGGATTAACACGGATAAAAAGAATTAGAAGATTGAAAAATTAGAAGATCCCAAGATTAAACTTCTAATGCACAATCCTCTAATCTTAGAATTAATCCGTGTCCATCCGTGTTAATCCGTGGCTAAATTCCTAATTTGATATTTATCAATTCAATTCCAGCTTCTTTTATTAATTCCTCAGAAAGCGGATCAGGATAGGGTTCGTCGAATACTATGCGCTTTATGCCCGCATTAATAATCATTTTTGCACATACCACACAAGGTTGAGTAACCGTATAAATTTGAGAGTTCTCTATACTAACGCCAAATAATGCTGATTGGATTATGGCATTTTGTTCTGCATGAAGTCCCCTGCATAATTCCTGATTCTGTCCAGAAGGAATATTCATTTTTTCTCTTAGACAACCAGTTTCACTACAATGTCTTAAACCTCTTGGCGCTCCATTATATCCTGTTGCTAAAATTCTTCTATCTCTAACAATAACCGCACCAACGTGTCTGCGCATGCACGTAGATCGTCTGGCAACAAGTTTGGTTATTTCCATAAAATAATCATCCCATGACAACCGCTCTTCCATTTAATTACTCCTATTTATTTGAGTCTTCAATCTCTTTAATCTGCTCTATTCTTCTTTCGTGCCGTTCTTCATCTGAGAAAGGCGTATCCAGCCAGACACCGACAATATCCAATGGCGATTCTTCTGTTTTTATTCTGCCACCAAGCGCCAAAACGTTTGCGTTATTATGTATACGGGATATTTTTGCCATTTCGGTATTGTAACTTACTGCGGCTCTGATACCGGGAACTTTATTTGCCGCTATCGAAATACCGATTCCCGTTCCGCATATAGCTATCCCACGATCATATTTGCCAGAAGCAACAGCCTCTGCTACCTTACGACCATATTCAGGATAATCATCATTTGGATCAATGGTTTCCGCACCAACATCTTGATATTCATAGCCTTTCTCTTTTAGAAACTTTTTCACTTTTTCTTTTAGTTCAAATCCAGCGTGATCGCTTCCAATAGCTATTTTCATTTATTTATCCTTTTAAAACTTCGTTTATTTCTTCTATGGTTAATTTACCTTGCCGTAATATTTTTGGCGGATTAACAGATACATCTATAACCGTTGACGGAATGTCGTCTGGTGTTGCTCCGTCATCAAGTATAAGATCAATTTTTCCGTCGAGATATTTAAGCACCTGTTGGGCATTTTTTGGATCGGGAAATCCTGATATATTCGCACTTGTAGCGGAGATAGGTCTGCCAAATGCTTTGATCATCTCAAGTGCTATGGGATTTGAAGGCATCCTCACGCCTACTGTATCTAGTCCACAAGTAACCCATCTTGGGAAATCTGCCTTTGCTGGTACAACAATAGTCAAAGCACCGGGGAAAAACCTGTCTACAAGGCGATATAGAATATCAGATTGTTTTTCAACAATGAGGTTTAAATCGTCCTTGTCTGCGATTAACACCTGAAGCGGTCTCTTTGAGTCACGCCCTTTTGCAGTGAATATCCTTTCCACAGCGGATTTGTTAAAGGCATCAGCACCTATCCCATAGACCGTATCAGTCGGAAACGCAACGAGATTACCTAATTTAAGCATTTCAACAGCTTTTTCGATTTTCGCTGACTCAGGCTTGATCGAATCAACGCTTAGAACGATCGTATTCATTTATTGCCTTCTAAATATTTAGTCAACCCCATTTCTACCAGCTTGTCAGCTTCGCTCTGGACAGATTCAGCCATTTTTTTGCGAAAGTCCACAAGCCTTTGGGCAAGCTCTGAATCCATTAATGCAAGTATCTGAGCGGCAAATATACCTGCATTTCTTGCGCCTGCTTTACCGATAGCCATTGACGCTACCGGGATACCACCGGGCATCTGCACGATTGAGTAAAGAGCATCTATTCCATTTAGAGGGCTATTATCAACAGGTATGCCTATTACTGGAAGATTAGTTTTGGATGCGACAACACCGGGAAGATGCGCTGCTCCACCTGCGGCGGCGATGATCACACGTATGCCCCGCTCACTCGCTGTCGAAACATATTCAGACACACGCTCAGGCGTCCTGTGTGCTGAACCTATTGTAATTTCATAGAGTACATTCAACTCATCCAGAACATTTGCCGTTTCCTGAATAATTGGAAGATCAGAGTCGCTTCCAACTATTATACCTACAATGGGTTTCATAGAATTGCCCTTTCTAATAATAAAAAGTGGAAGTCTTCCACTACAATATCCTGCAATAAAACAGTATTTTTAACGATTACATTTCATATATATAAGTTGTTTTTACCCGTAAATTTCCTAAATAATCTCCGCCACCATGACAATTTTCGATATTTCGGCATCCTTTGACTTTGTTCAAATTGTTGATTTATCTTAGTCAACAAAGTCGCCATTGTAAAGGGCTTGATAACGTAGTCATCTGCTCCTGTTAGACGTGCTTTCATAACAGCATCCCGGTCCCCTTGTCCTGTAAGCATGAGTATGGGTATCTTTTTGGTGCTTTTGTCTTCCTTCAGTCTAACACAAGCATCATGACCATTCATCACTGGCATCTTTATATCAAGGAGTATTAAATCAGGATGTTCGCTTTTTGCCTTTGCTACCCCTTCGGCTCCATTAGATGCAGTAATTACTTCATAATTTCGAGATTGAAGTATAAGAGTTACTGTATCAGAAATAATTTTTTCATCATCTACAACAAGAATCTTGAGTTTTCTCATAATTCAAAGCCTTATGTCCAATATCTCTACGATAATAAGCATTGTTATACGATATTTTTTCTACTGCTTCATAAGCCTTATTTATTGCATTTTCAATGCTATTACCAAGTGCTGTAACACCAAGAACCCTACCACCAGACGTAACTATAGTATCATCTTTCTTCACAGTTCCAGCGTGGAATACCATTACGTTATCCATTTTTGCGACTGTATCCAGACCATTGATAACTTTACCTTTTTCGTAGCTTCCGGGATACCCCCCAGAAGCCATCACGACGCAAACAGCGGGTTTATCTGTCCATTCCATCTGCATTTTATCAAGAGTTCCATCAATGCAAGCTAATATTATCGGCATGATGTCACTTTTCATTCTAGGCAAAACAGCTTGAGTCTCCGGATCACCAAAACGAGCATTGAATTCCACGACTCTTGGCTTTCCATCAGCAATCATCAGACCTGCGTACAACGCTCCCTTATAAACTCGTCCTTCATCAGCCATGCCATTAACGGTTGGCTCCATAATGGTCTTCATAATAAGATCGTGGACTTCATCTGTAACCACTGGCGCAGGAGAATACGCTCCCATCCCCCCGGTGTTTGGTCCTTTATCGCCGTCAAATATTGGCTTGTGATCTTGAGTAGATGCAGTCGGTAAGACCGTTTTTCCATCAGTGAAGGCTATGAAAGACGCTTCCTCGCCTTCCATGAACTCCTCTATAATTATTTTGTTTCCAGCGTTACCGAATTCCTTATCAATCATTATAGAATCAACTGCATCGAGTGCTTTTTGCAGGTCACGGCATGGAAAAACCCCTTTTCCTTTAGCCAGACCATCAGCTTTGACTACTATCGGAACGCCTGTTTTCTTTATGTAAGATTTGGCTTCCTCTGGATCGTCAAATATTTCACCTTTAGCAGTAGGTATATTATGACGCATCAAGAATTGCTTGGAAAAAACTTTGCTGGATTCGATCTCTGTTGCCAGTTTAGATGGTCCAAAGGTTTTTATTCCTGATCCCTCAAAGTAGTCAACGATTCCACTGGCTAAAGGGTCTTCGGGACCAATAACAGCAAGGTCAATCTTTTCGTTTTTTATGAACTGAACGAGTAGCTCAAAGTCCTTTTCAACTTCCATCTTTTTACATTCTGCAAATTCAGTCATGCCCGGGTTGCCGGGAATACAATAAACCTTCTCAACAAGCGGACTTTGTGCGATCTTCCAGACAAGTGTATGCTCTCTGCCTCCACCTCCGATCACAAGCACTCTCATTTTTCAACCTCCATACCCAATATTGATTCGCAAAGCTCCATAGTTTTAACAGCGTCTTCAACGTTACTCCATGGCTTTTTGCCTTTTTTTATACATTCGATGAAATGATGAGTCTCGTTGAATCCTTTACCACCGACTGCATCAAGATCAATCGGCTTTTCGTAAAGCTTACCATTTTCATAGATTTCACACTTAGGTGCGCCGGTAAGGTCAATGTATGCTGAAAAGCTTTCCGCATGGACTTCGGCACGCTGAATCCTAAATCCGACGCCGTAATGGCTCATAAACACACCACGACAGCCATTAGCGAACCTGATGACTGAGTTGTGATGCTGTTTATCTCTGGAATTATCCGCAAGATAGTATTCACTATGCACTTCAGCCACATCACCCGCAAACCATCTAAGAATGTCTACGTGGTGTATTGCATCATGTATGAGTGGATAATCTCCCCATACCTGATCCCAAACAGTTGCAGGCTTATTATAAGTCGCTGAACAGTGAACAGCACCTCCACGATCCAGAACAATCTTTTTTACTGCGAGAATTTCGGGGATATAACGTCTGTTAAATGACACTATAACAATGCTATCGCTGTTTTTTTCGGCTTCAAGAATACGTCTTGTATCGGCAGAAGTCATTCCCGGCGGTTTCTCAACTGACGTATGCAATCCTTTTTTGATGCAGTACTCAGAGATTTCAGCAGTAAAACTGGGTTGAGTTACAACGTAAACAACGTCCAGATCGCATTTATCAATCATTTCTCGATAATCGCTAAACGCAAATTCTATTTCACACTCTCGCTTTGCATTTTCAGCCCTTTCCTTGTTTACATCACAGACAGCGAGGAATCGCATTTCAGGGGAATCTTTTATCATCTGAAAATGTGATCTGGCATGTGAGCCAGTGCCTATCACAGCAGTATTAAGTTTTTCCATTTATAATGTCCTCTCGATATATCTATAATCTCTAAATACGGGGAGTTGCTATTCATTTATCAGGATGGAAATTGGAAATCGGTAGTCAACAAGAAATAGCCTTTTTTATCAGCAAGTTCGTCACAATAGATTAATCGTATCTCCTCAATTATATTCATTAATTCTTTTTCATATTTTTTCTGTCACACATAAAGAGTAAGATACTGATCGTCAATTTCAGGGTCACGATAGAGTTCTAGTGATAACTGTGTGGATAGTAAAAAGCGACTCCTTGTCTCCTCACAAGCCAACATTACCAATTCGATAATATCGGGATAACGACTTAGATAATCGCACACTTCCTCTGGATTTGTGACGATAACCTGTATCGAAGCGAGGTACTCCAGCATCGTTTCAATTGAAAGTAAATTATCAATTACTATCGTATTAGCAAATTTCTTTTCCATGATTTAATCCCCAAAAATACATTCGTGTAATTCGAGACCAAAACTACAGTTTGTCATTCTGTATAATATCAAAAGTATAACATAGCGATACTCAAATATCAACCAAGATTTTACTCTTCCATAATACCAATAAATAGCTCTTCCTCACCACCTGAACGTCTTCTGCCATGCTTCTTTCAGGTCATATATATTTGCTGATACAACGATATCGCCGTTTAGACCGTAGATATCGAAATCTTCTCCGTCAACTACTTCACCAATGGTTGATGTATCTGTGTCAGACATTATCTGTTCAAATTCTGCTTGCGATTCTTTTGACACCTCTACTATGAAACGGGTGTTTGATTCAGAGAAGAGAATTGTGTCATTTCTCACTACATCATCAGTACAAGAAACATCCTTTACGTAAAGATTCATGCCAAATCCACCGGCGAAAGCCATCTCCGCAGTTGCGACACCGATCCCGCCTTCCGAGCAATCGTGACATGATCTAACTAACCCTTGTGTCATAGCTTCGTGGAGTTTTTCCATCAGTTTCTTGCCTTCAGTTGGATTAACCTTCGGCACGTTGTTTCCAATGAAGTCTCTAATATAATAGTAATGGGATGCACCCATCTCATTAAAGGTCTTTCCGACAACGTAAATGATGTTACCCGGTGATTTGACATCCATCGAGATTGCTTTGCTTATGTCAGGTATAACGCTTATGGCTGAGATTAACAAAGTTGGAGGAATAGACAGAGTTTCGCCAGTGCTGGAATCTCTGTATTCATTATTGAGGCTGTCTTTTCCCGAAATGAACGGCGTACCGTAAGCTACTGCTATGTCGTAACAGGCTTTGATTGATCTTACCAGAGTTCCCAATCTGTCTGGTTTATCTGGACTACCCCATGCGAAATTGTCCAGAATAGCAGTTTGATTTATGTCTCCACCGACGCTTACAACGTTCCTGAGTGCTTCATCTATTGCCGATGCCGACATCCAGTATGTGTCTATGTCGCTGTATTTGGGATTAAGCCCGTTAGATATGATCACGCCTTTATTTAATCCTAGAATTGGAAGCATGATGCAGGCGTCTCCCGGACCGTCGTTACTAACTCCTTGCAACGCCTTTAATACACTTCCGCCCTGAACCTCGTGATCATACTGCCTGATGACCCATTCTTTGCTGGCAACGTTTGGACTGGAAAGTATCTCTTCTAAGTAAGGGGTCAAATCTAACGGATCATCAAAAGTCGGCTCTGGATATATTGGCTTCTTCCAGACAGCCTGTTTTCTAATCTTTGGGATACCATCATGGACAAACTCCATGTCTATGTCGGCAACAGTAACACCATCATACAATAAATGCAGTTTTCCATCACTTGTGAATTCCCCAATGACAGTGGCTTCTACGTTCTCATCCTCGAAAACTTTTAAGAGTTCATCTATTTTACCTGAAGGCACAGCAAGAACCATTCTCTCTTGAGCTTCAGAAATCCATATCTCCCATGGAGCCAATCCTGAATATTTCAAAGGCACTTTTTCAAGATAAACCCTTGCGCCAGTCGTACTTCCCATTTCACCGACAGCAGAGGATAATCCGCCTGCCCCGCAGTCTGTTATAGAATCATATAATCCTTTGTCACGGGCTTGGAGAATCGTATCAGTCATCTTCTTCTCTATAATGGCATTGCCGATCTGCACTGCACCACTGGACGTAACCTCAGAGTCGTCTGCCAGTTCAATAGACGAGAATGTTGCGCCATGAATACCATCTCTGCCTGTTCTTCCGCCAATAACGACTACCAGATCACCGGGTTTAACTTCTTTTTTAATTTTGTCTCTTGGGATCAATCCGACGTTCCCGCAGTATACAAGCGGATTTCCAACGTAACGCTTATCAAATAATATCGCACCGTTAGAAGTTGGTATACCCATCCTGTTTCCGTAATCCCTTACACCTGCTACCACGCCTTTAAACACACGTCTTGGATGCAGAGTGCCTTTTGGAAGCTCATCATAAGGCAGATCGTGGGGTCCGAAGCAGAACACGTCAGTATTCATTATCGGCTTTGCACCAAGTCCAACGCCCAGCGTATCCCTTATCACTCCGCCGATGCCAGTCTCTGATCCGCCGTAAGGCTCTATGGCTGAGGGATGGTTGTGTGTTTCCACCTTAAAAGCCACGCCATAAGTTTCGTCAAAGGCTATGATTCCAGCATTATCTGAGAACACAGACAGACACCATTCTTTATTCAGTTCCTTTGTTGCCTGCATCAGGTAGGATTTCAGCAAATTATCTATAAATTCAACCTTCTCTTTACCGTTTTCGTATTCTTTATATTCAATTAGTCCTCTGAAAGTCTTGTGGACGCAGTGTTCAGACCACGTTTGTGCGATAGTCTCAAGTTCCACGTCAGTCGGATTTCTACCGATGTCAGCAAAATATTTTTGTATCGTCTGCATCTCAGTCAGATTCAGAGACAGCATCCCTTCACTGCTGATCTGCATAAGTTTTTCATCACTTACGTCAATAATATTGATTTGATTGATATTTTTATAAGTCATATTATTTCCCTTGAATAACCCACCCCTTTTATCCCTCAAGATAGAAAAATACCGTAAAATTCCCTCTTGAGAGGGGTCCGGGGGTGTGTTGTTTTATTTAAGTTATTTATTGAACGTCCTCCCATCTGCTAACTTCTCCTAATTCTGATTCTTCCATTTATTTCTTTATGTTTCTCATAGCCTTTTTATCAGATATAATTTCAGCAGTTTTCCGCCATGAATCAATAAGGTCTTCTACTATAATCCAGCTATTGGCTTGTATAGCTTTTGAGATTTCGTCATATAATTCATTCTTGAATTGTTCTTTGTCTTTTTTTGTGAAAACGTTTATCCATGAGAAATCATCATCCTGTGATTGAGTTTTCCCTGTGAATGCTAATAAGCTAGATAGTCTGAATGCTAGATATTCAGTTTTATTTTGGTTTTTTGTTTTTGTCAACATAATTTATTCAACTCCTTATTTTACTCTCTGATAGGTATAAATCTGTATTACGTCATTTGCGAGAAGCCTTCGACATATAACAGCGATGTCGTCCTCACTCAAATTACCCTTTATTAAGAATCTCTTGCCTGTCTTTGCGGAGGTGACACCATTAATGCCAAGATCATTGATCCCCTTCACTGTACTGTCACCAACAGCATCAGTGACGCCATGTTTATAAGCGATCTCGACCATCCATGCGCCAACGTCATTTTTATGATGATCTGAGCTTTTATACTCATAATACTGCGTAACGCTATCTGTCAATAGGTTTTTACATATATTCTCTATGTCAGATTCAGTAATATCCCCATCAATCACGTATAACTGCATCGCTTTTACGTAATCTACACCTGATATTCCAAGGTCCTCAATATCTTTCTTTATTCCTTCGCCCATAGAATCCGTAGCGTTTGGTTTATATCCAATCTCAATTTTCCCTTGCATTATAAATCCTCACTTTCCATTTTTTGATCCAATTTATTTATTCATCGCCTTTTTGATGTACAAAAGGCATTGCTTCGCATTCTGAGTTGCTTTTATTATATTCCCTGCTTCTATAGCAGTAGGATGTGTTTCCAGAGTTATAACCCCGCTGTAATTGTCACTTTGAAGCCGTGATATAAATTTTCTCAATGGGAGATAACCCTTACCAAGCAATAGATGTTGTTTTTCTCCATCATAATCGCTTAGATGTATATTCGCTATCCTATCCTTAAAAACATCATATATTTCAAGAAGATTCTGACCTGTTGTCCCTATGTGTGTCGTATCGAAGGTAATTTGTATGTCGGTATCTTCAGCAAATTCTGCTACCTGACAGGTGTTATCTGTTGGTAACGGTAAAAAGTGATCCAGAAATGGGATTTTTCTGAGATGAGTCGGACACGGAAGGTTCTCAATCGTCAGAATGATGTTAGAGTCTTTTATATAATTTTTGTAGTCTTCTACGTGCCTTTTTAATTCGATATTGAGCCTATGATAAAAAAGCATTCCTCTAGGAGGATGGAAGTTCACAATCGGGACTGATAGCGATTTAGCAAGAATAATAGATTTCCGAATCCTTACCCAGAATCCTCCCCAGCCATCGCATACCACAAATGGAGAGTGGATACATAAAATCGGCACACCATATTCATCAGACAGTTTTTGAATCTCGCTGACATGCAAATTGCATTTGTAATTGTCAATAAGCAGTTCTATACCATCAAATCCAGCAGTGCTTGCTATTTTGAACACATCAGATAACGGGTTTCTGTAAAGACAACCTGTTGACAATGCTATTCGCATAAATACTCTTTCTGTTTAAAGTCAATAGGTCTATGAGTCTATTACCTATTGACCTATTTTTACCTCTCCCCAACGGACAGCCAGTTTTCCCTCTGGAGAAACCATCATTGGCATCTATGAATCTTCGCTTGTCGCAACCACAACATCATCAAAATACGTGATGCAGTGATAGCTAACAAATCCAACACCGTCCTCGTCAAGATGTGAAGTCAGTTTTTCTTGAGTCATCCATTTATCTGGCTCTTTGTCGCCATCTGCCCACATTTTACCATACATGGTTCCATCTTTTGATACCATGATCTTTATGATATACCATTTATCCAATTCCCATTTAAATGGTATCCTGCCGTGCCATAAGACTCCAGCTTGGTAATTTAGAAATCTAAGGTTATATATAGGACAATTGGTTTTTCACCATAACCTGATGGAGGAACTAATCCTTCTGTGATCTTTCCAGCATCTATGTATTCACCCTTGAACGGATCATACCAAACGCCTTTGAATGAACCAGAAAATTTGACCTTAAAGGGCTTTGCTGTGTTTAGAAATACAATATACTCCTTCCCCGGATTTGCAAGACAGTAACCATCACTCACCAACTCATCAGCAGGTTTCATCAACCAATATTGAGTAGCACTAAAGAAATCACAAAGATTTTTGAAGTAGGCGTACCCCGGAGGGTTATCTTCGGGTCTTATAATATCCCACGCTGTGTAAGTATAATAATAGACGATATATCCACCTGCAAGACATATCTCCCATGCACGCCTGCAAACTTCCTCCGGTGATTGGACTACACCATAAGTCCTATCATCAATCCCTTTTGGACCATGCTCGTAGCCAAACTCAACGTTCACAACAGGCCAAACGTTCTGCTTTCGTTGCTCTAGTATCTTCTCGTGCCAATGGCTGTGCTGTTGATCTGACCGAAAATCAAGTACTTTGTTATAGACTCCTGTGTCATAAACCGCTTTGTCATCGTGATTTGTTATAAGGTGATGATATGGGTCATTATCGTGTATAAACTTGAATCTGTTGAGCTTGTAATCTAGATCCTTTTCGTTATTGGCTTCCTTAGAAAAATCCCAGATCACGTTTGGATAGGCTGAATAACGTGCTATGAGCCATCTGAAATACAGATCATCCTCTTCGCTGGCTTTTTGTGGCCAATTGACCATCTTGTTATAAACCTTGATCATGATGTGTGCAGTGATACCTCTAAGATTGAGAGCATCCATCATTCTGTCGTAGTGTTGCCAGAAAGATAGGTTGAAACGGTCATGTATAGGGTTCTCATTTGTGCCTTCCCATGCGTATTTTGGTGGAGGACCATAATCGTACTCATTTACATTCCCTTTGCTCCATGAGGTATCGTGAGCGTAGGCGTTCAGAATGATGTCGTTGAATCCATAAGCCACGAGTTTATCAAGAAATGAGTTCAGAATCGGTAGGTTCGGGTCATCCATGTCTAAAACCCATAACCAATCGCACTCGTAACCATTCATAAAATACCTTGTCCCATCCTCGAAAACGAAATGATAAGGATTTGCGGAATCTACTAGCAGACCGCCATGAACTTTCGGATTTGTATTCGGCACACAGACAAAGGATGCGCTTTTCCCATCCAGAGATGGATCATTAGAATGTGTCTGCAAAGACCATGTACCTTCAGCAGTTGGTGAGACTCGAATTTTCCACATATCACCATCATAGAATCCGGGCATTACGAAAGTTGTGCCATCTGGACGTTTCACCGTTGCGGAGAACGGAACTTTAAATGGATTTTCATGTTGTTCAGTTGTGGTTTTAATGGCAAAGTCGCAAGGTGACCATCGAGGTACATCTATCGTCGGTGTTAAATTGGCACAATAAATTGTCGCAACAAAAAAGAAAATCTGATCAAGCATCTCTTTCTCCTTTTCACACAAAACTAAGACAGGTTTGCTTGAGCAAGCCTACCTCATAATTCGATATGAACAACTCCTGTCCTTTTTCAGCTTTCGCTTGCTTGTAGTTATTCATTCCGTACTGCAATTCCCACTCGTATATGTTAGCGAAATCGAACAAATCACGTATATTGGGGCTATCATCATAAGTGATAAGCCATTTATGGCTACACTTTTTCATATTCTTGGCAAATCTCTCATGGTCGAAAGAGGTATGCAGAAATCCTCTTTTTCCGTATAATCTTGATTTCGTAGATTCCAGATACGGTGGATCAAGAAAGATAAATACGTTTTCACCTTCTTGAAACAATAAATTCTCATAATCGGTATGGGATATCTGAACGTTTTTCAAGATTGGTGATAAAGATTTGATTCTATCAATAGATGATTGAGTAAAACGTCTTTCAAAAGCCTGCTGAGAATATCCGCCAGAGTCAACTGTCCCCGAAAACGTGATCCTGTTTAGCACAAAGAATCTAACTGCTCTATCAAAGTCAGTCCATTGTCTGTCATTTTCAGTATAAAACTTAAAAAGCGCTCTACCATCAGTTGTGTTTTTCTTAATCCGACTTATTTCCTCCACAAGTTCAAATACGTTATTTTTAACGTATATCCAGAAGCAGTAAAGATCATAGTTCAGGTCATTGATTTTGAATATAGCATTATGTTTTATACGTTGTTTTACAGCAATGAAAACAGACCCACCACCAACAAATGGTTCTCTGAATTCACTGAAATCATTTGTAATTAATGGTAATATCTGATCAATAGCCTTTGATTTTCCACCGGGGTATCTTAATGGGCTTTTTACTATTGTCTTCATATTTCATAAGCGATTGTTATATCTGTTCTTTAAGCTTGTTTGCGTATCGTCTGACATAAGCACGCTTATCATCAAGATGAGGCTTAATAATTTGACTGATTTCGTCATGAGGTGCGCCAAGTTTGAGCATTGTCTCTGCAACCGCAAGCTCAATCTGCCATCTTGCATCATCTACGACAGGTTTTAGGAACATAACGCCTGTGCTAATCTGCAAAACTCTTTCCGTAGGTAAATTCTCTCGTTTCAGGAAGTCACGAAGCGCAGATATAACCGATTCATCTCCCAACCTTTCCAACGCTCTTACAACTGCGACCAACGCATCAAGGCTTGCGCTTTCGTCCTTCAAAACGTTCAGAAGTGCAGGAATAGAACGCTTGTCTCCAGCCATGCCAAGAAACGGGATCGCAGACTGCCACATCGGGACGACCTTATTCGCCTTGAGTTGCTCTGAATTTCGATCTTCCAGATTCTTCAATAACTCATCAACACCATCTTTAAGACCATGCCAAGCCAGCGCCGCTGATGCTTTGAACCTGACAATCGGGTCATTTGAGTTCAACATACCTTTCAGGGCTAAGGCATTACCACGATTACCATAAGTAGAGACCCATACGAGTTCGTTTGCCTTCTCATTATCTATTTCGGATGCTGATGGTAATTCTAATGGCTTATCCGCAGGTACAGCAGGCTTTGGACGATATTTTTCGTCAAGGAAGCCTCGTTCCTTCAAGATAGCCTGAAATTCTTTTATGTCAATCTCTCTAGGAGTGATGCCACTTTTCGCACACATTGCGGATGCGATACCTGCAACCTCTCCCAATCGCTGTATATCCTTTTGCATCCTGAATTCCATGTGCGCATCGTAAGTCATAGAGATGGCACGACACGCAAGAAGTAATCCATCAACGTTCTTTGGTATCATACACCTGTACGGAACCTCACAACCAAATACTTTACCCCAGTTGCCCAAAGCCCACACCCACAATGCCGCATCATCGCTGTCATTCTCATAGTCGTGTCCATGATTATCATAATGCGCCACTGTATAAGAGATCACGTCCTCGAAGCGCCTGCCTGAAACCTCATCAGCAAGGGTGAGTTGATATTCACCGATTATCTGCCTGCTTTGGCGCAGACCGATTATGGGCGCAATGTAGAGCAGACGAGTTTCATCCGTGAAGCTTTCCTTCCAGAAGATATTAATGCCGAACCTTCTACCTCTGGTCAGGTCAACAACGTCGGTAGGATCAACGTAGCCAGCGTCAAAGTTCATGAACGAAAGATTACCGTCTTTGGTAAGATTCCCGCAAGGCTGAGAGTAGGAGTGCATGAGGTTATCACGATCACGACCTATGGTGAACGGCGCACCCGCCATCACTGCGACATCACCATCACCTGTACTGTCAACAAAGGCTTTAGCGTTATGGACTGATACGCCATCTGGACTGACTGCTATCACCCCTGTCAATCGCCTTCTCTTTTCGACTTCTGGAATTGCTACCGCAGTACTTGGCTTTTTTGTTTCATCTTTACAAAGAACACCTGAAACAACAGTATTCAGGCGAATATCAACACTAGATTCCTCAAGCATCTGCTGAAGGACTATCTTCTTCGCTTCGGGATTGAATCCTGTTATATGCCACTTACCCGCAAAAAGCGGAGTTAAAGCCTTTAATCGCTCATCAACTTCGTCTTGTATTCCTCCGCTTATACCGTGATAATAGGAGTGTATTGCCCCGCCTGTGCCTATTCCGCCAATGATGGGTGACGCTTCGATTAGCATTGTATTTGCGCCTTCACGTCCTACCGAAATCGCAGATATAGCTCCGCCTGTACCTGCACCGACAACTATGACGTCAATTTCAATTTTATTTTGTTTTAAGACCGAGCCTGTCATCAGTTCATCAGGGAAATCTTTTGCGCCTTCGCATCTGGATACTATCTCTCCGACCTTCTCGCCAAGATTAAGCCTGCTTATGGGAGTATTATCTACATCAGACGACCATATACCCGCACCCAATAAATTCTTGATCACTGGATGTTCTATGCCCTTATTATCAAAATGAACTGCGGAACTCGTTGGAAAAGGCTCATTTGCAGTATGAGACATGAGTGCATCTTTGAGTTGTGGAACTTCGTTACGGATACGTTTAACAACATCAGGGATCATACTTTTTGCTTTGAGAATGTCAGTATTTTCAACACTAAAATCAACTAATGCTTCACCTTTCCAGATGGATGGATACAGCATAATCCCATCACCCAAATCCATCGGCAATCCAAGCTCACCTTCGACATTATTGAAGAAAATGACCTGTCTGGAATTTACTATCTCATTTTTGTGTGATTCTGTTTGTTTCCAGAGCAATGCTTCCTCAGTGGCATCCACAATAGTTCTGGCTTTTAGTATCTGTTCACCGCTTTTATTGCCTATGACCACTCCGAAGGCAGTATCACCATCAGATATGATGCGCACAGGATAAGAATAAAGGAGAACAGATAATCCTGATTCGTCAGACATTCTGTCAAGTGCCATTTCAAGTATCGGTGCATCTGTTCGGTTTTGCCTGAATCCACCGACTTTGTTCACCATGTTTATTACGTTTTGAGCGACAGGATCAGCATTACCAGAAAAATCGAGCTGGCAAGTCCACGTACTTTCCCATCCGAGAACAGGTCGTCTTTCAACAAGAAGCACGTTTTTTCCGTTTTGTGCTGATTTAACTGCGCAGGCGAACCCGCTTAATCCTCCTCCAATTACAAGAACATCATATATTTTATTCATCAGGTTTCTCCTTTAGAATAGCTTGAAGAATTGGTATAAGTGGTGGTAAATTTTGAGTAGCAGTTTGCCAGACAATGACGGGATCTACTCGGAAATATTCATGAATGACTATGTTGCACATTTCTTGCATCTTGGTCCATGGAACTTGAGGATAATGTTCCTGTAGTTCAACAGGAATACGACCCGCTGATTCACCAATAATGCTAATTTCATAAGCGGATGCCCGTATTGTCTTAGTGTCTTCAACAAATTCCTCAAAACTCATGTCTTTAATATAATTTTGTATATTATTTATTGATTCGAGAATATCCTCAATACGAAGCCTCCAATCCCTAGGTGACATATACAGCCTCCTTTAGGATTTGTTCCTGCAATTTTGGTTTAAGTGAAGCTGGAGTTCCCATATCTACATGTGACTGTAACACTTTCTCAAGATAATCTTTTAAGTCAATAAACTCAAACAATCCTACTGGTTTATCAAATTCTACCAAAATATCTACGTCGCTGTCGGTTCTGGATTCATTACGTGCCACAGAACCAAAAATCGCTAATGAACCTACCCCAAACTTGCTTATTTCGTCTTTATGAGCAGAAAGAATCCGCAGTGCTTCATTTAACTTCATAAAAATTCTCCTCTACGTTTGGTTAGTAGCATAAATTATCTCCCTATTATGTAATCGTTAAAAAATAGGGTTTACCGTAGGGGCAAAGCATTTTTATGTTAATATAAATTAGCTATAAATCTTGATCTAGCTAAAAATGCTTCGCCCCTACACCATGTCACAATGGCATTTTTTAACGATTACTATTATAAAAAATTGCGTGACTTTAGCGTAACTTTGGAGATTTTAGTATCCCCCAATACTTCGGGTCACGATCATAAGCCCATGAACGAAGATATATAAACGCTTCCTGATCGTTATCTACTACACCTACATTAAACGGAACACTTTTTAACAATCCATCACCAAATAATGTTGCAAACGGAATTTTGCCTTCGCAGTAGTAATATCCTTTTTTCTGATCAGTTTTTACAGCGTAGTCAACGTCTTGTATAGTTGTCATTTCAGAAGGGATAAACTTTGTATCTTTTGCTAGAAAAGCAGATTTTACGTCATTAAACGGAAAAATGACAATATCTTGCCGCTTATCTTTTATCATGGTAGAGAATACGATTGCATCGCTCAATATGCCCTTACTGTATTTTTCAGGTTTCATGTAAGCATATTTGTCGTCCATAACTTCTGCAAAGAAGTATAGGTATTTATCATCCTCTGTAAGATAGACTTTTGGAGGCTTATCAGGCTTTTCGTAAACGCTGTATACCCATGTGTAGTTGTATACCGGCAATGATTTTGACCAGACAGGTTCATTTTTTAATCCATCAAGTTTTATATTTTCGTTTGATACATGGATGTTTGCAATATCACGAAGCAATACACGATTTTTTACGACAATAGGCACATGCTGACCACGAGAGTTAATATAATCATACTCAAATTCAAGCTCTGGTGGGATAATATCCTCCGACTTGGCTTTTCTGGATGAAAGGGTTATTTCAGATTTATTGTTTGACTTTTCTGGAACGTCAATCTCAGGAACTTTCGGCTGCATTTGCCACGTTGACTTTTTTTCACTTAATCGGACTCGAACGTGAATATTACTATCCAGAGGGTTGTTGATGTGCAATTCTACTTTTACACTTACAGGTTTCGACACTGGTTGCCAGAGCCAACCGTTTGCGCCTGTCTTTTCTGGTGATAATTGCGTTATCTTCCATATATTGTCGTAGTCCCGACTGAGAACGTAATCATCAGATTCCACGTTACCAACCTTCACAATAGCCATGCTGAACTTGTATCCATCAACGCTGAATATACTGTAATGATGAAAATATCCAGTCAAAGGGTTGCCTGAAGTATAAGCCTCTGCACCTGTGGGACCTACGGTGTAATACTGTATACCATCCTTGTTAAAATATTTGCTATAAGCATGGAAATGACCCGCTATAACCGCTCTCACTGGAAATTTTTTAATGAGTTCGTGGAATTTATCCCAGTTACTATTCTCATAACTCCAGATGGGTTTGTGCATGAAGATGAATACGTTTGTCTTGTTATTTACTTCAAGGTCGGATTTTAGCCACTGAAGTTGACTGTCGGATATGGCTGGCGCACTTTTCATTGCTTCATCGGTATACATGATGACGAAATGGCTATTTTTGTAGTCGAATGAGTAATAAAGCGGACCGAAGTACTTTTTGCTTAATTCCTCGTAAGTTCTGTCATTTGGGTCTCTGAAAGGGTTAAAAACGTCGTGGTTGCCTGCAGCAGAATACCATGGTACGATTAGCTTGCTCATGTAGGATTTGAATTCGTCTGCTTCCCTAATCCATTCGTCCTGATCCCATGTATAACCCTGAACCTTATCGCCTATGTGTATAACGAAATCAGGGTCAAGCTGATTGATTTCGTATACTGCACGCTCAAGTATCTTCAGCCCTTTTGCATTGCCACCGGTTCTATCACCCAATATGGCGATCCTGAAAGCGTTTTTCTCAGGCGGAGGAGCGACGGTTTCAGCTATGACCGATAATGAAATAAGACCAATTAATATGAATAAAAGCGATATTTTGAATAGAAAGGATTTTTTAATATTGAGCATATTCATTACCTCTTTTGAATTTTCCCTAATGATAGGATGATGAGAATCATCAAACTATAGAATTTTCGGTAAATAGCTGAGGTTAAGATCGAAAAGAATAGATTACGGTAGGTGCGAAGCATTTTTTACTAGATCAAAGTACAAAGTCAATCTATTCAAAAAAAAATGCTTCGCACCTACAATTTCAAAACCTCAATTCCTTTCCGAAATTTCTATAGATCATCTGGCGTCTTTCGCACAACGAAACCCGATAGTATTGATAGAAAGCGGTTGATCGAGTTGACTGCGATAAGCAACGCGCAGAAATTCTACATCGCTGTCTTTCCATGAACCACCGCGCAGGATTCGATATGATCCAGAAATTGGACCCCTTTGGATTCTGCTTAGGCGAATTTGCATAATAACCTGAATCATGCCAATCAGCGCACCATTCCCAGACATTGCCTGCCATGTCGTGCACCTCATACCCATTAGGTGTAAAGGCTCTCCCAAACGTTGAAGGATAAGTATATGAATCATTATATCCTTTTATGAATAGCTCGTTGGGAAAAGTTAGTCCATAAGTCTCATCTGCAAAGTTTCCGGCTCCATAAGGCGGAGGCCATTCGTCACCCCAGACATATTTTTTTCCTGATAATCCACCACGAGCCGCTTTTTCCCATTCTGCTTCAGTCGGCAGGCGTTTGCCAGCCCATGTTGCATAAGCACTTGCATCATCCCAATTTACGCCAACGACTGGCTGATAAGGATCATTGAAGTTTTCGTCACTCCAATATTCTGGTGATTTGCGTTTTGTCGCATCCATAAATTGCTTATACATGGCGTTGGTCACTTCGTAGATGTCAATGTAATAAGCATCAAGGTAAACCGAATGTACAGGCTTTTCATTTGATTCTCCATCATTGCTACCCATCATAAACTCACCTGCGGGGATCAGTACCATCTCTGCACCGTCTTTTCCCTTGATAGCTTTAGCCCCATTAAACGGCTTCTCATTACCACCGGTCGGTTTGAGTTGTATTTGCAACTCGATCTGTTGCCCCGGTTTTGGGTGATCAACGTAAGCCTCACCTTCAAACTCGACATTACTGCCTGCATAAGCCTTAACAGTAACCCGCTTTTCCTCCCCTGCGGGAATAGCAACGACTCCGGTTGCCTTCCTGCCTTCGACTTTCAGCTCAACTTCCTGAGTATCAATATCAGGACCGGAGATAGTCACAACCACACGGGTTATATCCGCTTGTTGTTTAGCCCCCGGTGCAAGATTCAGGTGGATACTCAGCAACGCATTACCATCAGGCTCATCACTACATCCAATAATTAAAAGCCCTGATACCAACAGAATACAAATTGCAATTATTTGTTTCATTTTTTTATATCCTTTTTGATTTACAAAGTACGTTTTTATAGCCGCTATAATAATGTAATCGTTAAAAAATGCCATTTAGACACAATTGTAGGCTACATGCCATTTCCATGCATAAAACTTGCATGGCATATACTGCGTATATGCATAAGAGGATGGGTAAATGGTTTTGAATTATTGTTTTTACAAGATTCATCAGCTATTAATTATTGTAAATGTAAATAACAAGCAAAAACCATTTACCCATCCTACTGTAAACCCATTTTTTAACGATTACAA
>Ga0315279_10004122_pt1 | contig 19666 bp, 22 predicted proteins | sample YL17G06_20_MG_FD_203694 | JGI IMG/M metagenome (GOLD analysis project Ga0315279, IMG submission 203694) | Sediment microbial communities from Yellowstone Lake, YNP, Wyoming, USA - YL17G06_20 | ecosystem: Environmental > Aquatic > Freshwater > Lake > Sediment | place: USA: Wyoming | collected... | reverse complement strand
CTTGGCTAGCATCCCTGGCACGTTCTTGATCTTCAGCCTTACTACTAAGCTGTAGGCGCCCGCGGGGCCATTACCGGTCTTCTTCACCGTGTCCTCCTGTTCTCCGCGCGCAGTCCAATGCTTCCGAAGAGCCGGTAGCTAACCAACACTTGTTGCGTCTTCAGGCGATTGCGTACCTCCGCCCAGGCGTTCATGGCCTGACCTTGACCCCTCGCCAGGGGCGGCGCAGGCGCAGCCGCACCAGCCCGCGAACGTCCTGCCATACTGTCTTGCCGATATGCACCCGCGTGTCGGGGTCCTCCAGCCAGCGCACGGGAATGTCCTTCACAGGATAGCCGGCCTTCTCGGCCAGGATCAGCAGCTCCGTATCGAAGAACCAGTCGTTGTTCTCCACCAGCGGCACCAGTGTGCGAACCGCTTGCCGGCTGAGGGCCTTGAAGCCGCACTGGGCGTCCGAGAAGCGGGTGAAGAACAGCGCCTTGATCATCACGTTGTAGCCGCGCGAGAGCACCTCGCGCTTCAGGGAGCGGCGGATGTTGGAGGTCTGCGACAGGCGGCTGCCGGTGGCGACGTGGTAGCCTTCGCTGGCGATGGCCTCGATGAGGAGCGGGAAGGCCGTCAGCTCGGTGGAGAGGTCTACGTCCATGTAGCTGACGATGTCGGCCGCGCTGCCCAGCCAGGACGCCTTGAGCGCCAGCCCCCGGCCCTTCTGGGGGATGTGCAGGGAGGCCACATCCGCGTGCTTTTGGGCCAGCTCTTGGGCCACGGCGAGGGTGCCATCGGTGGAGGCGTTGTCGGCGATGAGGATGCGCCACTTGTGGTGGAACCCCTTGCTCAGAAACTGGCGCAGGGTGGCCACGCTCTGGGCCAGGACGTGCTCTTCGTTGTAGACGGGGATGACGACGTCGACGCTAGCCATAGCTCAATGCCTGAAGTGACGAATGCCGGTAAAGACCATGGCCATGCCGCGGGCATCCGCCGCCTCGATGACCTCCTGGTCGCGGATGGAGCCGCCGGGTTGGATGACGGCGGTGATGCCACCGTCGGCGGCCAGCTCCACGCCGTCGGGGAAGGGGAAGAAGGCGTCGGAGGCCAGGACGGCGCCGCGGGCCCGGTCCTCAGCCCGCCGCAGGGCCAGGTGGACGCTGGTCACCCGGTTGGGCTGGCCGGCGCCCATGCCCAGAAGGGTGCGGTCTTTGACGATGACGATGGCGTTGGACTTGACGTGCTTGACCACCTTCCAGGCGAAGCGCAGGTTGGCCATCTCCTGTTCGCTGGGAGGCCGCTTGGTCACCACCTGCAGCTCGATGGCGTCGTCCAGGTAGGCGTCGGGCTGCTGGACGAGGAAGCCGCCGGAGACGCATCGGTATTCGAGGGCAGAGGCGCAGCCGGCGGCCGCCTTCTCATCGAGCTGGAGGATGCGCAGGTTTTTCTTCTTTTGCAGGATGGTCAGAGCTTCCTCTGAGAAGGCGGGGGCGATGACGATCTCGTAGAAGGTCTTGCCGATCTCTTCCGCCGCCTCGCCCGTGAGCTCGCGGTTGACGGCGACGATCCCGCCATAGGCGGAGACGGGGTCGCCGGAGAGGGCGCGGCGATAGGCCTCGGTCAGGTCCTGGTGGCAGGCCAGGCCGCAGGGGTTGGTGTGCTTCACCACCACCGCCGTCGGCTCGGCGAAGTCGAGAGCGACCCGCCAGGCGGCGTCGGCGTCCAGGAAGTTGTTGTAAGAGAGCTCCTTGCCGTGAAGCTGCTCAGCGGCCACGATGCCCCAGGTCTGCTCGCCCCAGAGGATGTTGTTCTCGCGGTAGACGGCCCCCCGCTGGTGGGGGTTCTCGCCGTAGCGGAGGTCGAACAGCTTGGTCAGGGAGAGGGTGAGCTGCTCGGGAAGTGCCTCCTCCTCCGCCCGCAGGTACTGGGCGATGGCGGTGTCGTAGGAGGCCACGTGCTGGAAGGCCTTCAGCGCCAGGCGGCGGCGCTCCTCCAGGGGCACGTCTCCGCCGCGCAGCAAGCCCAAGACCCGCTCGTAGTCCGCGGGGTCGACCACCGCCAGCACGTGGGGGAAGTTCTTGGCGGCGGCGCGGATCATGGTCGGCCCGCCGATGTCGATGTTCTCCAGGGCGTCGTCCAGGCTCACGCCGGGCCTGGTGACCGTCTGCACGAAGGGGTAGAGGTTGACCGCCACCAGGTCGATGGCCGCGATGCCACTCCTGGCCAGTTCCTCCAGGTGCGAGGGCTGGTCGCGGCGGGCCAGGATGCCCCCGTGCACCGCCGGGTGGAGGGTCTTCACCCGCCCGTCCAGGATCTCGGGGAAGCCGGTGAGCTTCGACACGCTGGCGACGGCGACGCTGGCCTGGGCGAGGGCCTGGTGGGTGCCGCCGGTGCTGTACACCTCGAACCCCAGCTCGGCCAGGCCGCGGGCGAAGTCCACAACGCCCGTCTTGTCAGAGACGCTAATGATCGCCTTCACCTCTCGTACTCCTCTTGGCCCTCTTCTTCCTCGTCGATCTCCTCGAACTGCTCGGCTATCTCGGGGGTCACCTCGCCGCTACCGCCGCAGAGGGGGCAGGGCACCAGCCCGCCCTCCAGGCTCTCGATGCCCTGGAACTCCATGAGCTTGTCGTCCTCGGTCCATACGTAGGTGCGGTCGGGGTCGAAGTCGTCTATGCGGTAGGGGCGCTGCGTGCGGCCGTTCTCGTCGATGTAGGCCAGGTCGGATAGGCTCGGCAAATGATCCTCGAAGAACGCACGCAAGGCCTCCCGCACGTTCCTGGCCTCGACGTCCTCCTCCCACCGCGTCTCATCGTGCCTGAGGAGGCCGCGCGGCTCCTCCAGCGAGGGGATATCGCTCGAGCCGAGGCGAATGCCGTGCGGCCTGCGGGCCACGTAGTAGATACGGAACCTTGGCATACGAGAGCGCTCCTAGTCGATTACGACCCGCTGTTCGCCCTTCTGGGCGATGACTTCCCCCACCACCAGCGCCTCCGGCGCTTGCGCGCGCACTGCCTCGACGTCCGCGGCGGCGCAGGCCAGAATCATCCCCAGGCCCATGTTGAAGGTGCGATACATCTCGTCTTCGGCCACCTTGCCCCGCTCCTGGATGAGGCGGAAGATGGGCTGCACCGGCCAGCTCCCTCGCCGCAGGCGGGCGGCCAGGCCCTGCCCTGAGCCCGCCGAAGGGCCCTCGGGCAGGATGCGCGGCAGGTTGCCCGGTATGCCACCGCCCGTAATGTGCGCGATGCCATGTAGGGGCGATTCTCGAATCGCCCCTGCGCGATCCGCCCCTATCACATTGCGGTAGCAGCGGTGGGGCGCCAGCAGCGCCTCGCCCAGCGTGCCCTCCAGGCCGGGGTAGGTGCGGTTCAGGCGCGCCCGCTCCTCCTCGGGGTCGCCGCCCAAGCCCACGCCGAAGACCTTGCGCACGAGCGAGTAGCCGTTGGTGTGCAGGCCGCTCGAGGGCAGGCCGAGGAGCACATCGCCCGCGCGGATGGTGCTGCCGTCGATGATCTGGCCCCGCTCGACCACGCCCACGATGAAGCCCACCAGGTCGAAATCGCCCCGGCCGTAGATGTCGGGCATGTCGGCTGTCTCGCCTCCCAGGAGGGCACAGCCCACCGCCTGGCAGGCCGAGGCCACCCCCTGAACGATAGCCGTCTTTGCCTCCTCGGACAAGTCGCTGCTGCCTAGATAGTCCAGGAAAAAGAGCGGCTCGGCGCCGGTGGTGAGGATGTCGTTGACGCAGTGGTTGACCAGGTCGATGCCCACCGTGTCGTAGCGGGCGAGGAGGGCGGCGATCTTGAGCTTGGTGCCGACGCCGTCGGCGCTGGCTACCAGCACGGGGTCGCTATAGCCGCTCAGGCGGAACAGGCCGCTGAACGGCCCCACGCCCGCCAGCACCTCGGGCCGATGGGTGGCCCTGGCTAGCTCCTTGATGCGGTCAACCAGGCGAGCGGCAGCATCCACATCGACGCCCGCCTGAGAGTAGGTCATGTCTTGAGGCGGATGAGCCTCTTGCATGACGGCTTAGTGGCGGTCTTCTTCCCAGGTCCAGACGACGGGCACTGGCTCGGGCTTCTCGCCAGCCCGCGCCGGCCGCCGTTCGAAGACCAGCTTGTCCATCTGGAGTTGGACCTCCATGGGGTAATCCCCGGTGAAGCAGGCCAGGCAGAAGGCCTCGCGGTCCTGGTCTACCGATCGCAGGAGGCCCTCGACGGTCTGGTAGGCCAGGCTATCGGCGCCGATGTGGCGGCAGATCTGCTCCACCGAGTTGCGGGAGGCGAGCAGCTCCCAGCGGGTGGCCATATCGATGCCGAAGAAGCAGGGGTGGCAAATGGGTGGGGCGGTGATGCGCATGTGCACCTCGCGGGCACCCGCCCGGCGCAGCATCTCCACCACCCTGGGGGTAGTGGTGCCGCGAACGATGGAGTCGTCCACCACCACCAGCCGCTTGCCCTCCAGGATCTCCCGCAGGGGGTTGAACTTCAGATAGACTCCCACCTCGCGCAGGCGCTGGTTCGGCTGGATGAAGGTGCGCCCCACATAGCGGTTCTTCACCAGGCCCTCGGCGTAGGGGATGCCCGACTGGCGGGCGTAGCCAATGGCAGCGGCTATGGCCGAATCCGGCACGCCGATAACCAGGTCGGCCTCCACCGGGTACTGGCGCGCCAACTCGGCCCCCATAGCCATGCGCACAGGATAGAGGAGCTTGTCCCGCAGGATGGTATCGGGCCGCGAAAAGTAGATGTATTCGAAGATGCAGAGGGCGTCGCGCTGGCGGGGCACTGGCTTGTAGGAGCTGACGCCGGTCTCGTCGATGTAGAGGGCCTCGCCTGGTTCCACCTCGCGCACGAAGGTTGCCCCCAGGTGGTCCAGGGCGCAGCTCTCGGAGGCTATCACCCAGCCGCTGTTCAGGGAGCCCAGGCAGAGGGGGCGGATGCCATGTGGGTCGCGCATGGCGAACAGGCCCTGGGGAGCCAGGCCCACCACGCAATAAGCCCCTTGGATGTGCCGCATGACGTAGCCCAAACGCTTCTCCCAGGTGGTGCCGGGGGCCGCTGCCAGCAGGTTGGCAATGATTTCCGTGTCGGTGGAGGTACTGAAGCTATAACCCTGCTCCTCTAGGTCGCGACGCAGCACATCAGCGTTCACCAGGTTGCCATTGTGACCGAGGGCCAGCGGCCCGCGAGGGCCATCTATGCACAGGGGCTGGGCGTTCTCAGATCGGCTCGAGCCGGTGGTGGAATAGCGAGTGTGGCCTATGGCGATATGGCCGGGCAGATAGGACAGGTCGGCCTCATCGAACACCTGAGAGATAAGGCCCATGCCGGTGCGGAGATGGATCTTCGTGCCGTCGGCGGTGGCTATGCCCGCGCTTTCCTGCCCTCGATGCTGAAGGGCATACAGGCCGTAAAAGGTAACCCTGGCTACGTCTTCCCCTGGCGCATAGACGCCGAAGACGCCGCAGGATTCTCGCAAGCCGGAAAGTAGACTCATCCCCTGCCTAGCGCCTCATCCTCACAGCGGCGATTTGGCAGAAAGTCACGGCATTCAGTCCGTCAAACGACCCAAGCTGCAATCGGGGTTGGGACACTTGCCGCCCGGTTCCAGCTTTGTGCCGCAGAAGAGGCAATGGCTGTTCTCCCACCACAACAAATACGCTAGCCCCGCTATCGCCGTCATCAGCGGCATCACGACTGCGACCGCAAGTACTAGCGCGCGCTTCCTCATGGAGAATACCTGCCCCCTGGCGTCATTAATTGTAGCATCTAGCCTAGTAGCGGTCAAAGGCTGCAGCCTAGCCGGGAGCCGGCAGGTCCAGCATCAGGACCTCCAGGGCCAGGCGCGGGTTGACGTTTTGCTCCAGATGACGCTTGCTGGCAGCCAACGACCGCAGGAAGGCGATCACCTGGGTGGCATGATAGCGCGAGGCCTCCGCCCGCAGGATATCTCCCAGGTCGAGGTTGGTGATGGCGTCTTGGCAGCCGCTGGACAGCAGCAGGATGTCGCGCCACCACTCCCGCCAGAGGTCGAGGACGGCCAGGACGGTGACCCGATCGCGGGAGAAGCGGCTGGCCACCTCGGAGGCATAGGCGAATCGCTCCTGGATGGTGCGATCGGGCAGGGCGCGGATGTCCATGAGGGCTTCGTGGCGAACCCGCATCATATCTTCATTCTGATGGGCAGCGATCGCCCAGCCCGGGCGGCCGCGCGCCAGGCGAGCGAGGAGCTGAGCCTGGCGAGGAGGCAGCGACCACCGCTGCCGCAAGGCCTCCTCCAGATCGGGCACCGGCAGAGGCGAAAGGTCCAGCCGCTGGCAGCGGGAGCTAATGGTGGGCCGCAGGGCCTGCGGCCGCGAGGTAATAAGGACAAAGACGACATCCGGGGGCGGTTCCTCCAGGGTCTTGAGGAAGGCGTTTTGAGCCGCCTCGTTCATGGCATCGGCTGGGTCGATGATGATCACCCGGCAGCGCCCCTCGAAGGGGCGCAGGCTCACCGCTCGTCCCACCTCCCGTATCTGGTCGATGCTGATGTCCTTGTGGACGCCGCCGTCGCTTACGTCCACGCCTACCACCTGCACGTCGGCGTGGATGCCGGCGGCGATGCGGTGGCAGGGGGTGCACTCCTTACAGGGCGGCTCGGGACCCTCACAGTTGAGGGTCTGGGCCAGCTCCAGGGCGAGGGTGCCCTTGCCCACCCGCGGCGGGCCCACGAAGAGGTAGGCGTGAGCCCGCCTGCCCTGGGCCAGGCCGCGCTGGAGGGCAGCCACCGCCCTATCCTGCCCGATCGTCTGCCACACGGGATGCCTAGCCCTCAGGGGGATACACGTCGCAGCGCATCAGGTCCTCGTAGGTCTCGCGGCGACGGATGAGTGCGCACATGGTGCTAATCCAAGAGCCCGAGCTAGTTGGCCACGGCGATCCCCGCAAGCAGCAGCGCGAGGGAAACAACCACGAACAGAATGAGAATCAGCAGTCCCTGAAGGAAGTCCTCCTGCGCCTTGCCTGCGGGATCCCGACATCCGCAGTGCGGGCAGGCCTCGGCGTGACGGCTGACCAAGCGTCCGCAGTCTTGACATGGATACAACTGAGCCATTCCCTACTCCTCGCGGTCTGGCGGCCACACGTCGCAGCGCATCAGGTCCTCGTAGGTCTCGCGGCGACGGACGAGGCGGGCGGCGCCGTCCTTCACCATGACGATGGCCGGGCGGAGAAAGGCATTGTAGTTGCTGGCCATGGGCAGACAGTAGGCGCCAGCGGCGGCCAGCGCCAGCAGGTCGCCCGCTTCCAGGCGGGGGAGGTCGGCATCGCGCACCAGGACATCGCCCGACTCACAGAACTTGCCGGCGATGGTCACCCGCTGCTGTTCTGACTCTCCCACCTTGTTGGCCACCAGGGCCGAATAGCGAGCGCCGTAGAGGGCGGGGCGAATGTTGTCGCCCATGCCGCCGTCCACCGCCACGTACGTACGCACGCTGGGGATCTCCTTGCTGGCGCCGACCCTGTACAGGGCGACGCAGGCCTGACCGACGATCGCCCTCCCCGGCTCCACGACGAGCCTGGGCAGGGGCAGGGAGTAGGCCCGGCAGGCGTCCGTCAGGGCGGACACGATGGACGCCGCATACTCGGCGGGCGAGGGGACGGGAGTGTCCTCCAGGTACTGGATGGCGAAGCCGCCGCCGGGGCTGAGCTCGCCCAGGCGGAAGCCGTGCCGCTCGCCCATCTGGGCGGCGAAGGCCATCACCACCTGGATCGCCTCCTGATAGGGCTCCATGTGAGGGATCGGCGAGCCCAGGTGGAAGTGCAGGCCCACCAGCTCGACGGCCGGCAGGCTTAGGGCCTGCTTCACCGCCGCCTCCGCCTGGCCGGTGACGATGGGGAAGCCGAACTTGCTGTCGAGGACGCCAGTGGTGGTGTGGCGATGGGTATGAGGGTCGACGTTGGGCGATAGGCGCAGGAGGATAGGCTGGCGCTTGCCGGCGGCCGTCGCCACCTGGTTCAGCAGCTCCAGCTCGTGCAGGTTATCGACTACCACCCGGCCGATGCCATATTCCAGCGCCTCACGCAGCTCCTCCTCCGACTTGTTGTTGCCGTGGAAGGAAATCCTCTCGGGCGGGAAGTCCACCGAGCGGGCGATGGCCAGCTCGCCGCCGGAGACCACTTCCAGGCTCATCTGCTCCTCGGTCAGGAGGGCGGCCAGCGCTCGGCCCAGGTAGGCCTTGGCGGCGTAGCTGACGCCGCTATCGGCGTGGCGGCTGCGGAACTCCGCCCGGAACTGGCGGCACTGGTGGCGCAGGGTCTCCTCGTCGAAGACGTACAGGGGCGTGCCGAACTCGCGCGCCAGCTCCACCGCGTCGCAGCCAGCGATGGCCAGATGGCCGTCGTCGTTCACTGCTGCGGTGAGCGGCAGGATGCCCGCCAGGGGCAGCTCGATGGGTGGTTTGTTCTTCGGCAAGGAAAGGTCTCCCCGAATCTGAGGGCATTATACGTTTGACGATGCGGCCCAGTCTAGGGAATGGGGTGAGCCTTTGGGTCCGCTCATGGCATGCTCTTGCGCTGCTTATGGTGAGTCCTTGGGCCGCTCATGGTGAGCCTGTCGAACCATGAGCCCCCGCTCCTCCTTCGACAAGCTCAGGATGAGCGGGGGAGGCAGTCCAACTCTCTGTCCCTCACCTAGAGTGCAACACTGCGTGGCCCAGTCTAGCGAAGTACGTAGAGGCTGCCGCCGCCGTCGCCGCGACGGGCGATCCTGCCCTCGCTCTCCAGCTTCGCCAGGTGGGCGAGGAGTTGACCGCGGGCCATGCCCACGAGTCGCCTATCCAGTTCGGGGTAGAGCTCGGCCAGCAGCGCCTCCAGCCGTCCCCGACCCTGCTCGACGGCCGCCAGGATTTGCCTCTCCCGCTCCTGGCGGTGGTCGATGAGCTCCTGGAGCTTGCGGGCGACGTCCCGCACGGGCGGCCCGTGGCCGGGGCAGAGCAGGGCCGCCTGGTAGCCCTTCAGCCGCTCCAGCGACTGCATGTAGAGAGCCATGTCGCCGTGGGGCGGCGGCATGATGGCCACCGTGCCCAGGCCGAGCACGGTGTCGCCGGTGAACAGCACGCCCTCCTCGCGCAGGAAGAGGGAGATGGAGCCGAGGGTGTGGCCGGGCGTATCGATGACCTCGATGGTGACGCCGCCCACCTGGATGGTGTCGCCGCCTTGCACGAGGCAGTCGGCGGTGGTCTGGGCGGTGGCCCGGCGCCAGGCGCCAAGCCGCTCGGCCAGCGTCTGTGGCTCGGCGGGGATATCCATGTCCGGGGGAGCGGCTGCCCGCCACTCGCTCAGCAGGCGTGCCTCTGTCGGGTGTAGGCAGATGCGGGCGCCCGTGGCCTGACGCAAGGCGTGGGCGCCGCCGCAGTGGTCGATGTGGTGGTGGGTGACGATGATGTGCGCTAGCTTCAGGGCCTGCCCCTTCGGGCTTGAGCCCTTCAGGGCGGAGCCTGAGCCTGCCGAAGGGCCGCCCATGCCCTGGAGGTATTCCAGCCGTGGCCCGATGGAGCCCTCGTCAGGGTAGCCGGCATCGATGAGGGCCCCCTGACCAGCGTCCACCACCAGGTAGACGTTGGGAGCGTACGGGCCGCTCAAGAAGGCCTGCGGTGCAGGTATGCTGTGGACGCGCGGGGTTATCTCCATGCTTCGCCGCCCCTGCGCGGCCAATGTTAGCATATCCGCGCGGCCTTCGCCTCTGGCAGCGGTGGGCGTGCGGAACGCGTCCTGCTCTGGAGACAAGCGTGCGCTGTTGAGGTGCTATCGATGGGCGCATGACCTTGCCCATTCTCAGCACCAATAGTACAATGAGGGCACGATGACTGTGGAAAAGGAGCCTGCCCTGAGCCCGTCGAAGGGCACGTACACGGTCAAGAAGGGGCTGGCCCAGATGCTCAAGGGCGGCGTCATCATGGACGTGGTGACGCCCGAGCACGCCCGCATCGCGGAGGAGGCCGGCGCCTGCGCCGTCATGGCCCTGGAGCGCGTGCCCGCCGACATCCGCGCCGCCGGCGGCGTGGCCCGCATGGCCGACCCGACGGTGATCCTGGCCATCATGGAGACGGTCACCATCCCGGTGATGGCCAAGTGCCGCATCGGCCACTTCGCCGAGGCCCAGGTGTTGCAGGCCCTGGGGGTGGACTTCATCGACGAATCGGAGGTGCTCACCCCCGCCGACGAGGCCCATCACATCGATAAGTGGCCGTTCAAGGTGCCATTCGTCTGCGGCTGCCGCGACCTGGGCGAGGCCCTGCGGCGCATCGGCGAGGGCGCGGCGATGATCCGCACCAAGGGCGAGGCCGGCACCGGCAACATCGTGGAGGCGGTGCGCCACATGCGGGCGGTGATGGACGGCATCCGCCGGCTGCACAGCCTGCCTGAAGACGAACTGATGGCCGAGGCCAAGGCGCTGGGGGCACCGTACGAACTGGTGAAAGAGGTGCACGAGACCGGCCGCCTGCCGGTGGTCAACTTCGCCGCCGGCGGCGTGGCCACACCCGCCGACGCTGCCCTGATGATGCAGTTAGGCGCTGAGGGCGTGTTCGTGGGCTCTGGCATCTTCAAGTCGGACGACCCCGAGGTGCGCGCCAGGGCCATCGTCAAGGCGGTCACCAACTACAACGACCCCCAGATCGTCGCCCAGGTATCGCGTGGCCTGGGAGAGGCCATGCGCGGCCTGGACATCCGAACCCTCAGCGAGGAGGAGTTGCTGGCCAGCCGCGGCTGGTAGAAACGCATGACCACCATCGGCGTCCTGGCGCTCCAGGGTGACTTCGCTGAGCACATCGGCATCTTTCAGCGACTAGGCATCGCGGCGCGAGAGGTACGTCACCCCCAGGAGCTTGCCGACCTCGACGGCCTGGTGATCCCCGGCGGCGAGAGCACGACCGTGGCCCGCCTCATCTCCGAGTTCGCCCTCCTGGAGCCTCTGCGAGAGCGGGCCCAGAACGGATTCCCCCTCTGGGGCACCTGCGCCGGCATGATCGTTCTCGCTCAGCGAGTCAGCGAGCTGGCCTGGCCCACCCTGGACGCCCTGGCCATCGCCGTGCGACGCAACGCCTTCGGGCGTCAGGTGGACAGCTTCGAGACCGACCTGGTCGTTCCCGCCCTGGGCCAGCAGCCCTTCCATGCCGTCTTCATACGCGCACCCATTGTGGAGGAGGTGGGCGATGGGGTGGAGGTGCTGGCCACACTGGAGAACGGGAAGGCGGTCGCTGTGCGCCAGGCCAACGCCCTGGCCACCGCTTTTCACCCCGAACTGACAGAAGACGATCGTTTTCACCGCTACTTTGTCGATATGGTGCGAGCGCACAAGGATGGCAAAGCGTAGCCCTCCCGCCACCATCAGGCCTCTGCGGCCGGCCGATCTGGTGTTCCTGGCCCCCCTCTGGGCGACGGGCAAGGCTCTCTTTGGCCCTTCCTACCACAACGAGGCTCAGACCTGGGAGCGTTTGGGCCTGGAGGAACCGAGGTTCCGTCTGCTGGAGAGCGCTCTGAGGCAGTGGCTCCTGTTCGGCGGCCGTCGTCATACCTGGACGGCCGTTCGCGGGCTGGGGGCCTGCGCTCTGGCGTCGGCGCGACGACGCAGTGGTCCCAGCGCCTGGGAGGTGGACTACCTCATCACCAGCCAGGGGAACGAGACCGTCTGCTGGACGCTTCTGGAGCAGTTGAGCGAGGAACTGGGACGAGCTGGCGTCGAGAAGCTCTTCCTCAGACTGAAGGCCGATAGCCCCCTCCTGGAGGTGATTCGCCAGGTTGGCTTCTTCCCCTACCTGAAGGAGCGCCTCCTGGCTATCGCTAGAGCACCGCAAGGCCTGGAGTCATCGAAGCTGCCCCTGCGGGAGCGTACCGCGGCCGACGCTTTCGCTCTGTTCCAGCTCTACAATGCCGCTGTGCCGGCAGCCGTGCGCCGCAACGAGGCCGCCACCGTGCGCGAGTGGGCGGGCGTTCAGGAGAAGGGCCGCTGCCAGCACCTGATAGCGACGGGGGAAGATGGTCCCGTCGCCTGGCTGCGCATCGCCAAGGGCAATAGGGCAGGCCGCTTCAGCCTACTGACCCAGCGAAGGGAGGAGGTTCCCCTGGACTACCTGCTGGCTGCCGCTTTCGACCATCTGGCCGACAGGCGGCCCATCCTTTGCCTGGTGCCTGAGTACCAGAAGGCGGTGGGCCAGCGCCTGGAGGAGCTAGGCTTCAAGGCAGTGGCCGAGTATGTGGTCCTGGTGAATCGCCTGGCTCGACCTGTGGAGGAGGCTGTGCCCGTAGCGGAGGGGGTTCGCCACCCCTATCCGGTGAGCTAGCACAATGAGCACTCTAAGGATAACCGACGACCTGGACGCCATGCTCGATGTCCTGCCACCGCAGCTGGGGGAGACCTTGCGCGAGCGGCCGGACAACTTCGAGCTGCTGGAGGTGGTGCTCGACCTGGGCCGCCTGCCGGAGGCCCGCTACCCCGAGCAAGAGCTGACCCTCAGCGATCAGGAGGTGACCCAGGCCGACCTTGACCACATCGTCTCCCGCATCGGCGAGTTCACTACCGACAACCGGGCGGGCATCGAACGCACCCTTCACCGTATATCGGCCATACGCAACCGGCACGGCCGCATCGTCGGCCTCACCTGCCGCGTCGGTCGAGCCGTCATCGGTACGATCCGCATCATCGAGGACCTGGTGAAATCAGGCCAAAGCACCCTCCTTCTGGGGCGACCCGGCGTGGGCAAGACAACCATGCTGCGGGAGGTGGCCCGCTTCCTGGCTGACGACATGAACAAGCGGGTGGTGGTCGTGGACACCTCCAACGAGATCGCTGGCGACGGCGACATCCCCCACCCGGGCATTGGCACCGCCCGCCGCATGCAGGTGCCCACCCCCACGCTGCAGCACGCGGTGATGATCGAGGCGGTGGAGAACCACATGCCGGAGGTCATCATCATCGACGAGATCGGCACTGACCTGGAGGCAGGCGCTGCCCGCACCATCGCCGAGCGAGGGGTGCAACTGGTGGGCACGGCCCACGGCAACACGCTGGAGAACCTGATCATGAACCCCACCCTGTGCGACCTCGTCGGGGGCATCCAGTCGGTTACGCTGGGGGACGAGGAGGCGCGGCGTCGCGGCACCCAGAAGTCCATCCTGGAGCGCAAGGCACCCCCGACCTTCGACGTGGTGGTGGAGATCCAGAGCTGGGAGAGGGTAGCCGTGCACGCCAACGTGAGCGACACGGTGGATGCCATCCTCCGCGGCTACGAAGCGCCGGCAGAGATTCGAGAGCTGGACAAGGAGGGCCAGATGCAGGTGGTGGCCTCCCCGATGGCATCGGGGCGCCAGAAGCGCGCCCTGGAGAAGCGTGGCCCCGTCGCCGCCACTGGCGAGAGGCGTATCTATCCCTTTGGCATCTCCCGCCGCCGGCTGGAGCAGGCCATCCGCCAGATGGGCATGGCGGCTGCCATCGTCGATCACCTGGGCGACGCCGATGTTCTGTTCACCCTTCGCAGCTACTATCGGCGCAAGCCTCAGCTCCTACGCGACGCCGAGGAGCGGGGCGTGCCCATCTACGTCATCAGGAGCAACACCGTGCTCCAGATGGAGCAGTGCCTGCTGTCCATGCGCAGCGAGCGCGGCCAGGACCCGGTTGTCACCGCCCTCCAGGAAGCGGAGGAGGCCATCGCCGACGTCATGAAGGGCAAGCGGTCGGTGGAGCTATCGCCCCAGAACGCCTACATTCGCCGCCTCCAGCACATGCTGGCCCAGCGCTACAACCTGACCTCGCGCAGCCTGGGGCAGGAGCCGCAGCGACGGGTGAGCATCCAGCCTGGCAGAGGCGAGTAGCCCTTCTATGACTTCAGGAAAGATCGGCCTGTTCATCACCCTGGAAGGGGGCGAAGGCTCCGGGAAATCCACTCAGGCCCAGGACCTCAAGGAGCTTCTGGAAGCCAAAGGGTTCACCGTCACCGTCACCCGCGAGCCCGCTGGCTGCCCGCTGGGACGCCGCGTGCGCGAGCTTCTGAGTGACCCCTCGTTGAAGCTCGACCCCCGCAGCGAGCTCTTCCTGTTCGAGGCCGCCCGCGCCCAGCACGTCGCGGAAGTGATCCGGCCGGCGCTGGAACGAGGGGACATCGTGATCTGCGACCGTTTCAGCGACTCCAGCGTCGCCTACCAAGGCTACGGGCGAGGCCTGAGACTGGAAGATGTGCGGCTGGCCAATAGCATCGCCACTCGCGGTCTTGTGCCCGACCTGACGGTGTTCCTGAACGTGCCGGTGGAGACGGGGCTGGGCCGCAAGGTGGGTGAGGACGCCCCGGACAGCATTGGCCAGGAGCAAGCGCCGTTCCACGAGCGGGTCCGCCAGGGCTACCTGGCGATGGCAGCCCGGGAGCCCAACCGCTTCCTAGTGCGCGACGGCATGCTCGCGCCTGAGGAGATAACCCGAACGATCTGGCGGTGGCTAGAGCCGCTGCTCACGTAGGCGCTACGCCTGGCCACCCGCACCACTCGTTTCTGTGGCCGCCGGTTCCATGACGCTCTGCCCATTGCGTCCCCCTGGGGGTTGTGCTATCATCCCTGCTTGGCCCATCGGCTGGACATCTTGCCTGCCGCTAGGCAGGGGCGCGAAAGGGGGGACTGATGCACCTGATCATCGATGGCTATGGGGGCGATCCCCAGAGGCTGGCTGACCAGGAAGTGGTGCGCGCGCTCTTAGATACGGTCCCCCAGGAAATAGGGATGGTCACGATCGCGCCATCCTACGTCTGCCGCTATGAGGGCCCCAAGCCCGAAGATTGGGGCATCTCCGGCTTCGTGCTCATCGCCGAAAGCCACCTCAGCATCCATACGTTCCCCGAACGCGGCCTGCTTTGGGCCGACATCTTCTCCTGCAAATCATTTGACGCCGACCGACTAATGGAAGCAGTGCAAGAGGCCTTTTCCCTACGGGAGGCGCGGGTCACCCTGCTGGGACGGGGCTTGGAGGACAGCGAACTGTTGGCCCCGACAGCCGCTCGCGCGGCAGCTCCCTAGGGAGAACGGCGGGTGCATGAACCGTTTGGTCCTTCCGTAACCCCCTTCCCCGTGGGTGATAAGGTTGGTGCCGCCGAGCTGGTGCGTCGCATGGGCGGCACCGCCTTTCAGGCCCGCAAGCTGGGCCAGGCGGTGCACATCTGGGATGCCATGCTTCAGGGCGATGTCACCATCTTCCTGGGTCTGGCAGGGGCGATGGTGCCGGCTGGCATGCGCTCTGTGGTTGCCTATCTCATCGAGAATCGCCTCGTCGATTGTGTGGTGAGCACCGGCGCCAACCTCTACCACGACCTCTACGAATGCCTGGGCTATCGTCACTGGCAGAGCGGCCAGGAGATCGATGACGTCCGCCTGGCCAGCCAGCAAGTGTATCGTTTCTACGATGTGCTGGCCAGCGAGCAGGACTTCTCTCAGGGCGAGGCCTTCATCACCGACTTCTCGCTGACCCTGGACCCCTCGCGCTTCTACACCACTCGCGAGTACTTCCATCTTCTCGGGCGGGCGCTTGCGCCGGTGGCCAAAGAGGAGGGGATCCTGACGGCGGCCGTCCGGCAGGGCGTTCCGATCTACTGCCCGGCCCTGGCAGACAGCGTCTTCGGCCTGTCCATAGCTGAGGGCCGTCTGCGCAGCGGCATTCGCCTCACCTTCGACATCATCGCCGACGTAGTGGAGATTGCCCGCATCGCCACCGAGGCCAAGTCCAGCGGCGTCGTCTACATCGGCGGCGGCACCCCCAAGAACTTCATCCAGCAGGCGGCGGTGGCGGCCTACCTCTTCGGTCGCGAAGGGTCGGGCCATGACTACGGCATCCAGATCACCATGGACCAGCCCGACTGGGGCGGGCTATCAGGCTGTACCTTCGAGGAGGCCCAGTCCTGGCGCAAGATGGCGGCCGATGCCACCTTTGTGACGGTGCGGGCCGAGGCCACCATCGCCCTGCCGATCATGGTCAGCGCCCTGGCCGAGGGCAGCGCCCAGGCCATCCGCGACCGGCGGCGGCCTGTCCTCTCCTTCGAGAGCGTGGCTGAAGCGTAGCGGCGGCCGATGGCCCAGGAACGCTTCTTCCCCCGCACCACCTTCGCCGCCATCCCCGAGGAGTACGCGCGCTTCGAGAGCGCTCGCGCCGTCATCCTGCCCATCCCCTACGGGAGCACCGGCAGCGGCCGTGCTGGCTGCCGCGAGGGGCCACGAGCGATCATCGACGCCTCGGAGGAGATGGAGCTGTACGACATCGACCTGGAGTGCGAGCCCTATCGCCTGGGCATCCATACCCTGGCGGAGATGGTGCCTCACACGGGCAGTGCGCAGGCCATGGTGGAGCGGGTCGAGGAGATAGTGGGGGAGCTGCTGGACGGCGGCAAGTTTGTGGTGACCCTCGGGGGCGAGCACACGCTGACCGTGGGGGCCGTGCGAGCATACAGGCAGCGCATCGCTAATCTCTCCATCCTTGCCCTGGACGCCCACGCCGACCTGCGGCAGGAGTATCTGGATACCCCCTACAATCACGCCTGCGTCCTCCGCCGTCTCCTGGACGACGGCTGCCCCCTGGTGCAGGTGGGGCTGCGCAGCGCCACCCGCGAGGAGCACGACCTCATCCGCCAGCGGAAGCTGCCCTTCTTCTCGGTCTCAGCCTATCGTGCGCTGGCGGATGGCCCAGGGGAGGTCGTTTCCCGCCTAAGCGATGACGTCTACATAACCATCGACCTGGACGCCTTCGACCCCTCCCAGATGGCGGCGGTGGGCACCCCCGAGCCAGGGGGCCTCCTGTGGGATGAGGTGGTGGGTCTGCTGGCGGCTGTGGCCAGGGAAAAACGAATCGTCGGCTTCGACGTGACGGAGCTGTCGCCCCGCCTGGGGCCTTTTGCCAACGCTCAGTTGGCGGCCAAGCTGGCCTATCGCCTCATCGGCCTGGCGCTAGCTGCCCCCGCAGGGCCCTGATCTGCTCCAGGTGCTGGCGGGCGTGGTCGGCCAGGAGCTGGGCGTACTGGGCGATGCTTATCGGGCCTCGCTCCTCGTGGCGGCCCGTGCGCTGCCACTCTCCCTCGCCTAGGTTCTCCAGCAGGTAAGCGAGTCCACCCGAGAAGGCTCTCAGGGCGGTCAGAACCAGGGGCATGCTCTCGTTCTGGTAGTCGCGCTCGCGGGCCAGGTCCTCCTGATCGTAGGCGGCCAAGAAGGGCTCGTCCTTGCTGAGCATCAGTCTGATGCGCTCGCCGTCGATCTCAAAGGAATCGCGCAGGTGGCAGCATACCTCCTTGATCGACCACTCCCCCGGCGATGAGCGCCAGCCCAGGGCGTCCTCAGAGAGGCCCTGCACCAGCTCCTCGATCTGGTCGGGCAGGGCCCGCAGGGCATCTATGATCTGTTGGCGGCTCACGGCTCGTCCTCCCGTTAGGTGATACTGCCTCCGAGATGTGGCGACGGATCTGTTCGCTCTTCGACAGGCCCTTCGGCTGCGCTCAGGACAAGCTCAGGGCGAGCGGGTGTGGTGGCTCTAGACCGCCAGCGGCAGGTCGATGTGGTGGCGGCGCACCTCGGCCATGATCTTCTCGCCCGTCGCCTCGTCCGGCTCGCACAGGGGCAGGCGAGGCGGGCCCACCCGGAAGCCAATCTGGTTGAGCGCGTACTTTATGGGGATGGGGTTGCTGGCCAGGGTCATGAGGGCATTGTTGAGAGGCAACAGCCGGCGATGAATCCTCGCCGCCTCCTCCGTTCGGCCCGCCAGGAAGCTCTCGATGAGCTCTCTCATCTGGAGGCCCGTCAGGTGAGAGATGACGCAGATCACCCCGTAGCCACCCAGGGCAAGAATGGGCAGCGTGTCGCCGTCGTTGCCGCTCCAGACGCGGAAGCCCTCGCGGGCGCCCTCGATGATGGCGGCGATCTGGCCGAAGTTGCCGCTGGCCTCCTTCACCCCCACGATGTTGGGGATGCGCGATAGGCGCAGGGCCGTCTGCTCCGTCATGTTGGTGCCGGTGCGGCCGGGGATGTTGTAGAGGATGCAGGGAAGGCTGGTGCTCTTGGCAATGGCCTCGAAGTGGCGGAATAGCCCTTCCGGGCCAGGCCGATTGTAGTAAGGCACCGTAAGGAGGAGGGCATCCACGCCCGCCTTCTCCGCCTGGCGGGAGAGTTCGATGCTCTCGGCGGTATTGTAGGTGCCGGTGCCGGCTACGACGGCGCCGCGGCCGCCCACCGCCACCTTCACCTCTGCGAATAGCCGTAGCTTCTCTTCGTGGGAGAGGACCGGTGCCTCGCCGGTGGTGCCACCGATCACCAGGCCGTCGCTCCCCGAGTCGAGCAGGGCGCGGGCAAGGAGCTTGGCCTGTACGTAGTCAACTGCCCCCTGGTCATCGAAGGGGGTCACCATAGCCGTCAGCAGTCGTCCCAGCTCCACCATCGCAAACCCACCCCCCTATATCAAGTTGCGCGCAATGAGCTCCTCGGCGATCTGGATGGAGTTGAGGGCCGCCCCCTTGCGCAGGTTGTCGGACACCACCCACATGGCGAAACCATTGGGATGGGAGATATCCTGGCGGATACGCCCCACGAAGGTAGCATCGTGGCCGGCAGCCGTCCAGGGCTGAGGGTAGAGGCTGATACTGGGCTCGTCCTGCACGGTGATCCCCGGCGCCTCGCGGAGGGTGTCCCGTATCTCCTCCGCCGTCATGGGGTGGCTCAGCTCCACGTGTAGCGCCGCGCTATGACCGACGAACACCGGCACCCGCACACAGGTGGCCGAGACCAAGAGGTCGGGTTCGTGCATGATCTTGCGCGTCTCCTGAACTATCTTCCACTCTTCTTTGGTGTAGCCATTGTCTAGAAAGACCTCGATCTCCGGCAGGAGGTTGAAGGCGATCTGATGAGGATAGATGTGTGGCATGGCCGTGTTGCCGTCCAGCACCGCCCGTGACTGATCTGTCAGCTCGGCCACGGCCCGTGCGCCACTAGCAGAGACCGACTGGTAGGTATCGACGATGATGCGCTTGACGGGGTTGAGTCGATGGATCGGCCAGAGGGCCAAGACTATGGGCGTGATGAAGGAGCTGGGGATGGCAATGACGCCCCGATGTTGCGCCAGGTCGTCGCCGTTGACCTCCGGCACCACCAGTGGCACATTGGGCTCCGTTCGCCAGACGGGGCTATCGTCGATGATCACTGCCCCCGCCCTGGCAGCCACCGGCACTAGATTGCGCGATACCTCCGGCGTGGCCCCGAAGAAGGCGATGTCCGCCCCCGTGAAGGAGTTGTGATTGGCCTCCTGCACCTCTATCTCTTGCTCCCCCACCAGCAGCTTCTTCCCCACCGAGCGGGAGGAAGCCAGCAATCGTAGGGACTTAATGGGGAAGCTACGCTGCAAGAGCAATCGGATGAGCTCTCGGCCCACCAGGCCGGTGGCTCCCACGATCGCTATGCTCAGGGCTCTGGACAACGGACGCTCACTCCTAGCACTTAAAAAGATGGCCGCACCCTTGCGGCGCGAACATCTTAGCCGATTGCGCCTCTACCCGCAAGCCCGTCTTAGTCTCTCACAACTTATGGTACAGGGGATGTAGAATGAGCAATGCCCCGAGTACCGATTAGAACCATCATCGAGACATGGAAGACCTGCGGTCAAAGCTACTCGGCAACTGGTCGCCAATTGG
>Ga0315279_10004121_pt1 | contig 19669 bp, 10 predicted proteins | sample YL17G06_20_MG_FD_203694 | JGI IMG/M metagenome (GOLD analysis project Ga0315279, IMG submission 203694) | Sediment microbial communities from Yellowstone Lake, YNP, Wyoming, USA - YL17G06_20 | ecosystem: Environmental > Aquatic > Freshwater > Lake > Sediment | place: USA: Wyoming | collected... | reverse complement strand
GCAGGATTCACTACAGGAAAACGCAAAACCGATATGATTTGAGGACGTAGTACGCATACACCAAAGTTGACACGGTCCGATAGGGGTGCTACAATTCGGACCTCAGGCTTGACGGCGTCTGACTTTGAGATCCCCATCCTGTGGTCGGCCGTAGGGTGAGCGGCACGACCAGGAGCGTTTCGGGGAGGGGCGAAAAATGACAAACGGAGTGAGTTCTAAGGTCTTAGTTTCAAGTCGAACCGAGCAAAGCCCCTGTAACTAAGAGCCTAAGACTCAGAACGGGTTACTCGTCATGCTGTGTGTGCGTATCGATGGTCGCGAAGTGGAGACGACGCCGGTTTCACTGGCACGGATGGTGCTGGATGGCAGGGTGGATCGGTGCAATCCATCCAGGACCTCGGGGGGGGCATCGGAGCAGTCTCTCGAGCAGTCCCTCGGATCATCCTACTGCGAGGCATTGACGGGCGAGCTCTTGCAACGTCTCCGCGCCCTGTGCGCACCGGAGTCTTCGACAGTTGATATGCGGAAGCTTCGCGTCCGGGTCGAGGACCTCTGCCAGTGGCGCTGGGCCAATCCTCACGTTGCGGCCCGATTCTTCTGGACGGCGGCATGGCTCAATGAATTGATGGACCGCTATGACAGCGCCATCAGCTTCTATGACGCGTTCCTGCAAATGTCCTCCGGCGAGAGCCGTTTGCGCCTGTTAGCCTGCAATAATAGAGGGGTATTGCGCATCCGCCTGGGACGGCTCGAAGGCGTGGAGGACCTGGCGCGGGCGGCGATACCCGATGGCGGATCGAAAGAGACACTCGCCACGAGTCCTCCATCCGAAATCGGTGATTCACCGTCACGAGGGTTGCCGGTGGCCTGTTTCAATCTTCTGAACCTCATCAACGTCTCTCTCAGCGTCGAGAGTCTCACGCAAGTGGTGGATGAGGAATTGGCCGAGTTCTTCCTGCACCTGCCGGAAGAGGAGAGAACCTGGTGGCTCGAGCCTCCGTCAAGCGAACCCCAGGGGTCGGGGGGCAGGGGTCAAGTGGCACCCGAACCCCGGGCCGTGGTCCCCGAGCCTTGCTCGGAGCGGGACTTACGGATCCTGCGGGCCCCTACCTTCCGACGGCTCAACACACTGACCATGCGCCTGGCCGGCGAGGCACGCAGGTGGCCTTCGGATTGCGGGTTCCGGCTGGCGGACCCGGCGCGCAGCGCTAATCCACAACCCGCATTCATGAATCCGCAGTCGCTTCTATCGTTATGGGAATGTCGCCCCGATGGCGATGGTCCCCAGACCCCGGATTCGAATCGTGGTGCGCACCTGCCATCCGCCGTCCGCCATCCGCCGTCGGCGAGTTGTGCGGAGGCGGCGACCTTGCTCTTGAGCAACGACATTCCCTCGTCTCTGACGAGGCTGGAGAGTCCGTTGAGCCGGGCGGAACGGTTCGCGCAGGAGGAGCTGGCGGACATCGAGGGCCGTCTGGCCCTGGACCATTCCGAGTTCGCGCGGGCGCGCTTGCAGGGCCAGCGGAGAATCCTGTCTTCGCTCAATCAGGGTGGTCGGCTGGCCGGGCTGCTCGCACGCGTGGACGCCCAACTGGAAAGAATCACCCAGATCGAGAACCAGAAGGAACAGCTTGAGTTCCAAAGAGCCTGCACCAGGCTGATCTCGGAGGTGGAGCAATTCTGCCGGCTGACCGATCCCTGCCGGGCCGGGAGAGAATACCAGGACCTGGAGCGCAGGCTACAGCACTTGAGAGCCCAGCCGGCGCCGCAGGCCGGCCGGGATACGATCGGCTTGCTCGACGAGCTGAATGCCCGCGTGGAGCGACACATGCACCGGCTCAACCGGGTGGAGATCCGCAAAAGGATTCGGGGCTCGTTGCGCCAGGTGCGACAGAACTGGCCCGCCGATTGGGGGATGCCGGTTCCGGAGTCGGTGTATCGAGCGCTCGCGCAGTGCCATCTGAACGATCCGGAAGGTCGGATCGAGGATTGGTCCGAACTCAAGGAGCAGCTTGATGGCCATCAGGGTCAGTACCATCTGCACCGAGCTTTGGCTGCTCTGCGGGCGGACGATGCCGGCTGGGAACAGGTGGAAGATGACTTGGCCAAAGCCCTCAGTCTCAAACCGGACGCGTGGCCGGCGGTGGCGCCGTTGTTCGGATTGCCGTGCTCCTGTTCGCCGGCGGATCCACAGGGGGAAAGCCTGACGGATGCCCAGAATTCTTTGTGGGCCGCCGCGAACCGCTTGTCCGACGCGATGTCACAAAGTGCGAATGCATCGGGTGAGGATGGTGATCGCGGCTCCGTAGATCAGGCGGGCCGGTTATTGCAGCGTGCCTTCCAGCAGATGGCCCCGGGCTCGAAGAGGCTCGGCCGCCTGTGGCAGTGCGTGGAGGCAACGCTATGGCCGCTTTTGGAAAGGGGGGACATGGGGGCGATCGGGCGGGCGGAGGGTCTGGCCAACAAGTGCCTCGACTATTGGTTAGCCGGCCCGTCGCAGGTGCCGGGGCGCGGCGACCCTCGCCATCCGGTGAATCTATTCCTGGAGTCCTGCGGACAGGCTCGGCGCCTGGTGGAAGCGGAGCAGCTTCTGCATGCGCAGCCCCCGCGGCTCGAGGAGGCAAAGAGGTGCTACGCCGGACTCGTTGGCGCGGGCCTTGACCGGCGCGAACAACTCAAGCGGGCAGCCACGGGGCTTTATCTCGCTGAGTTCCGTCAGCAGGATTCGCCCCAGGTACAGAGGCAGGTATTGACCCGCCTGGAGACCTGGGTGGACGCGGTGCCGGAAGAGGCAAGGCAGCAGGTTCAGGAGCAGGACATTGGCCGGGAAGTCGAGAGGATCAGAGCGGCTCTCTCTGCAGGCCGGTCTCTAATGGTGGGTGGTGCGCAGGCGAAGGGCCCGGCCGGCGGCGGGATGAAACACGCCGCTGCGGTGGATGGTTGTGATGATACGACGGACGGTCCCGGAAAGGACCGTGGTAGCTCGGAGAAGGAAAAATGATTTCGCCCGAACGCAGGACGTGCCTGGCGGGGTTCGGGCCTGATGCAGGATAATATGTACGCAATAGCAGTCAGTGCCATATCGTTGATGGGAGCCCTGGCTTCGGCCCAGGCGGCCGATGCGCAAGGTTCCAAGACTGTCTCCGGGCGACCGGAGCCGTGTTACGTGGTGGTTGCCGTCGATGTCTCGGGGGCCATGGAGAACACCGATCCCCCCGCATCGGATTCGCTGGGAAGGCGGCGGACGCTTCGCGATGAGGGGCAGCTCGTCTTCCTGCAGTTGCTGCCGTTTCTCTACTCGGACATCTACGTGGGCGTGACGCACTTCTCGGATAAGGTGAGGTACTCGCTGCCGAGCGAAGAGACGGGGCCTTTGCTGCCGTGGGGTCAGACCTATCTGAATGAGTCGGCGTGCCGCAACATGGTGCGGCCGGCGGAGTTTCAGGCGAGCTATCACAGCGAGGTCGCCGACAGCATGAATTGGGCCTCCAGCCGTATTCGGATCGCACGCCAGCGGTACGGGCAGGGGCCCGGCAAGCTGATCATCCTGAGCAACGGGGACCCGTATGATAGTGCGCGGGAATTGAGTCGCGGCAGCGGCCCGATTCTGACGATGGCCAAGCGTCTGGCCGAGCAGCAGATTCAGGTGTATCCCATCCTGATCAACGAGGCGGCCCTTCGTTCCACGGCACAGCAGGTGCGGCTGGCCGGCAAGAACCTGGTCGCCGAGGACATGATGCAGTCGATCGCCTCCATGACGGGGGGCAAGGGCTATCGGCTCACGCGCGAAACCGGTTTTGCGGATATCCTGATGGATGTCTTCGGTCTCGGGACCCCGGTGCGCGGGAACCTCATTGTCAGTCCTTATGATTGGGCCATCGTGACGGTAGGGACTCCCTTGGAGTCGGTGACGCTGGAGCCGGAGGGGACCGGGGGGGTCGGACCTCGCACTCTGGTCAGGAACGGCGGCTTGGAGACCGCACCTGAGATTCGCGCCAACATCATCTCCTCGCCCCGCCAGCAGACGGTCGTCCTTCGCCGGCCCGATACCGGGGCTTTCGTGAATCGTTCCTGGCAAGGGCGATGGAGGCTGGCTCTGCAGGGCGACGAATCGCAGGCCTCGGTGCGCATTTACCGGGTGCCGGATTTTCTGATGCACCTGGAGATGACGCCGGAATTGCCCTGGTGGCGTCATGAACGGGTGCAGTTGAAAGCTCGTTTGCTCGACCGGCACAAGAAGCTGACGGACCTTTCGGCCGGAGAGTCGTCCGCAGGCGGACAAGGCCTTTCGGTTTACATCAAAGGGGTCTTGGGCGATGAGACGAATTCCTTTGTCATGGAGAAGGGGCAATGGACAGTGCCCGGGCAACTCTATGAGACGGAGCCGTTTACCATCGCGATGCCGGGATTGTATCGACTCGCCTGTGAGGTGCGGGATTCGGTGGCTAAAGTGAACGTCCCCGTGCTGTACTTCACGAGCGATGTGTACGTGCACGCGGAATGCGTGGGCCTGGAGGTCGTGAATGCTGTTACCGATCAGGTGCTTCAGGAAGTGCCTCCGGCGGCGGGGCAAATCCACATCAGCTCCCAGGGCGGGCAGCGCGTTTACTTCCGGGCCTCTGGCAAAGGCGAGTTCAACGTCGAGCCGTTGTCCGGTGTGCTGCACGTCGAGCCGCTCTCGCAAACGGAATGGTCCCTCGTCAAAGACGATGATGGCAAGCTGGTCACCGAGCGTATCGACCTCGTCGAGCGTGAGGAAGTGCTCCGCGGATGGGCGGAGGTGGATGTTCGGACGTTCGCAGGCGTTCGGCACATCGAGCTTCCGAAATTCGAGATGGCCTACGTGCCGGCTCCGCTTCGCGTCGAGTGTACCTTTACGGACCCCCGCGACGCGCTGTGGGTCGGTGAGCTTCACAAGCAGCCGCTGAGCATCTCGGCGTTTCCGGTGTTCGACCGGTTTCGGGACAAGATCCTGCGTCTGTTTCCGGAGACCCTGCCCGAGGCACGCATGCGGACCGTCGACACGCGTTCCGGCGTGACGCAGGTGATGGGGCCGGACAGTCACCGGTTGGAGCCCCCGCAGCCGGGCGGCTATGCCGGGAGGACCATCACCGCAACGTACTTCGTGGAGTCCAACGTTCCCATACCGCCGGCCGACAAGTGTGAGATTGACCTCAGCGGGACCATGGAGAGCCTCCAGGACGCGGTAAAGACCTACGCCGTCATCGATCCTGTGGCGAAGGGACTCTTCAAGTGGGGCGTTCAGCAGGGCCCACCGGACGAGCGGCGCGGCCCGATCTCCGAGACCCTGTTCTGTGGCGAGCCGGCCCAGTTTTCCGCCGAATGGCGGGCCGACCAGAACGTGTCGGCCGTTCGCTTTGAAATCCCGCAACCGGAGCCGGCGGAACCGGTCTTTGTGGATGTGCCGATGACATCGGGCACCAACAAGGCGCAGATCGAACGGGTGGTGCCCGCTCTGAACCCCGGCCAAACGGTTCCGATCTACGTGCACGTGACGATGCAACCTTCCGGCGCGGACCGTGCCTTGCAGATCAAGCTCAAGGCCGGCCAGTTCCGCGCGGGGGATCGCCGGGTGGCCCTGAAGGACCTGATGGTCGGTGACGGCACGCCGACGGATATCCCCGGTTATGCCTGGGAGCCGGTCGAGGTGCCGCTGCGGGCCGTCTTCAGCGGCTATATGGCCGGCGATTCGCGGCACAGCGCGGCCATCGAGCAATTCAAGAAATCCTGCGTGGTCACCGTATCGCCCAGGAGCGGTGATGCCCAGAATGTCACCGGTACGGTCGAGTGGCTGTCCGTCGCGGCCGACAGCTCGACCAAGACGTGCGAGCTCAGCGGACACGCCGTGTTTACGCCCGCCGCCACCGGCCGCGCCGTCATCGAGTTGACGGTGGAGTCGCCGGCGGCGCAGGGCGCGGCCAGTCCCTCCGTACAACACGCCTACGCGCACGTGCTGGTCCGGGAGCCGCGCCTGGCCGTGGCGGTTCACAGGCTCACGCCGGCGGGCGAGGAGCCTGTATTTGACTCCCGCAAGTGGGTCAAAGGCGACGGCGGGTTCTCGGCTTTGACGACCCGGCTCTCGACGCGTCTGCGGGTGAATGTGCAGAGCGTGGACCAGACCGCCGGGCGGCCCAGCGCATGGAAGACGACCATCCGGCTGTTGCGGCGCGCGGCCGCCAACGGCGAGTGGGTGGCGGTATTCTCCGATGTGAGCGATCTGGCCGCCAACGGGTCGTTCGCTCGTGAGACCCAGATTACCGAGAATGGCGAGTACGCCCTGGAAGTCGCGGGCAATGACCCACAATCCGGCCGCCGGGCTTTGTATCTCCTGACGCCGGTCATCACGTCCATCCAGCAGTACGAGGTGAAACCTGCGGTTGCTCCTCCCGCCTGGCTGACTTCGCGCGTGCGGCAATGGCCGTTCGAGTACGAGGTGACGCTGTACCCGGACAGCAGCGGCCTGAGCCGGTCGTCAGCCGCCATGTTTCAGTTCCAATTACCGGGACAGCCGGAAGTTTGGCTGGAGGGCACGGCGGTGCCGGGCAAGGCGGAGACTCGGGACACCCAACAACTGTCGGTCAAGGCTCCTTCGTTCCTGCCCGCTGTCGATGTATTGAAGGACGGGAAGGTGCAGTTCCGATTGTCCTCGCAGGGCCTGGAGTTCATGAGGTGGGAATGTCCGGGCATTCGCGTGGTCCCGCCGGTGTTGGAGAGACTGGTGCTCGCCGGCACGAGTACCGGCGGAGCTATGGAACTGACGCGGGCGGAGCTGGCTTCCGACGGGTCCACGGACCTGTGGGTGCGGCCCATCTTCCGGGCGGCGCCGGAGCTGGAAGGCCAGTGGGCCCCGTCGGAGATCACTGTCTACATGTGGCGCGATCGTGATGGGAGTCCGGCCGGAAAACCGGCGGATGTTCGTATTTTGGAGGGACTGCAGCAGCGAGGCGGCGCCACGGCGGACCAGGCCGATCTGCGGACCTTCCGGATTGCCGACGATGCGGCGGAGAAGGCGGTCAAGGTTCTGTCGCAGCACGCCCGCTGGAAGTTCTGGGGCTGGCCGCGGTCCGGCGTGAAGGAGCGATACTCTCTCGTCGCGTCGGTTGCCTATCGGCCGAGACAAGCGTCCGAATCGCTACCGCGTCTGTCCACCAGCTCGCCCGCGGACCGGGTGGTGGCCGAGTGGAGCGACATCTATGCCGTCAACCTCGACACGCCTTGGGTCGTTCCGCTCTTTTGGTGGCCCTTGGCGGCTGTCGTGCTTGCGGCCGTCCTCACCACGCTGCTGCGATGGTTCGTGCCGAGCCCGAGCAAGCTTGCTCTCGATATGCGACTGGAAGAGAACATTGCCGTTGTGGATCCGGTCCGGCTCGACAATCCGGTGCTGCTCGATCTGCACGAGACGTCTTTGGCAAAAGAGATGCAGTTGTACACGCGGTATCTGCGTGGGCGCTGGGGTATGGTCGGGCGAGACCTGGTACAACGGGACTCCGAATCGGATTCCACGTCGGGCCGGGCCTTGGGTGTTCTCTTGATGGCGGCGGCCTTTGTGGCAGGCCCCATTCGGGTTCTCCTGCGGCGGGCCTTGTTTGCGCGCCGCCGGGCCTGGACGGCCATCATCCCGAGGATCCGCGGGGACGCGCAGCGCGTGCACACCGGTCTGCTGTGTGTCTGGACCGGCCCGGGGGCCCGACGCGGACGCGTCTGGTCCAGCCAGGGCGGCCTGCTCGATCTGCCGCAGGAGGGACAGTCCAAATCCATCAACCTGGATCTTCCTTATCAGGCGGATGGCATCGATAGAAACATGCGCGTGACGGTCAGGGTCAGAAGACTGGCATCCGAGGAGATGGAGACGACCGCTCCGGGCTGGCAGCAAACCAGCTCTGAACTCAGCTCATAGAAACCGGATGCAGAATCCAGGGAAAGAGAGTAGAGGAAGGTAGAATGCGACTGAGTAATAATCCAATCGTCGTGCGGCCCACGCTCATTGTGGGTCTGGGGGGTACCGGTGTGCTCGTCTGCCAGTGGGCGGAACACTACATTCGCGAGCTGTTCGGGCACATCCCTTCGTTCATCCGTTTTCTGAAACTCGACACCGATGCCGCGGATGACGGCGGCCCGCCGGAAGGCGGCATGTCCGACTTCATCAACCTGTTTCATTTCATCGACGTCGGGGAAATCGTGCGGGACAACGCCAGCTACCCGGAATTCCATCCGCATCTGGACTGGATGCGCGGGTTCCGGGAGGACGCGACGTTCGCCGACTACGGCTGCCAGGGCATTCCGCGGCTGGGACGCCTGGTGTTTTTCGAGCTGCGTGAATCGATCATCCACGAGGCGGTGGCGACTCGCTTCAGCAGCCTGCGGACGAGCACGCAGCAGATCATGGAGGAGCAGCCGGACCAGTACATTCTGGCCTCCGACGGCGCTCCGGCCGTGCACATCGCCAGCAGCGTCTGCGGCGGGACCGGGGCCGGTATGCTCATCGACATGGCATACAATCTGCGCTGGTGGTCGCGCGAGTCCTTCCCCAAGCCCGCCGAGATCATCGGTCATCTGCTGTTGCCCGATGCGTTCCGGGTGGACCCGATGCTCCGGCCCAAGCTCGAAGCGACCGCTTGCGCCACGCTGGACCAGATTGAATTCCTCAGTGATGAGCGCCGGCCGGATATCCGGGTGAGATATCGCAGCGACCGCAGCGGCGAGGATTGTTTCCGCCGGGATACGGGCCCGTTCAACTTCCTGTACCTGCTCAACGGCCAGGTGGACATGGGCAGCGGCGACCGCAAGCATCTGGTCCGGCTCATCGCACGCGTCGTCCGGGGCATGGTGCTGGAGCCCCTCAGTCAGCAGGTCCGGTCGGATGCGAACAATAAGCTCGCGGAAATCCTGCCCCAGAGGGACCCGGTCAACAATCATCGACAATGTTTCTCGAGTTACGGTTTCTGGTGCGGAACGCCCGGGCAGAAGCGGGCCAATATCGAGTCGCGAATCCTGACCGAGCTGGAGACCCTGAACGCCGATCGGGAGCAGGCGCGTGCCCAGTATCGCCAGGAGGTGCAAAAGAGGATTGCGACCATCCTGAGCGCGTCCCCGGGCACGAGCGAGCTCATCCAGCCGGCGGTGGCCTTCCGCTGGGAGCCGCCCGGCCGGGGAACGTCGCAGGAAGTCGTGTCGAGCGTCGTGCAGGCCGTGCGCCGGCATCTGGAGTCCTCCCTCATTCCGGTCGCCCGAAAAGAGAGCGAGAAGGTCCTGGCTCCCGGCAAACCGATTGAAAGCCTGTTCGAGGCGGCCGAGGAGATGATCGAGGCGGACTTCTTCAACGCCGAGCAACTGAGGCCGATCAGCCAGTTCGGCGGATGCCTGGATGCCTGGGTGGAAGGTCTCGAAACCACGCTCAGTCACAAGCAGGCTTCGGCGGCCCGAAAAGTCAATATGGTTATCACGGACATCCTCGCCAAGGTCAAGCAGGGGCTGGAGAGCCTGCAACTGCGGGTCTCGCCTCTCTCCTGGACCAGCAGCGACGTCATGCCGCTGGTCGGTGAGATCCTCGATTCCTGCTGGAACTCGCTGGCGGAGGCATTACTGCACGAGGACACCGTCGGGTCGATCAAGACCACGTTGCGGGCCTTTGCCATCCGCAAGCAGTCTCTGGAGGCGGTGGTGGCTCTGGCCCTGCAGCGAAGGATCGCCGGCGAACGAGTCAATCGCGGCGATGGGGAGGGTCGGGCCGGCGGGGAGCCGCGCCTGGCGGACTTCTTCTCGACGCCTCTCTGCGTGTCGCTGGAATCGGTCCAGGCGTTGAACGCGGTGGCGGCCCGGGATTTCCGCCAGAGCCTGTTCAAGCCCGTCCTGTTTGAGACGATCTTATCGGTCAGGGACGTCAAGCCGGATTTAGCGGACGTCCGGGTCGTCGAAGATCGTCTGGCGGCGAGCTTGGGCAAGCTGTCCACCGACATGAAGCGGTTCCTGAGGAGCCTGGAGACACACGGGTGGGAAATCTTCCGGAACGGACTGTCCGAATCTCAGGCGATCAACGAGCATCCCTACTATCGGAGCATCTGCGAGATTTGGCGGCTGGCGGAACCGAAGATCGATCTGTCCAAATCGAGAAAATACGCCGCCCCCCTGGATGTCACGGTCGTCCAGCAGGTATCGAATGCCTGTGTCCCGCAATTGCTGACGCATAACTGCGAGGTCAGCCTGCGCGAGGCGAGCGTCGACGACGACTACCGGCACGTCACGGGAGAGTGGGTTCAGCTCCTGCGCCTGCGCTACGGCTTTTGCCTCGAGTCGATCAGCCGGTATAAGAAGTACGTGGCCGCCACGGACGAGTACGCCCAGCGCATGGGCTTTGAATACGCCGATCTCTGGCTGGACAAGAACTGGTACATTGCTTTCCAGAGCGCGCTGGCCGAATGGCGGAACGAGCTGGGGTCACGCAAGGATACGATGGAAAGGCAGACCTATGAGGCCAACGCGGCGAAGCTCGGCTCGCTCCGGAAGCTGCTCGATGCCATGAACGGACGGCTGCGGGACCAGATGCGATCGTTGAAAGACCCCGAGGTGAGTGTTCGCATGGCGGAGCTGTTCGGGGGCACGGATTCCCGGATCAATCTGGTGCTGCATGATCTGCCGCTGATCAACGCCGATGCCGTGCACCAGGGTGTGAATCGGTGCACGGCGTTGATGGAGGGTCTGATTCAGAACATGAGCCAGTGTGCCGCCGCACTGCCGGACGGACAGTCGCAGAGTATTCTCGATGTGCTCGAAAGGTGCCGAGGCGACATGCAGCAGTTTCGAGAGGATCTGGCTGTAACCAACGGTGTGAAGGCCTGACAGGACACGAAGTTGCCGGAAAGCTGGTGAGGCTCGTGAGAGGTAATGACGGCCAAAATAAAGTCATGGGACCGCCGCCCATCCTGTTTGCCGGAGTGGGTCCGTGCGCCGAGAAGACCCTGGCAGCGTTTGCCGAGATCGCCGCAGGTCTGACGGTCTCGGTCCAGGGACCCTTCGGTCTGGCGCTCGTCGATGCCTTCGGGGAAGCGATGGTCGCGTGTGACTGGCTCTGGCTCTCGGACTTCCGGGTGCCCGAATCGGTATCGAGTCACGAACGGTCCGAGCTCGTCGGACAGGATCCGGGCAAGCTGCAGGCTTCGCTGTCTTCCCTGGTGCGCCGGCTGCGCTCGGTCGAGCCGTCCGTCGATCCGGCTACTCCCGGACGGAATCGGATGAATTGCTACGTACTCATCGATTTGTCCACGGCAGGGACCGTGGCGTCCGCGGTGAAAGTGATGCAGGTCCTGCGCCATGCGGATCCGGCGCAGGATATGACGGTTCTGGGTCTGACGGCCCGAGCCGCCGTAACCGATTCGACGTACGACAAGGAGTGGTTCGAAGCCTGGAAGCAGCTTCTGGCGGGACTCCAGCATGAGGCCTTGGCGCAGAGGGTGTTTCTGCTCGATGGGTGCGACGCGGACAAGACCTGGTTTGAAAGGCCCGAGCAGCTCCATCGTCTCGGTGCGGAGTTTCTTTTGTACCATGGGCTCACTTGCCGCGGCTTGTTGAGACAGAATGAGCGAGCGCGGACCGGTCCCGGCGAGAGCCTCCTGAATGTGTGTGGCTCCTTCGGTCGCCGTATCATCCAGGTGGACCTGCCCGCCGTGGCGGAACGGGTCGCCGAAAAGCTGGCGCGAGAGGAGCTCGCGGATTTTTACATGCGGACCGTGCCGAGCCGCTGGTTGGAGAGCATCGACGAGCAGGCGCAAACGCTCGTCAATCAGATTTCAGACATCTGCGAGAAGGCTCGTCGGACGCGGTCCGTTTTGCCGGGCGGACGGCCGGATCGCTCCACCGGATATCTGGCCGCCAGCGCGGAAATGTCCGGCGCGATAGCACAGACGATTAAGAACGTCTGCTCGCGCGAGCCCCTGTTGAGCCTTTGCCATTTCTTCCAATATCTTGGGCCGAAGCTGGGAAGCCTGCTGTCGAGGCAGCAGCTTGGGGAGCGGGCCCGGACCCGTCAACTCGTTGCCGAGGCCTTTCACCGGCAGATTGCGAATACGTACGAGCCGATGCGGGCCTGGTTGTCCGACCCCCGCACGCAGTGGGTGGATCGCTTCACGCCCAAGCAGAAAGATCCGCCTCAGGTGGCGGTCAGTCGGCCGGCGGACATCAAATCTTATGTTGCCGGGTATGCACTCCTGGCGGTCGGCCTGGTCGCCGTCGCGGCCGGGCTGCTGTGGCAAAACAGGTTCCTCGTGATTGGGGGCGGTCTGTTGTCGATCGCCTCGTCCGCTCTTATGGCTTTGCCGACCGGGTGGACCCGGCATCGCCGCCGGCAAATTCGTGACGGACAGGAGGTCGCCCAATCCGTTGCACCAGTCCCTTACCGCAAACGTGCGCGTCGCAGCGTCTTGGGGGCTGCCGGTGCACTGATCGTTGTGGGCGTGGCCGGCGTTACGGGGCCGTTATGGTCCCAGGCGTGGACACACATCACGGTGTTTTGGGCGGGTGTGTTGGCCGTGATAGCCGGAATCGGAGCCGCCCTCGTCGTGAGCTGTCCGACCGAGTCACACCCCTTTCAGGTGAGCACGGAGGAAGCCTCCGGCCATGCGAACCCTCCGATCGGGCGGTGTCGTGCGACGGGATTGTCGTGTTTTGCTCTGGCGTGGACGATTCTGTGGCTGTGGGCCCCGTCGCCGGCGGTGGGCACGACCGTGGAGTGGATTATCCATTTTGCGGGTCTGTTGCTGGTCGCGACGGGCGTGGGAGTGGCTCTGTTTCCGCGGGCAGGCCGTGTTCACCTGGTTGATCGCGTGCCGAAAATCCCGCAGCCGATTGCCGGGGGGATTGGCTGTCAGACCGAGGAGAACGAGCTGAGCCGCAAGATCGGCGAAATAGCGACGTGGATCGACCGCCTTACCCTGGATCCCGCCCAGTGTCTGCAATGGTCCAAGGCGACGGATATGCGGCGGGACCGTGAGATGCTTTTTGATTTCCTGGCCGCCGACTGGGACGCCCAACTGGCCGAGGCCGTACGGCGGGAGCTGAAAGCCCGGTCCGATAAGACATCGAGGACTCTGGCCCTGCAACCCGTACTGTGGACCGAATGTATCACGAAGGAGCTCCAGGACCCCCACGCGAGATGCCCTGAGCTGACTTCTCTCTTCGCGTTGCAGGCCGTCAAGGCCTGGATCCAATCACACACCCTGGCCGAGCTGCTGTCCTTTCTGAATGTGGACATGGCCCGATTCGGTCGCCTGACGGGCCGGCTTGCCCCTCCGCACTGGCCGGCCACGCGCGTGGAGCCGGATGTCAGTGCGAGTGTCGTGGTGATCGGCAAGCCGCTGTGGGATGTACTGGGCCCATTGGCTCAGACCAGCGGCGCCCCGCCGATCGTGCCGTTGGATTGGGACTCGAATGCGAGTGTGATTCTGGTCCTGCGGCTGGTCCAGGGACTGTCGCAGGGTTGGCGGGGATTCCCCGGCATGCCCGGCCAGTCTCACGACCAACACCAGTCAACCCCTTCCCCTGCTGGTTCCGGGACCAGCGGCGAGAGCCATGCGGAGGCCTCGGCCCAAGGGTAAGCTGACCGCCACCTGCGCCCGCCCTCACGTCCGACAATCCCATCCGCAAAAAGAATCTCGCCTTGGGTGCAGGCATTCCTTGTCAGGCAGACCAAAAACGAAGAACATATGGGCCTCTCGTACGTCTATTCACACAGAAACACATAAGAGTGGTACATGGCGGCAGTCGAAATTCGGCTTTTGACAAAGTGGTATGGATCGGCCCGGGGAATCGAAGACGTGACCTTTGCCATCGCGCGCGGGGAGATCTTCGGGTATCTCGGGCCGAACGGGTCGGGCAAGACCACGACTATCCGCTGCATGATGGGCCTGTTGCGACCGAACAGCGGCGAGGTCCGGATTCTGGGGCAGCGGGTGGCGCCGGGCCGGGCGACTCAGCATGCGCAGATGGGCTATCTTCCCGGCGAATTCCGCATCTGGGGCCGCGTCAAGGCGCGGCGCTCTCTGAGGATTCTGGCCGCGCTGGGCGGCGACCCCGCCGAGACCCGGCGCCGGGAGTTGGCGGAAAGACTCGACCTCGACTTGAACCGCCCGGTAGGTGATCTGTCCAAGGGCAATCGGCAGAAGGTGGCTCTTCTCTACGCGTTTCAGCATCAGCCGGAGGTGTTGGTCCTCGATGAGCCGACCGCCGGCCTGGACCCGCTCATGCGCCAGGTCGTGTTGGACCTGATTCGTGAGGCGGCGGAGGCCGGGGCGGCGGTGCTGTTGTCGTCTCATGACCTCAGTGAAGTGTCAGCCATCTGCGGCCGCGCGGGGATTCTGCGCGAGGGCTGCCTGGTCGAGGTCGCGCCCATCGCGCAGATCGTGCAGCAGGGCGAGCGTCGTCTGAAGGTCTGGTTTGTGGACGGCGCCTCGGTTTCCGACTTACTGGCGGACCGGCCGCCGGGCGTGCGCGTGGTCGAGCGACATCCGGGCATGATTCATATCGCCTATCAGGGCTCATCGGATGCCGTCCTGAAATGGATTGCCCGGCTGCCCGTCGATCGCATCGCCACGCCGGAGACGTCGCTGGAGGAGGCCTTTATCCAATACTATCGACAGCCGCACGCCGCCGGGAAAGCCGACGGCGGAAACGCGCCCAAAGGAGTCCGTTCATGAGCAGGGCATCCGGGCCGGCATTTCCATTCGTGCTGCTGCGCTTCTGGCTCCTGCGGATTCTGCCGGCGTGGTTGGGAATCGCGCTGGTGGTCTTTCTCATGCAGATTGCGGTCAGCGCCATCGTTCACGACAATGCGAACGTGCGGACCTTTCTGGCGTTCCTCAATATGCTGCCCTCGATTATCAAAACCGCTCTGGGCGGTGAGATGCTGCAATCCGGAAACACGCCGGCGCTGCTCACGATCGGGTACCAGCATCCGTTCGTCATGTTTCTCTACATGCTCTTTGCCGTAGGCGTGCCTACCGGCCTGCTGACGGGCGAAGTCCAGAGAGGAACGATGGAGCTGATTCTCAGTCGTCCCGTCACCAAGACGCAGGTCTATATCTGTGCGGCCGCTTTGACGCTGGCCGGCATGTTCGCCCTCGTCATGGTCATGTTCCTCGGGACGGTTGTGGCCGTGCATCTGTACGATTTCGGGCAGCCCGTTCCTCTGGATCGGTTCCTGCGGCTCGCCGTCAACGGGGGGCTGTTGGCCAGCACGTTCGGGGCCTTCGCCCTGCTCTGCGCCGCCTCGTTCGGGCGGTTGTACTCGGCCGTGGGGGTCTCCGTCGCCTTTCTCACGCTCAATTATTTCATCGCCATCGTGGCTGCCTGGTGGCCGCGGATATACTTTCTGAGACGCGCGACGCTCTTCTACCTGATCTACTATTCCGACATCTGGCAGAGCTGGCCGCTCCGCAATATGGGTATTCTGGCGGCGATCCTGCTCCTGCTGGCGGTTGCGGGCGGAATCATCTGGCAGCGGCGCGACCTGCCCCTGTAAAGAACCGCCCGCGCCCCTGATGAATAATACCGATTATGATCAATTCGTGCGCGCATGTCATCCTGAACGGAGCGCAGTGAAGGATCTGGGCCGCGCAGGAGAGAAACCTCCCACTCCCGGGCCAGGTCCTTCGCCTTCGGCTCAGGATGACAGAGTCCTATCGCGCAAGAATTTCTCCTAATCCGTACAATATATAATAAGGTGCAAACCCCGTACGGGTGTACGACAAAAAAGTGGCAGTGGAGGAGGGAGGGACCCGTTTGGGGCTCACACCGATCTGGAGTAAATCTGGCGCCGTCTGTCATGTCGAGCGAAGCGCAGCGAAGTCGAGACATCTGGCCACGAATCTGGCGTGTCGTCCATTCGCGGCCAGATGTCTGGGACCCCAAACGCGTTGTTTCGCGTTTGGGAACCCTCTCCGCGCGGCCTTCGGCCTTGGTCGAAATGACAAGGGGGCGGCCTTCGGCCTTGGTCGAAATGCCGAGAAAGTGCGGCCCGCCTTGGGCGGGCGTCCGGTCGAAATGACAACCCCATGGGTCTCTCGCCCGGCTTACCTACAAACTCGGCATGCGCCCACCATATGTTCTTTTTCTGGAATTTTCTTGCCTTTAATGGGCGTGCCGACCACAATGATGCCATTAGGGCTTGGAGCCCGCGTGCTTGCCGGTGGACCTTTCGGGTCCGCCGGAGAGCGAACACCCTCCGGGAGAGTACCCGGAGAATGGATTGAACGGGTTAGAGGGTGGCCACATGAGTCTTCCAGAAAGAAAACCGTCGGGTCGAGAGAAGAACGAGGCGGCGGTCGTGTTCCTCGCTCAGCTCCGCGAGAAGCTGCACTCCGAAGATATCTCCACCGCCAGAAAGGCGGCCTTTACTCTGTCCTGGATGCAGGAGGACGGGTTGGATATCCTTCTGGAGGCACTCTTCGGCGGCTTTCCCAGGGCGACCAAGCAGGCGGCCGCCTACGGCCTGCGCAGCATGAACGGGCGAATGCGAAAGTTGGCCGAGGAGGCCCTCACGAAGGGGCTGACGCACGCCAACCGCATCACCAAAGAGGCGTGCACCAAGTCCCTGCTCCTGATGAAAGAGGGACCCGCCAGGAGGAAAGCGGGTTTCCAGAGAAGGCCCCAAAGGCCCCGCCGACCCGGCATCCGCGAGTTCCGCAGCAAAGGCCCACGCAGAGATCAATTCTCCTCGAGAAACGCACCCCCATCCGGAAATCGCTAAGGTCCAGCCAGTCGGCGCGTTCCGCTCGCTGGTAGTCCTCAACCTCATGGGTAGTCGGCAATCCGATCCGGGCCAACTCGCGTAGGACTTGTTCATGTTTCGTGGCGATGCTACACTGGATGCATGACCGGGAAAGAGATAGCGATCAAAACGATTCAGGAGTTGCCGGATTCGGCGACGTGGGCCGATATCGAGGAACGGATTCGCTTCCTTGCCGGCATTGACAAAGGTCTGGCAGATATCAAGGCCGGAAGAACCATTTCTCACGAACAGGTTAAGGAGAATCTGAGGAAACGGTTCCCCGCAGACAGACGCAACCTGCGGGGCCTTGTCAACTGAATCCCCGAGGGTCATGGGAGCGAGGAGCTTGACTGGGGCGGCCCGCTCGGAAAAGAGGTCTGGTAAGCGGCTTGGCACATCCCCCAAAGAGGCGATCTCATTACCGCAACGTTCGACGCGCGATTGCCTGACAACGCAATTCACATCCGGAGGCTTGACACAGGTGCTCCGTCGGCCTAAGCTACCATGAGAAGACAATTGCTTGCCGGGAGGTACACCATGGCGAGAGAACGCGGGAATCGAATTTCGCCAGGAATCAACTGGGATCGCAAGCGCGACGATTGGCTGGCGAGGTTGAGAGACCTGATGGACTCCATGAGGTCTTGGGCCGAGCAGCGTCGCTGGCTGGTCGATGAGCACCAGAAGGTTATTGAAGAGGACCATATCGGCCGGTATACGGTGCCGACCTTGTTCATCCAGGCGCCGAACGGCAAGATCGTTATAGAGCCGATTGGGTGCAACATCATCGGGGCTGAGGGACGCGTCGACATCGAATCCTTTCCCTCTCTCAACCGGCTGCTGCTGATTCTTGTCGACGGCCAATGGAAAGTTGAGACCGACTCTCGTGTTGGCTGGCCGGAGCCCTGGGGTGAGCAGGCTTTTGTCAAACTGGTTGACGCGCTGACCTCTGCCGCATGAACACGCTCGTCCATGGCGGCGATCGCTGGTCAGTGACCCTCGCCGAAGCAAGAAGCCATCTGTGCCAATTCCTATCCAACCTGCCCCGCGAGTGGCGAGCGATTTGCCTCTGCCCGACCATACCCACCTTCGAATCGTGTTGCTTTTCTCGGGTGGTGCACAGACAATCGTGCCGCCCGGGAAAGGTGGGCAACGCAGTCCCTGCTGAGGACGTGCAACCCTGAAGTGGTGAATCCACACGGTAGCCGCAACAGTCAGATTGAGAAAGGACGAGGAATGAATCGACGGGAGTTTTCGAAGGGTGTGTTGATGGTGGGGATGGGGGTTGGGGCCGGGGCGGCAGCCGGGACGCCGGTAAAGGCGGCGAGTCCGGGCGGGGATTTCTATGAGGAGCCGGCGCAGAAGTTGCCGGTGCGCAAGTTCGAGGTCGTGATCGCGGGGGCGGGGACGGGCGGAGTCGTGGCGGCGCTGGCGGCGGCGCGGCAGGGGGCGAGGACGGCCCTGATCGAGGCCAAGGGCTATCCGGGCGGAACCGTCACCGAGGGCGGCACGGCGCTGCACAGCTTCTACAACCTGTGGAAGGCGTTTCCGGGCGTGGCGAAGCGGCAGGTCGTGCGCGGGATTCCGCAGGAGATCGTGGACCGGCTCTTGAAGGTGGGCGGCTGCTCGGGCCACGCGGAGATGCTCGAGGGCTACAACTACGATTCGGTCTGCACCTGTATCGACACCGAGTTGTACAAGCTCGTGACGTTTGAGATGCTCGCGGAGGCGGGCGTTCACGTGTTCGTCAATACGTTGCTGGCCGGAGCGATCATGGACGGCCCGGGCATCCGGGGCGTGATTGTCGAGAGCCGCTCGGGCCGCGAGGCGTTCTACGCAAGGTCTTTCGTGGATTGCACCGCTTACGGCGACCTGGCCGCGTACGCGGGCGCTCGGTACACGGAGCCCAACGACTACGCCGTATGCAACAGTGTGGGCATCGGCAACGTGGACATTGACAAGTATTACGCTTTTCTCAAAGCCAACAACGCGACGGGCCAGTTGGCGCGAGGCATCCGCAGCGGCCGGCTGGATCAGATCGTCCGGGCGGGTGCCGAGTCGATCAACGTGCCGGGCATGGTCGAGGCGGCCCGGGCCATCGGCATGGGCATGATCACCACGACCGTCCATGACAACTATCTCATGTTCATCAAATGCAATCTCCAGATGGCGGTCAGCCCGACCAACCGCGACGAGGTCGCCAGGGCCGAGCTGGAGATCCGCCGGCGGATGGCGAAGGCCGTTGAGCTGTTCCGCCAATATGTCCCCGGCTGCGAGAACGCGTTCATGGCCCGCACGAGCCCCAGGCTGTGCATCCGTCGCGGCCGGCTGATCCGGTGCGACTACGACGTTACGCTGCCCGACGTGCTCGAAGCGAGGCACTTTGACGATGAGGTCATGGTTTACGGCTTCCACGACTCCGCGCCTCACTTCCAGGTCAAAAACGGCGGCACCTACGGCATTCCGTACCGGGCCCTGCGCGTCGCGGGAATCGAGAACCTGCTCGCGACGGGCATGATGATCACCTCGAACCACGACGCCCACATGTCCACGCGTAACACCGTCTGCTGTATGGGCCAGGGCCAGGGCGCCGGCACCGCCGCCGCCCTCTGCGCCGCCCGCAACTGCGGCACCCGCGACCTGCCCTACAGCGCCCTGCGGGACGCCCTCAACCAAGCCGCCGTCTACTTTGAAACCTGAGCCGACCGAAATTGGCTTTGTTTCTACACAGCCATAATCCGCTGTCTTTCTCATAATCCGTTTTCCGAACGGAGGTTAGCGCTCACTCGGGTCCCTGGAAATTGGCTTTGTTTTGCACAGCGAGTCCTGCTTGTAGTGACGCCGTCAGGCGTTTGTGTCGCGCCCATCCTGGCCGCGTTTTCCGCGGGCTGGAAG
>Ga0315279_10004120_pt1 | contig 19671 bp, 16 predicted proteins | sample YL17G06_20_MG_FD_203694 | JGI IMG/M metagenome (GOLD analysis project Ga0315279, IMG submission 203694) | Sediment microbial communities from Yellowstone Lake, YNP, Wyoming, USA - YL17G06_20 | ecosystem: Environmental > Aquatic > Freshwater > Lake > Sediment | place: USA: Wyoming | collected... | reverse complement strand
GCGGATCGGTAATGAATTTACACGTTCCGGTATCTACCAGGACGGTTCCGTGGCCGATGTAGTTTATATTCACGAAATTAAGACATTAATAATGTATTCATTACAATGTCGCTTGATGAAAATATCCCAAAACAGGATTGCTTTAGATTTGATGGAAAAATTCGTATCGCGGGTGGAAATATATATTCGAGGTTCATATTCCCTCTCAATAATACCTGTTAAACCAATGCTTGCAACAAAACTTAACGCTTGCTATCGAATTGGAAAGACCTGGTCGGGAATAAACGTTACTAATATATAGCCACCTCATTTTTCATGAATGTAAAGATATTTTAAGTTTCTACCAAAATAATAAACTACAATTGAGACATAAAGACTCATGAGTAGTTTTTTATATACAGAAAGCGTTTCATATGGTGGCTCTGTAATGTATGCCATAGTAGATGGGATGTGATTTGGTAAAAAAACAAAAGATCTTTACTATTGTAGAATTCTTACCTAACAGAAGAACGAGGGCAAAAAAAATTTAAACTGATGTTTATGGAGATGGTTTTATGAAAACTGATCCTGAAATAGTAAAAACCCTTAGAGAAGAGGAACGATTAGGAAAACTTCAAAATCATGCATCCAGTAATTATAAAGAAATAGGGATACCAAAGGCCTCGGGTGAACAAGGAGGATATTCAATAACGAACAGTAAAGAACAGTATCGTAACGAACCAAAAAGGACGATTATTGACCTTGTAGGCCCTGCAGAAAAATATGAAACTATTTTTGAAAATTATTCAGTTGCTATCACATTAGTAGATAATGAGGAACGTATTGTCTCTTGGAATAAATACACTGAAGAGCTCTTACATATGCAGGAGAGTGATTTGTTCATGAGGCCAGTGAGTTCCTTATATCCCCCAGAAGAATGGGAAAAAATACGTAAAGAACATGTTCGACAAAAGGGAATCCGATATCGAATGGAAACGAAGATGCTTCGAAAAAATGTAGAACCATTTGATGTCGATATCTCTATATGCATTTTAAAAGGATTTGGAGGAGAAATTGTAGGTTCCGTTGGTATTATTACGGACATCACGGAGCTCAAGGAAGCAGAGAAGGAATTAAAGGAATCTGAGAAACGGTACCGGACTATCTTTGATAACTCTGCTGTTGCCATCACATTAACTGATGAGAATGAAAAGATTATTTCCTGGAATAAATACGCAGAAACGTTGCTAGGGATGAATAAGGATGATCTTTACCTGAGACCTGTTCAGAACTTGTATCCGGTTGCTGAGTGGCAAAAAATTAGATCACAAGATGTTCGGAAAAAAGGAATGCAACATCATCTTGTAACAAAAATAATTCGGAAAAATAATGATCCCCTTGATGTCGATCTCTCGTTGAGTGTGTTAAGAAATCATGAAGACAAAGTCGTTGGTTCGATAGGAGTCATCAAAGATATCACCGATCAAAAGCGAATGGAAAAAACGTTGGAAGAATCTGAGAAAAAATTTAAACTCCTCTATGAAAAAGCGCCGGTCCCGTACCATACCTTATCACCAACTGGTCTTATTACTGATGTAAATGAAAAATGGTGCCAAACATTGGGATATATGAAAGAAAAGGTAATTGGTAAATCAATATTCGATTTCATTTCCGAAGGCGAAAGAACGCAAGCTCAGGCGTCATTTGCACAGAAGATCGTTAATGGAAAATCATACACTGGTGGTCATGAGCGGGAGTACCGAACAAAAACTGGAAAGAAAAGACTCTTTGTAATCCATGATTTCTTCTTATTTGATAACGATAGCAAGGTGGTTTCGGTCTATACCACGATGGAGGACATCACGGAGAACAAGATAGCTGAACAGACTTTAAAAGAAAAAATTAACGAACTGGAACGATACAAAATCATCACGGTGAATCGAGAGATGAAACTGATGGAATTAAAAAATGAGATAAATGAGTTATGCACACAACTCCATCAGAAACCGAGATACAAAAATCAATGAATAATCCAAACTTTAAGTATTGACACCATTTCAAGCTTCTGATGATAGATCATTTTACATTTTTTTTTATAAAAAAGTGTGTTCTTTGTTTGGTTTGCGCTTACGGTATTGTTATTTTTTGGGATGGGAAGAAAAAAATTCCCATATCAAATTATTCGCATTAATATCGTGAGACGTTCTTCCGACGAGAACCTCGGGAAGGTATTGGTATCCATCTGGCCAGGTATGACCACCGTTATAGATCATATACAGAATTACTTCGGTATTATCGGTACCCTCACAGTAAATATCTCGTTGAACCCAGGTATGGTCTGTTGGGTCGGTATCTGGAAGTAATGTAATATTAGGCAGAGAAGAGCAATTATTATGCGTAACCCAAAACAGAACTGATTCAGGTACCGAGATGACCGTCCCACGGGGTTTCCTTGGAAAACCAACCTGGCCTCCTTCCCAGGGAACAAGAGGATCGTTTGTCCCACTCATGACGCAGACAGAGATTGGTTCGTCGGATATGTTGTAATAAAGCAGATCGGTTGGTATTGCACCAGCGATAGGTGCGATTGCCGCGATTTTTTCAGGTATTTCAAAAGCGAGTCGATACGACATCATTGCCCCATTTGATATTCCCGTGACAAATATTCGATCAGGGTCTATATTGAATTCCATGGTAAGATTATCAATGAGTGCGTTGAAGAAACCGACATCATCGATATTTTGTTGATGTGCTGGATCAGTGACATTTTTTCTGCCATCATTCCAATTTTTTTCAATACCGTCAGGATAAACAACAATGAAGTTATGTTGATCTGATAACACGTTGAATCCGCCGAGGGTAAGTGTTCTCTCCATGCCCTCACCCGTGCCACCACCACCGTGAAGGACAAAGAGGAGTGCTGGGGAGATATTCTCTGGTAATGAAGGTGGTATGTGGACATGATATGTGCGTTCCAATCCATTGGTCATTATTGTCCTAGTGAACGTATGAGGATTCTCTGGGATTTTATACATACATCCAGTTAGAACTATGAGAACGACGAGAGGAACCCCGATGAGCAATACTTGAATAATTTTCTTCCTATTTCTTTTCATGATAATTCACCCGTTCTATGTATCTAATTTAATACAGGATGGATATTTAATTTTTTACCCAATTTACTCCCCATTCTTCCAATATATGAAGTATTTTAACAAATGAAGCTTTGTACAGAGAGGCTAAACTGTTAGCGCAATTTTTGCAGAAATAAGCAATTACATTTGATGGTTTTACTTGGTCGCGTAGGTTTGTTCTATCGTTGAAATGACCTTAATTCAGTCATCTTTTATGATTAATACCATATAATTTCTCGATAAGAAATCTATAAATATTATTATAGAATTATCTTATCAGGGGAAAATATGAAGACGAAACTCATCGGTTTTTTTGTATTTTTGATAGTATGCACAAGTACATTACCACTCTCAGCAAATAGTGGTTACAGAGATGAAAGCAAAAGACTTCTTTAGTATGGAGAGTCCTTGGGCGACACTTGATGTTACGATGCCGCTCTCATACTCCAGACCATTCCTCCCCATCATAGAGCGACTGCTCGAACGGTTCCCATATGCGTTTCTGATACTAAGGCACTTGGTAGAAGTAATCGAAAAATAACCTCCTCTCTTTTTTCTCCTATTGTTTACAATCTAATCTATGCCATGGAAGGGTACTTTTCGAATATCAAAATATTATATAGAGAACAACTTTTACAGTACAACAAATGGACCCTATGCATTTGAAAGAAAATACGTTGATAGTAACGAAAGAACCACTTGCTGGTGACACTCTCCTAAATCTGCTTCGTCTCCTTATACAAAATAGATTCAAAATTGACTTTCGATATATGCCAAGAATGCTCTACTCGGTTACGATAAGTAGTATGATGACCCCTTTGCGTATGAAAGAACATATAAAATTCGATAAAACCATAAAGGAAACAGAGGTACAGAATGATCCTATTTTTATCCTTGGGCATTGGAGAAGTGGCACAACCTATCTTCATAATGTTTTATCTCTAGATAAAAATCTTGGGTATTTTTCCACATTTCACGCTTCTCTTCCCGGGGTATTTTTAGGGAGTGAAACTCTTTTCAAATCCTTTGTTGCATTGAGCGTCCCCGAAAAAAGACCAATGGATGACGTAACTATGGGAACAGATTTGCCACAAGAAGATGAATTTGCTCTTGCTGCTTTTTCCACTTACTCAGCCAACCATGGGTTGTGTTTTCCGAGAAATGCAGAGTTTTACAACAGGTTTGTATTTATGGAAGATGTTCCTCAAAAGGCCATAGACGAGTGGAAAGAAGTCTATCGTTATCTCTTGAAGAAAGAAACACTCTATAGAGATGGGAAACAACTTGTATTAAAAAATCCTGCAAATACAGCTCGGGTCAAGCTACTTCTTGAGATGTTTCCAGAAGCAAAATTCATTCACATCTATAGGAATCCGTATCATGTCTACCTATCTATGATGAAACTTTTAATGAGTATCGTACCATTCATGTGTGTACAAAAACCTCCAAAGATAGAGGAGATAGAAAAACAGGTATTATATGTGTATAAACAGATGTACATGAAATATTTCAAAGAAAGAAACGATGTTCCAAAGGGCAATCTTGTAGAAGTAAGATATGAGGATTTTATTCAACAACCATTAAAAGAGTTAAAAAGCATTTATACAAAACTACAGCTTGATGGTTTCGATAAATCTGAAAAAACTTTCAATGAATATATAGCATCCCAAACAAATGTTAAAATACAAAAATACATCATGGATGAGAGTATAAAACAAAGAATATATAGAGAATGGAAATTTGCGTTTGACAATTTTGATTATACAGAGTAATCTTTTTCTTCTGTTAAGTAAATAATGGATGTCGGGGGCGGACATCAGTGGTAATTGTTCAGTTCCGAGTACTAAAAAATGATAAAAATCGTGTCTAAAACCATAAAACAGAAATGTTTATATAATATTATCGGAGAACAATTAACACGGTTTAATACTTTTTTTGCACTGATAGTTGTTACTTTTATTGCGAATTAAATTAAAAGATAAGATATAAATACTTGTTAGGAGATTATAATTTTATAAAACCCATGTTTTTGGGGGAGGAAGTAACCATGAAAAATAAAATCGTTGGAATCGGTATTTGCATGCTATTAATTGCCGCTGTTGTTTTACCAGCAGCCGGAACTATAAACGAAAAAGTAACCAGGGAAAACAAATTTTTTGAGAATCAAACTAATATAGAGTTTGCCCCTGGTGAATTTATCGTTAAGCTGAAAAAAGATACAACATTCTCAAGATCTCCACTCACGGCTTTGAATGAAAAACACCAGGTGTATGCTCTTGAGAAGGTGTTTAAAAACGCGGAAGGAACAATCCTGGATAATATCTACCTTGTTCATGTCCCCATAGGATCTAACATTCCTTCTATCGTGAAGGAGTATGCGATGTATCCTGATGTTGTGTATGCGGAGCCCAATGCTGTGGTTCGTCTCTGTGGTATCCCCAATGATGTAAATTTTAGTAATCAATGGTCGTTGCATAACACAGGCCAGGTGATTAGTTTTCAGAGATTTTTGGGTAAAATTCCCATTAAGGTCCATTTTTCAGGCACCCCTGATGCCGATATTGATGCACCTGAAGCATGGGAGATAGAAACAGGAAACCCAGATGTGGTGATCGCTATCGTTGACTCCGGGATTGATTATACACACCCGGACCTTACTGCTAACATTTGGAATAATACGGATGAAATTCCTGGGAATGGCATCGATGATGACACCAACGGATTTATTGATGATGTGATGGGCTGGGATTTCGCATATCATGATAGCGATCCAAAGGATGAATTGGGACATGGAACACTTTGCGCTGGTATCGCAGGCGCAGTCACTAATAACGATATCGGAATGGCAGGGGTCTGCTGGAATTGTTCCATCATGCCAGTGCAGGTTTGGAATGAGACCGGTTGGGGGTATTGGGATGACGTTGCAGCGGCAATCAAATATGCCGCTGATAATGGTGCTGACGTCATTAGTATGAGTTTCGGTGATTATGAATCACAAAATATAATACTTGATGCGGTGAACTATGCGTATGACAAAGGAGTCGTTCTGTGTGCTGCTGCTGGAAATGATAATAAGGGGACTGAATTCTATCCTGCGGCTTATGAAAATGTTACTGCGGTGGCAATGACGGACCCAAAGGATAAACGGGTTCACGATAACCCATGGTCTGGGAGTAACTATGGTGAGTGGGTGGATATCGCTGCACCTGGCGGCCTCATCTATTCGACCATGCCCACCTACCATGTTACAATGAATGATGAGTATCTGGTACAAAACTATGACTTTGTTTTAGGTACTTCTTTCGCCACTCCTATGGTTGCAGGTGTCGCTGCCCTTCTGCTATCAAAAGATCCTTCGCTATCTCCTAATGAAGTGAAATCACTTCTCTGTAAGAATGTTGACCCGTACTACTCAAATAAATACATTGGAACCGGGAGATTAAACGCCTATAAGGTTCTTGCTGATTTAATGTCAGATATAGAAGTCAACATCACAGGAGGCCTTGGGATCCAAGCGGTTATTACAAACCAAGGAACATCAAATCTCACTGATGTCAACTGGCAGATCCATGTGGAAGGTGGCATCCTTGGGTTAATCAATAAAACCGTGAACGGAACAGTTAATCTTAATGCAGGGGAATCAAAAACCGTCTCGACAGAAAAAATCTTTGGTCTCGGTAGCATCGTAATTAGTGTCAGAGCAGACATTGTTGAAAAAACAGTGAAGGGGAAGCAGTTGCTCATCTTCTCGATAGTGAAATAGAGAATTCTATCTCCTCTATCTCTCTCTTTTTTCTTTTTATCGTAGTTTGATAAGTTGTTATAAAAATTGGATCAGCCTGATTTTTTCTTCTATCCTGAATTCCGCAGGTGATCGTTCTTTTCTTGATTAGAACACATTTCGCACTTCACAAAATTTTTAGTTTTCAGCCGACAAAAAAAGCCTAAAAACCTATGATCCTGGTGTTTTTCCACAGAAAATAAGGGTATTGATCCAATCAAAATTGGAAAAAACACGGTTTTTCACCCCGTTTTTTCCCACAATGATGGTAAGTGCGAAATTGCTCAGGCTTTGCATGATGAATTTTGTAGAAACACGACGCAACGAAGCATGCTTGTACCGGAGCAAACTTATGACAAGCTGAGCAAGGAACACAACGAGGATAGATCCATCGATTCCCTCCTGTGTCCAGCAGCGTGTCGGACGGATATGAAGTTCATTTTTGATGCTGTTGAACAACTTCTCTACACAGTCCTTTTCACGATAAAATTGGAGCGCTTCGTGAAGTGAGAAATCTTTGTTTGAAATCAGTGCAAAAAATCCTTCTTTTCCGGTTATGGAAAGCTGTAACGCACGTGTTATGGCTTCCTCGCGGGATAAGCCGGTGAGTGGGAAGGTGTAGGACAGGTGTGTTTGGAGGAAGTGGTTGCTGTTGCGGTATTTCTGACGTGGTTTTTTCTTCTCTTGTATGGTTTTCCACAGGCTCAATGCCTCATCGTATTCCTGCTCCAGATGTTTTCGTCTGTTCAACAAGGTATCATCATGTAGATTCTGGGAGAAATACAGGTATTTGGTCCGGCTGGGAAACACGAGTATCTTCCCGTATACCTGTTCATCCGTGTTACCGGTTACGACTAGTGTCCATTCATCTTTGTTAAACGTGTTCAGGTGTTGTTTGATGTCGCTTTCGTTGAGTTTCATGCGGGAAAGATATTTCATCTTATCTGATACGAGAATGTCCAGGTTGGGGATGCCGGTTGCACCAGCATCAAAAACCAGGACACTGCCTGTTCTGAGTCCTGGTTTGATCTGATGGTAGGTTATGCTGAAATGAGTTTGATCATTGATGTTTCCAGGTTGTATGCTGAGTCCGACGGGAAGCTGGGAGTGTTGATCCTGTGCCAATCCGATGGTGACCTGCGGCCTGTCTGGTCGATGATCACGACTATACCCGTATTTGATATAATCCGACGGCTTGGCTTCAAAGTAAACGCTGGTCCAATCCATGAACACCATATCCAGTCCGACATCATATTCGTCTTTCAGGGTGCGCAGGAGGTGACTGAGGATAAGATGTCGGTTCTCGCCTATTATTCCAAGACCGCGGTACAGTGTATCATCTTCAAAAAAGGATAACTGGAGATGTTCCAGGATTAATGGATTGGTGGTCATCCATTGATGGCATCTGCTGACAGAGAGATCTTCTGTCATTTTGTAGGATACCAGACCAGTGACTAGTCCGCTGAGTTGATGACCGCAGTGTTTGAGGTCATCAAGGAGTGGTGGGAGATGAAGTTCTTCGAAAATGTGTTTGACGGTTTGGATTGTCCCTATCGGAAAGGTCTTATTCTTGTTTGGTTTTATGTTGTTTGGTGTCTTCAGTGTTGTTTGGATTTTATCACCAATAAAACACAAACTGCTGAAGGCACTTAATATTTATTTAAGTGCGAAACTCAGGATATAAATCAATCGTTCAATCCGATACATTTTTAGATTTATTACTCATCGATATAAAGAGAAAAATAGGTTCTTAGCAACATGAATTGAAATGGGGCAAACACTTAAGTAACTTCGGGCTTTTTTTGGATATATATAATACATCCTGGAGCATTAGTATTAAATTCTAAAATATTTCCACTGCATTGAGTTTCGACTTTCATTTGGTCTTTTGGAATTACTTTTATATCTGTTCCTGGTTGAATTTTAACTACTGTTGGTCCAGAACATGCATATACCACTCCTGTTTCATAACCACTAAGAGATACAGTATCTTCTGGTTTCTTGTGCCTATCTTCATCATAAACATCATAGTGATGTGCTGTGTTATCGTGATAATATATATGAAGTCCAGAGCCGGGAAAATCTAAAGGAATAGCTTTAATCCATCTATCGGGCATATCCACTACTAACACATCTTGTGCATTTACCACAGTTGTGAACTTTCTTTCGTTTTTACTCATAAAATGAATATGTTAGAGGTTATTTTTATAAATTACTTCTACCGAAGGTTAAGTGTCATACAGAAGACAACCAATATTTTTACTAGCAAATCTTTCACCTACAAATCAGCCATTAAAGGTTCGATATCCAATAATATATGATAAATATCAATCACTTTTGATTTATTTGAATTGGTATGGTGTTTAGATGCCAGGTAGATAAAATTAGAATCGTGAAATCGTTCCTCTCTCAAAGAATCTGTTATAAAAAGACTATCCTTCTTGATTATCTTCTCAATATATTTTTCTTTTATAGACCACTTATTTTGATTAATCATTACCACGATACCAAATCGCTCAAAATCAGTTAGATATCCTCTTAATTGACTAACGACATTCAAATAATTTTTTCTTCCCCATATTTTAAATTCAGCAATTAAACAATTAATTCCTACTTCATCTTTTTTATGTATCGATAAATCAGTTCTGCCTAAAAGCCTTGGTTCCTCAGATACTGCAATCCATTTAATAAGCAGTTTAATATGAGAAAGAAAATAATCTCTTATTGATGTCTCTTTTATTCTATCACGACTTGCTACATATTCAAAAAATGTGGCTCTATTAGTGCAAAACCCCCTTGAAATTTCAAAAAAAGCATTGCTCACAACATATTCAAAATCTTCCTTCTCCTGCTTTAATTCTGATAATTTATCCTTTGATAAAAGGTAATATCTCCTCGACCCTGTCTGATAAAATATATTCTTTGCATTTTCAAAACATTTTACTGATAATATATCGTTATCAATATATGACCTACCTGTTTGAAATAGAAATTGCATTACATCTCTAATCATAAAGGGTGGTAGCATAGGTCTTACCCACATTGTGGTTAAATATCTGTCTTTCATCACTCTGAAGCTACGGAGAAACGACTCGCCTGCATTGTAGAATAATTCACCGATGGTTTGAACAGAATAGAGAAAATCATCTTCAATTTTCTTTCCAATGTAAATTTCATGAAGAAACAGTTCACCAAGAATTGATAAATTCAGAAATGCATTTTGGAAATCGTTTTTCGCCAAACAGTCAGCACTTACTTCATCAAAGAGCGATATACCGTTTCTTAGATATTTTTTCACGATATAGAAGGGAGATTCGGTTTCACAATAAACTCCTGGTCTATCTCTGTAGGCTATTCTACCAGTCTTTCCCATGGTAATTAGTTGTTTATATTTTGTAACAGCAGCCCAAATGCATGCCCATGCAACTTCAGATTTATTTAGATTCTTGGTAGATAGCGTTAACTCTGCTCGTTCAACTAAAAAATCTGCTTCCATTTGTTTATATCTAGAAATCTCATCATCAAGACTACCAAATATTTCCCCTGAAAGTTGCAGATATTTAATTTGTAAATATTCTAATTCCACATGGTTTTTTCTAGCAATGTCAGAACATTCCTTTAGAAGATTTATCGCTTCAATATTCTTATTATTGGTCTTTAAATGTTTAACATCATTTAATTTATCCTCAAATGTCAAATCAATTTTTTCATTATACTCTGTAATAAAGCTATTGAGTGTATTTTTAACGGTCATAATTTTATCTTGCTCCCAATTAGAAGAATATATTTTTAATAATAAACTTATTTATGAAAAAATTTCCATCAGTTAGTGTTCAAACCTCATCCATCTTTGAAAATATCCTGACCTTCTTCGTCTTTTCTTGTCTTTTCCCCGCTTTCCTACATTTTTTGCATGTTTCGACCCCTCCTTCGTCCGTTCCGAGATGATATTCTTCTCAAGGTCCTTTTTTTACAAACTTTTATTATATCCCAGGGGATTGCAAAAGCGGTTCTTATGGACGACAACCGAAATATCCTTTTGGGGAGCGAGCCGTCTTCTGAAGAAGTAAACAAGGGAATTAAAAGATTAAAGGAATGGTTGCGTTCCAAGAACGTTAAACATTTTTTAAAGACAAAAAAAAGCGGTTTTTCAGTGGTTGGTGGGGTCTGTCTTTCCATTGGAGCTAGTGCAATTAGTGTTCTAGCCTTGGGTGGTATCCCTCTAGCATTGTCTATTGCCACATGGGGGGGACAACAACTAGCCAGTAGAATGATTTTTATGGATTTATGGAACGAAACACAAAAACGTATCAAGAAAAAAACAGGAAAGAATACAATATCGGATAAAGAAACAGCCGAATATATCATGAAACTTGATGGGGCACAAATACACGCTCTTGCGACAGATGTTTGTGATACGTTTAAGAATGACCCAGAAATCAAATTGTTCCTAACAGATATTGTAAGGAATGCTTTGGCTTCAGATGAATTCAAAGAAATAATTGGTAAGATTCTAGTTGAAGAGATAAAAAAGGACATGGAGATTCAGCATAAGGAGATTCTTGAGGAAGTAAGAAAGTGTGGAATTAGAAGCTTCTATGAGATATTGTTGGAATCTCAAAAAGTCGATTTCAAGAATGTATATGAAAAATTCAGAAGGACAATAAGATTATGTCCTGAGGAGTTAGTATGCGTGATTACAAATGGGGGGACCATTGAGAGGACCTTGGAGAACGATGTAATTAGGAACCTTGATAATGGAAAAAATGTCCTGACTCTAGGGATAAGTGGTTCTGGAAAAACCGTCTTTTTAATTAGAGTTTGTTATAGGTTGCATTTAGCGGGCTGGAAGGTTTTTTTCACCGATGAATGTATTGATAGCCAGAAATCAAGAGAACTTTTTGCAAGAACGGAAGGAAAAAAGGTCCTTGTTGTCGATAATGCTGCAAAACATGATGAATATTTTGACTTAATCAATAACCTGAGAAGCGATATTAGAATCATCATGGCAGAACAGGATATTATATGGGCAAATAAAAATAGGAGCATAAAGGGATACAATTTCAATGAATTAAAATTGACATTAAGTGATAAGGAAGTCATTGAATATATTGATAAATTCGGTGGAAATAAAAGATTGTTAAAAATAATTAATAATGTCTTTCCCATTTTGACTTTCCTCGTCACCGAAGGGAAAGAAAGCATTGAGAAATTAACAGATACTATATGGAAAGGTTTAAATACGGATGAAAAAAGAGTCGCATATCCAATTTTTGTACTATCATCATTTTATTTGGATTATCCTCGAAGTTTATTCAATGAGATTTATGATTCGCCCCATATACTCGACGAATTGAGGAATAAAAATATTATTGATGTTAGAGAATCTTCAATATCTACAATTCACCCGTTATTATCTCAAATAATAGTTAATCAAAGCATAAAAGAAAGATTTGATGAGATAGAGCTTTTAATTAAGAAAATAAAAGAAAAGAACCCAGATGAAAAAAAGGAATATTTTGATTTTTTATTCACCTTAGGTTACAATCTTTCCGTTATTGGGAGTATTACAAAGAATAAAAAATTCTATTTTTATGGAATTAATTCATTTGATATATGTATATCAATAAATTCGGAAAATTATAAAATATGGCTTAACAAGGGAGCCGCATTAATCAAGATGGGTGAGCATCAAAAAGCTATCGAATGTTTAGATAAAGCATTGGTGATAAATCCTAAAGAATTACGTGCATGGATTAACAAGGGAGCCGCATTAATCGGGATGGGTGAGCATAAAAAGGCTATTGAATGCTTTGATAAAGCTTTGGAGATAGACCCTAACGAAGAAGGTGCATGGATTAACAAGGGAGCCGCATTAATGAGGATGGGTGAGCATAAAAAGGCTATTGAATGTTATGATAATGCATTGGAGATAGAACCTAAAGAAGTAGATGCATGGATTAACAAGGGAGCAACACTATCCGAAATGGGTGAGCATCAAAAGGCTATTGAATGTTTTGATAATGCTTTGAAGATAGACCCTAGATACATTGATGCATGGTTTAACAAGGGAGTAATACTAGGTAAGATGGGTGAACATCAGAAGGCTATTGAATGTTATGATAATGCCTTGGAGATATATCCTGGATACTACGATGCATGGATTAACATGGGAAGAGCATTATTTGAGACAGGTGAATATGAAAAGGCTATTGAATGTTTTGATAATGCATTGGTGATAAATCCTAAAGAATCACATGCATGGGTTAACAAGGGAACAACACTATTTAAGATAGGTGAGTATCAAAAGGCTATCGAATGTTTTGATAATGCAATAGAGATAGACCCCAAAGAAGTAGATGCATGGCTTAACAAGGGAAGAGCATTATTTGAGACAGGTGAATATGAAAAGGCTATTGAATGTTATGATAATGCATTGAAGATAGACCCTAGATACATCGATGCATGGATTAACAAGGGGGCAACACTATCCGAAATGGGTGAGTATCAAAAGGCTATCGAATGTTATGATAATGCAATGGAGATAAACCCAAAATACTTCATAGTATGGCTAAACAAAGGAGAGGCATTATTTGAAATTGGCGAGCATCAAAAGGCTATTGAATGCTTTGATAAAGCTTTGGAGATAGACCCTAAGGCTGTTGATGCATGGGTTAACAAGGGAGCAGCATTAATCGGGATGAGTGAACGTAAAAAGGCTATTGAATGCTTTGATAAAGCTTTAGAGATAGACCCTAAGGCTGTCGATGTATGGCTTAACAAGGGAGCAATACTTACAGAAATGGGTGAGCGTAAAAAGGCTATTGAATGCTTTGATAAAGCTTTGGAGATAGACCCTAAGGATGTTGATGCATGGAATAACAAAATAATTAATTATTCTAAAAAAAAGACAAACAAAAAACTGTAACATTCTTATTAAAATAATTGAAATTGACAAAAAATTATAAAACGTATAAAGAACGAAATAGATTTCAAATGATTATGGGATGATAAAGATTTCAAAAAATCAGTAGAATAAATAATTCCTAAAGTCGGTTTTTGCACCATCGATGGTAATAACCAGACCTTCTCCTTCTTTTCTTGTCTTTCCCACGTGTCCCCATGTTCTTTTTACCTTTAAGGCCTTCTTTGGTGGGTTCTGAGATAATGTCACGCTCAAACTGGGCAAAACGCTGAGATGATGTTGAACTGAAGCATCCCAGAGGCACTGGACAGGTCGATATTATCGGTCAATGAGATGAACTTCACGCCTTTATTGAACAGCGTTGAAACCTCTTTACTCAGTTCCTGGGTGCTCCGTGCCCACCGGTCTATTTTCCACACGACCACAGCATCGAATTCTTTCCTGAGAAGTCGCTGATAAAGGTCATATTTTATGGGTCTCGTCTTCTGTGAGGATTCCTTCTCCATGAAGAGTTCATAGTCCCATCCTTCCCGTTCCGCTTTCACAATCAACGAATGTTTCTGCATATCAGGGTTCTGTTCTTGTTTAGAAACCCGTGCATACAATGCGACTTTCATTTTACTGCTCTCATTCATATAAGGCACCGCATTCGTCACAAAGAAAAATTCGTCTGTCATTATCCCAGATAACAATACCATCGCAACCTTTCCTCTGACAGGTTACAATGTCCATGTTTCACATCCTTTTGATTAATAAGGAGGGGATAGTAAAATGTATCATAGATGAGACGAAAGAGAACGCCTGTTCACGATTTCCTATCGGTGCAGTGAGAAGTGCCTGAACCTCTTCACTTGTCATCCCTCGGTCGAGTAACTTAACTCTTCGATTTTCGTCTTGTTTTTCAAACTCAATCATCCTATCATCCTACACGAGTTTGCTCATTTACTTAATACCCCTTTTTGAAGTATTAACCATTTTGCTATTATCCCTTTTGTATTCATAAACTCCATAAAAGATTCGTCTGATTTTTTACAGAACTGCTCTCTGTCCAATAAAATACAATCTCGGCAAAGCCAATACGAACTTATAATATCAAAACTAGATATAAATTCGGTGACTTTATCAAACAATTCTCGACCATATTTCTCAATGAATTTCTGTTCATCCAACGTTCCATCTTTTGTTTGACAATCAGAATATTGAGATTCAAGTGTATATTTAGGGAAGTCATAACGATGTACTCTAACTAGCGGCAGTCCTGTAAAATCCCCAGCCAATGGGTCACCTGGTCCTCCAAAAGGTTTCAGTTCATCAACATGTCGATAACAACAATCACATCGATTATCAAATATCGTTGCATAATCTTCTATTTCTTTTTTACACGTTTCTTCATCCTTCATTATTTTTCCTCTTCGTGCATGTTTTTCACATTCTTTTTTAATACATTGATGATTACCATTGACCATGACATTCAAGGGCGTTAACGCCTTACTTCCGTCAATCCTCTTGGAAAATACGGCCCTATGTTCACGAATTATCACTCGTATAGCGTCTGACCTGGTCAAAAAACCACGTTCTTCAGCCAACTTATCAAGATAATTGCATAACTCATTTTCTACAAAAGCACCGATAGACACCAGACCTGCTTTATGAAAACCCATTTTTCGCCTCTTCACTTCTTTTTTAACGTTCCATTTATAGCAGTTGTTTCTCGCATGATTGTCTCTGTGATGGATGTCTTGTCAGATTTCATTTTTCCTCCACACCCAATAAATAGGTCTGAAACATCGTTTTCATCCTGTGTTTTTTTATATCTTTCTTTTATATCATTCCACATTCAAGATTTTCTCGTTCAGTTTCTTCATCTGTTTTTTTTCTAACAGAAATTAAATTTTTTAGTTCGTTGAATTGTTTAGTTACATCTGTAATTTCTTTTGCAAATGATACCATTTCTTTGATTTCATTTTCTATCTGTTTTTTATATTCTATGAATTCTTGATAGATTTTTGGTAATGACAAATATTGAATTGCGGTCTCTGGGGTGTTTCCTTCACATTTTATTATCCCACCGGAACCATCATACATAATCTTTTTCTGAACACCCTTCTCCATGTATTTGCTTTCCATTGGTACAAATGGCTGTATTATTTTTTTATCAACCTCTCGCACTTGGGTTTCATAGTCGACACATTTCCCGCCATTTTTCTTTGGAGCGATATGAGCATCGGCTACAACCATACCAATATTGTATTTTTTTGCGATGTAACGCATGGCTCTTTTAACGTAATCTCCGACGTCACGTTCAAAATTTCTGAAATCTTCTTCATTGTCAAATCTTACCGGGGGGAAAACCAAAGTCATGGTGGCGTTATTTTTACCGGCGGTAATCTGGAATCTCAATATTGTATTAACGGGGTCAGAAAAAAAATAATCCATATAATATTTCACTGTACCATGTTTCATGGGGTATGATTCCCATTGCTGAAAATCACGTTTTTTAGTTAGATTTTGGATGGGGCACGACCATTGGGATTTCGAAGTCGAGTACACTCCATCCTGTGAAGACCCTGTGAAATCTACAGGTTGAACAGGAGAAAAGTGGTTGACTGATTTCTGTATTTTTTGGTTGACTAAAAATTTTGGTTTTTTACGTGTTGGAGAATAGAATTTACATTTGTCTTTTTTATTATCGAAAATCAGATGACCTTCGTTAATATATTCCTTAATGACCTTTGAAACATATTGCTTAGTTACTCCAAGGAATTTGGCGATTTTTTTTTGCCTCATATTGTTTTGGATTTTCCTCAGGGTACTCTCCAATAAGAAGAAGGTAAATATCCTGTTTATTTTTTGTAAACCTCATGCCCAGCACCGCAGGAGGTTGTTCCGATAGTTATAGTAGTCAACCGACGTAAAAAAATAATGTGAATCTTTCAAGATAAATATAATCAATTTAAATAAAACAAAAAAAAAAGAGAGAGAAAGAGTGTCAAAAGATTTTTGACAATTTTTTCGGCGATATTTTTGCGGAAACAGGGAAGAAAACCACTTTGTTACCCGCCCTTGTATGGATGGTTACCTGGTGCGAAGGAAGGTTATGCTCCCTAAATGTAACCAGCTAATTCTGTTAAAGGTTTTAACTGTTTTGGTCGCATAACTTCTATTAGTTTATCATATTTTTCTGTATTTGTTTAGCTCTCAGATAAACAAATACATTTAAATGTTTGGAAAAAATAATTTTCACAACAGATGTAACATGAATCTAGTCTTAATAAAAATATGAGAAAATAAACAAACTGGAGTCTATTTACCAAAGTATTTTTAGAACTTCGTCTCAGGTTGAGAAGATGTTAAATTACTAGGGGATGTTTTTTTAATTGCCCATCTTGTGGCAGATCAATCCCATTTGATGCAAAGATTTGCCCTTATTGTAAGAAGGATTTTGAGTAAAAAATTACTTTAGTCAAATGTATCGGTCAAGCATTAACACGGTTTTAAGACACATATTTTTTGGGCGAATCATACCAGCGCGATACTAGGTTTCGTTTATCCGCGCGAATACGAAAGGATAAAACGATTCTTCTATGAATAACAACAAAGTTACCAATCAATTAGGAGAAATTATTGAATAATCATTAACTTATGATTAGAGTTTCTAAGGAGAAAAACTGTCTATAATCACTATTTATGATTAGATATTGGAGAAATATATTAAGTTATCTGCCACCGAGATATATAAAATAAGAAATACCAAAATGCAAAAGTAAATAAAGGTAAAAGATTTGATAGAAAAAATCCTGTATGAATAATTGTAAAATCATCAACAGATTCCATGTATTTATTATAATCTTCATTTTTAGTTAAATATTCATTATTTAAATAAACAAGTCGCCAGTCTAATCTTTTATTAACATAAAACCAGCTTAAAGTAAATATCATTCATCAGTTTAAAAATAAATCTCATAAAATTCTGTTTTTTTATGTTAATAATCAATTTGAGTAAAAATCTACTAGATATGATATTGAAATCTAGCAATCAAAAGGCGATGATTTGTTTATTTGGAGAAAAAATAAAATAAATTAGTGTAAAGATTCATCCTTTATGAATACTAAAATGGTTGCAGTTGACTCGGATATATTGGAAAGTATCTGGTCAAAGATGAGTGATTGTAGAACGTATCTTTGGGCTGATAATTATTTCTTAGCACGAAGAGATTTTAGAAGAGCAATGCAAGAATTAGAAACATTAATGGTATCTACAATGGAATATGAACAGGCATATTTTGACAAGAGATGGGAAGAATACCAACCACGAAAATGACCATATTGCTTTCTCCTGTCCAACAGGAATAGTTACAATGATTCTAAATTAAAATAATTACTCCAACTCCAAATCATTTTCTAATTAATTCAATATCGCTAAATATAACATTTCCTTTTCCCCAGGAAAATAAACCAATTTTACTACCTTTATTTGGTGTGAGTAATTTATAATTGAATATTTCTTCGTTATCAATTCTAAGAATTATGGTTTGGTTATCAAATTCAACTTCAATTTGATATAATTTATTTTGTTTTATTTGACTTCTATCACCTTTGGAGTAAATTGCTCTCCATCCGATGTTAATATCAAATCTATCAATGAGGTATGCGATTTTATATCCTCCGATTCCTACAGAATAATATCCACTAACCTCTGGATCACACCCAATGATAATACGTGCTATACTTGAGCCGCCTTCTGTAAACTTGACTTTTGCGCGAATTATTCCCCGTTCCATTTCTTTTTCAAAAAGTGCAATTGCAACATTTCGAGGATCTGTACCAGGTAGTTCCTTGACAAATGGTTCAACATAGATAACTTGAGTTTGTCCCACCTCCCATTTACTGAAGTCCCATTCTCCTCTTATTTGTGTAATACCCTCAACTTTTTGATTTAATTTTTTTCCATTATTTTTAGAAATTTCTTTTGTTTTAGGTTTTATTTTCTCTTCTTTAGTCTCTGCTTTTTCGCTTTCTGATTTAAGGAACTTTTTAATATCTTGCCAGTTATCAATGATATCAAGACTCTTCTCCCAATAATCATCAAAAGGAATATTTAAATCAACTTTTTTTATTGTAGACATCTGCCCGCTAACAATTTGTTGAGGCGAAGGAACATCAAATGTCAAATTTGATGATATTATATATCGATGATGTGTTGTTCCAAGAAGTTTACTATCACACATAACTCTCATTGAAACAACAATATTCTTATTTTGAAATTCTTTTTTAAATTTTTTAAAACTTTCTCTTAAATTTTCTGATGTAACAAATGGAGATGTAAGTATCTTAATGGTGTTTATTGCTGAGTTACGTGAAAGGTTAAAACCATCATATAATAGCAACAATCCTTTTTCATCAAAATATTTGTCAAGAATATGTATATAGTCTTTACTCACATCTATTATTTCAATCCAATGACGTTTATTTCCAAAAGGAGTATCTGGGGAAATTAGTATATCTTCAAATTCATAATTTTGCTTTAGTACTTGATCTATTTTTGCGACTATTTCTATATCATTACTTGGAGTAGATTCATGTAAAATCATCATAGGAATTATCATTAGTCCAAATGAAATAAAAAAACCAAGAAAAATAATTGTCATCATCAGGTTTAGGTCAAAAAGCATTGTACCATTATTAGCCATTGAATTTATATTAAGTACAATAAGAACTGATATAAAAACAAGAAAGCCCCTTCGGGGAAATATAACGAACGTCATCTAAAGCACATATAATTCCAATCAAGAATTTGAGTCCCAAACACATTCTTTGGCGGTGGTTCATTCTTCCAATACATCACAAATTCC
>Ga0315279_10004118_pt1 | contig 19677 bp, 21 predicted proteins | sample YL17G06_20_MG_FD_203694 | JGI IMG/M metagenome (GOLD analysis project Ga0315279, IMG submission 203694) | Sediment microbial communities from Yellowstone Lake, YNP, Wyoming, USA - YL17G06_20 | ecosystem: Environmental > Aquatic > Freshwater > Lake > Sediment | place: USA: Wyoming | collected... | reverse complement strand
GGCCCCCTCGCGGTCGAGGGGAAGGCCATGAAGAAGGCGATCCTCCCAGGGGCAATCTCATTCACCATAAACATAGGAAAAGCCATAAGGAAGGCGGTCGCCACAGGCGACGACCCCATCGATGCCATGGTTAAAGCCTCAGACGGTTGGGCGTACAGCGTCTTCACGGGCAAGGTAGTCACCCACCTATTCGAGGAGAGACTGAGCTTCATCTGGGGATACGCCATCCTGAAGGGGACAGGCGAATGGGAGGGTCACCAGATGAAGATCTGGTACAAGAACGAGAACCACATCTCGTGGCTCGACGAGAAGCCGTGGATCACCAGCCCGGACGGCCTCAACGTCATCGATCCGAAGACCGGCTGGGGGCTGTCCCACGCCTGGGCCTCTGAATGGGAGTACGGCCGAGAGGTCGCGGTAGTCGGCGTCAAGGCTGAGCCCCTCTGGAGGACCGAGAAGGGCTTGAGGCTCTTCGGCCCTAAGCACTTCGACTTCGACATCCCCTACAGGCCGATGGAGGAGATACTCGATCACAGGAAGTCCCTCCCCCATTAGCCCTAACCTTTTTCAATAAAGATTGAAAAATATCTAAAATTATAGTAGATTAGCTTCATCATGATAATTTATTAGGCTCGAATCCCTGCTTCTCTGGATAAGGTTGGAGGAGCGTATACTAGGCAGGACCGGCCTGAGGGTAAGGCGGGTAGGCTTCGGCGGCATTCCCATCCAGAGGCTATCCGAAGATGAGGCGGTCGCCGTCGTCAGACGCTGCTACGAGCTCGGCGTCAACTTCTTCGACACGGCGAGGGTCTACACCACGAGCGAGGAGAGGATGGGGAAGGCGCTAAGCGACGTCAGGGAAAAGGTCATCATCGCCACCAAGACGGCGAAACGCACGAGGGAGGGACTCCTCGGGGACCTCGAAACGAGCCTCAGGAACCTGCAGACGGATCGGATAGACCTATACCAGCTCCACATGGTCTCGAAGGAGGAGGAGTGGGCGCAGATCAGGGCGCCTGGCGGGGCCCTCGAGGGGCTCTACGAGGCGAGGGACGCGGCGAAGATAAGGCACCTCGGCATCACGAGCCACAACCCCGAGCTCCTTTCAGAGATCCTTGAGGAGGGGATATTCGAGACGGCGATGATCCCGTTCAACTACCTTACTCCAAGGCCTGAGGAGAGGCTCCTCCCCCTCAGCAAGGAGCTTGGGGTTGGCACCATCGCCATGAAGCCCCTCGGCGGCGGCGCCCTGAGCAGCGCGAGGGCCGCCCTAAAATACGTGCTGCAGAACGAGTACGTCGACATCGCCATCCCGGGCATCATGAGCGTAAGGGAGGCTGAGGAGAACATCGCCGTCGGCTCAGGCGAGATGAGCCTCACAGGCGAGGAGCTGCGGCTGATGGAGAAGGACAGGGCTGAGCTGGGGAACGAGTACTGCAGGGCATGCGACTACTGCAAGCCTTGCCCCCAGGGCATACCGATATCCTTCGTCCTGAGGGCGGAGAACCAGCTCATCAGGCTCTCTGGCTGGACGCCGATGATCGTGCGGCAGATCCCCGACGCCGAGATGAGGGTCGCCTCCTGCCTAAGGTGCGGCGAGTGCGAGAAGAGGTGCCCATACCGCCTCCCCATCAGGGAGCTCCTGCCGGTAAAGATGAACTCCCTGTTACGCGGCCTTGAGGCCCAAAAACTCGCCTAGAACACCTCCTAGATTCTCCAGCCTTAACCGTGAAGCCTGCTTCCAGTTCATTTATACGCATTTCTTCCGTCAGGTGAGCCAATACGATGGCAAACTTGCGCCGCGGATGGGGAAAAACGATATCCCGTCTCCCCGCCTATTCAGTCTGGATGGGGCTTGACAGACATCAAGGATTTGAAGGAATCCGCGAAGAGGGCGGTTGAGGGGCAGAGGAAGCGGCTCGTCGAGATCTCCAGATACCTCTACGAGAACCCCGAGCTTGGAAGCGAGGAGTACAAGGCGTACGAGCTGCTGACCAAGGAGCTCGAGGCGGACGGCTTCGAGGTCCAGCGCCAGCTCCTGGGGATACCGACCGCGTTCTGCGCCTCCCACAGGGGTAAAAAGAAAGGGCCGAGGGTCGCCGTCCTCGCGGAGTACGACGCCCTCCCTGGAGTGGGGCACGGATGCGGCCACAACCTGATAGCTGCTTCGGCAATCGGCGCGGGCATCGCCGCGTCAAAATCCATGAAGGGGCTTTCTGGGGAGGTGCTGGTCGTTGGCACGCCCGCCGAGGAGGGGCATGGCCCATACGCGGGCAGCAAGGTGATAATGGCCGAGAAGGGCTTCTGGGACGGCGTCGACGCCGCCATAATGCTCCACCCCACAAGCACGCGGTGGGCCGTCGGGAGCAGGTCTCTAGGGATATGGACTGTGAAGATGGAGTTCCAGGGGCAGACAAGCCACGCGGCGGCCTCCCCCCACGAGGGTATAAACGCCCTCAACGCCGCGACCCTCGCCTACATGGCGACCCACATGCTGAGGCAGGAGGCGAGGAGGGACGCCAACCTGGTCATCCACGGCATAATCTCGGAGGGGGGCCTCGCGAGCAACGTGATCCCGGACAGGGCGGTGTGCGACTTCGGAGTCAGGAGCAGCGACGAGAGATATCTCGCGAAGATGGTTGGGAAGGTGGAGAAATGCGCCGAGGGCGCGGCGATGGCCACGGGAGCCAGGGTCACCGTAACCAAGAAGAGGCTCTACAGCAGCATGAAGCTCAACCTCCCCCTCATCCAGACCCTCTGGCAGAACTACAAGGATCAGGGCGTCGACATCACGGATTGGAAGGAAACGGTCGACGGCATGCCAATGGCCTCGACCGACTTCGGCGATGTCTCCCAGAGGACGCCGTCGACGGGAAGCTACATCAAGATAGCCCCAGAGGGGACGCCTGGGCACAGCAGGCAGCTCGCAGCAGCCTCCATGACCAAGGAGGGGCTCGATGCTATGATAATCGGCACCAAAGCCCTCGCCATGACCCTGGTCGAGCTACTCGCTGAGCCAGAGAAGCTGAAAGAGGCGCGTGAGTACTTCAAAACCCATTGAAATGGGCGAGGATCAGCCGACAAACTCTACCCCTAAAAGTTTGGCAGGGGCCGCAGAGGTCGGCGCTACAACCCGCTAATCTTTTATCAACTCCGGTCCTCAAGCCTAACACATGGTCCATATCGGGGCTCCACGGGACGCGAGGAGCCTGACTGATGAGGTCAAGTCCCGCGCCAGACGCTACGGCTCCGACTTGGTGGGCATCGTCTCAGCCTCGGACCTTGACGCCGTGCCAAGCCACTGGATCGGCCACAGGGACTACCGATGCTACACGAAGAAGACGACCCACTACCTCGAGGACGCCAGAAGCCTGATAATAATGGGTATCAGGGTCTGGGACGACGTCTTCGAGACCGTCATAAGGGTCAGGGACCACGACGAGTACCCCGAGGAGTGGAGGGGGCAGTACTACGCCCGCAGGCTGGTGCGCTTCCTCGAGGGGGAGGGCTGCAAGGCGGTCCTGGAGCCTGACCTCCTATCCAAGAAGAGGATGGCTCAGCTCGCGGGGCTCGGGAACTTCGGGAAGAACACACTGATAATCAACCCCGAGTACGGGCCATGGTTCAGGCTCAGGAGCATCCTGACGGACGCGGAGCTCGTCCCTGACCGTCCCTTCACGGACGATCTATGCGGCGGCTGCGATAGGTGCATCAAATCGTGTCCTGTGGGAGCTTTAACGCCCTACAGATTGGACCCGGACATGTGCCTGCTCGGCATGACCTGGGAGCAGAGAAGGTCCAAAGAGTTCGGAAAAATCTGGGACGAGCACTGCCCGCCCCTCACGAGGAACACATACCTCATGTGCATGACCTGTCAGCGCGCATGCACACACGGTAGAGAGCTTAGAGGTCTGGATTGAAAAAAGGGTCTAGCCTGAAGCGGCGCTTTTCCTCATTTAAGCTCGATTGAGGCTAACTCGCTCAGGTCCGTTAGGTTGTTTGCCTTTAGGAGGCGCCCTGATACCGTGTAGAGGTTGTTGCCTATGTAGAGGCTGCGCTCGACCGAGTACTCGGAGTCGAACCAGTAGCCGCTCTTGAGGAACTCCTGGCTCTTCGGCGGGATGTGGGTGACCCTCCCCCTGAGGCTTATGCCCTCGAGGCTGATGTCGAAGACGTAGGCGCCCTGGTAGACGTACTCGCCGTAGGCGTTCGGAGGCGGGCTTCCGCCGTAGCTCTCGGGGTTGATCTTAGCCTCCAGTATCGGCAGCACGAGGAGGCCCTTTTCACGGCTGAACAGGAACGCCTTGTGGTCCTGGAGTGCGGGTGAGTCGGTGCCCCTGTCCCCGACCTCAATCTTTGCGACCTCGCGAGGGTTCGCGACGTCGCTGACATCGAAGAGGCTAACCTTCAGCCCCTGATACCAGGCGAAGTCTCCCTCCTCGGCCTCCACCGTCTCCTTCCCTATCCCTATCACGTGGGTCTCGTCGTACGGATGGAGGTAGTTAGAGTAGCCGGGGATCTTCAGCTTCCCGAGCACCATGGGCGCCGATGGGTCACTGAGGTCGATGACGAAGAGTGGATCGACCTTCTTGAAGGTGACGAGGTAGCAGCGGTTACCCATGAAGCGGGCCGAGTAGATCTGCTCCCCGGGTGCGAGTCCCTCGAGCCTCCCGACCGTCTTCATGGACTCGTCGAGGACATAGACGGCGCTGCTCGAACTGCTTCCGCTCCTCGATACATGGCCCCCTGTGGTGGCTATCCTGAAGTAGCCGCCGTTCTCGTCCATGCTGAACTGGTTGAGGACCCAGCCGGGCACCTCGCCTTCCGCGATGTATGCGACCTTCCCGTCCTCGAGCCTGATCTTGTGTATGGTCGTGTTCGTGTACCCCCCGGCCGTGATGTACATGTGGTCGAGGGAGACGTAGATGGTGCTGCTGGCGCCGAGGAGCAGGGTCTGCGTGGAGACCGGCTCCAGCGGATTCTGGGTGTTGAGGCTCAGCACCGTAGTGTAGCTGTACCACGGGTCGGTGCCGTTGATGTAGTAGATCTCCTTTGCCTCGATTACCCTTGCCTTGCCCTCGTCCTCTATTATGGGTAGGCTCAGCTTCCCCTCCTGCACCCACGCCCCCTTCTGGACGACCGCGTAGACGTATTCGCCGATCATCCTGCTCGTCAGGTAGCCGCCCTCCGCCTTGAACTCCCTCTCGAGCTTAGGGCTCGTCCTGTCTGAGACGTCGTAGACCCTCACGGTGACCGAGTCCGTCGGCGGGACGATGATTGGCGGCATCACGCCAGGGGGCAGGATATTGCTGCTCCTCATGATGACATACTCGCTGTAACTGTAGGCGAAGACTACGAGCTTATCATCAGCGATGTAGAGGTTCGTGACCCGCTCCTCGAGGGTCGTCTTAGATAGTAGCCGTGCCTCGGAGGCCGGATAGGCCTTCACTATGTAGAACGAGTTCCCCTCGGCGAGGTAGATGTACTCCCCGTCGGTCTTGACGATGTCGGCCTCGTCAACGCCCTCGACCTGCACGTTGGTGCGCGAGAAGTCGACTTCAGCATTAGCGGCGACGGCGGAGAACTTGGTCATTGTGCCGCCGGTGATCTGTACATCGTAGTAACCTCTCCCTGAGGTGTGGGTCTCTAGGAAGCCCCTCAGCTCGTCGTAGGATCTGAAGTTCTTGAGGGGGCCGAGGCTGGAAGCTCCCACGACCGAAGTCCCTAGATCGAGGCTAAGGCTGGCCCCGGTGAGGATGCCTCCCAGTACGACGCCCAAGATCGCGTATGCAGCGAGTCTCGCGTAGCTCTGACGGTTGGAAGATAACATATACGTCATGTTCATCGATCTAAAGGCTCCCCGGAGCCAACTTAATACTAGGCTTTAGAACGTTATGAAGGACCTTGTTCGGATCAGTTGAACAGCCATCATGATAGTAAACTTGTTAAACGTATGCTCCTGTGACTTCCTTGAAATGCGCCTACTGTTCGTCGTCTCGACCGAAGGACGTCTAAGGGACGTGATGGGGCTCTCAGAGGCGGCCGTCAGGAGGCGGCACGATGTCACAGTCTTCTTCAACGAGGACTCCGTGAAGCTGCTGAGGAGGCCAAGCCCGGTCGAGAGCCTCTATGCCGATCTCCTCGCCTGCAGGTCGAGTGCGATGGGCTACGGGATAGGCAAGGTGGACATGGTGGTGAACGCCCGGATGAGCAGCCTCGCGGAGCTCGTCGAGCTCCTCGAGGGCTCAGACAGGGTCGTGTTCCTGGGGTGACAGGATGGAGGACGAGACCGTTTTCATGTTCAGGAGCGGGCTCGAGCCCGGATCGAGGTTCTGGGAGGGGCTCCGCATCTCCGCCGCCTTCGTCGGCATGGACCACATCCCCCTCATCGTCTTCATGGACCACGCCGTCGGGGGCCTCAAGCCCGGGGCGGTGCCCTTACAGTCGCTCTGGGAGTACCTCAAGACGACCGCAGACCTGGCGGGGATACACGCCCTCAAGGAGTCCCTCGAGGACCACGGCCTCGCCCCGGGCGACCTCGACCCACAGCTCGCCGTCCAACAGGTAGGCCTGGACGAGCTCGCAGAGAAGATGGCGAACTACAGGGTCGTCGCCATCTTCTGAGGAGGAAAACGTGGATGAAGATACTGCTGACCGTGGGCTGCGCCGAGGCGAAGACGGCGTTCAGGACCATGAGGAGGGTCGCAACGGCTGGGAAGAAGGTGCTGCTCCTGTTCACGGGCGAGGGCTGCAAGATCGCCTCCGACCCTGACCAGGTCGAGGGCCTCGACTTCGCGAGGCTCTTCGCGCTTAGGAACGACTGCCCGAACCCGGCGAAGGGAGTCGAACTCGTCGACTACGACGGCTGGATCAGGCTCCTCGAGTACTGCAACAAGACGGTGTCCTGGACCTAGAGCTGGACCCACCAGACCCAGCCCTTCTTCTCGGAGGAGCGCTCGCCCTTTATCGCGCCCCTGATCCTGAGCTTGTTCAGGAAGACGACGGTGGAGTCGGGGCACCTGACGAGCCGCTTCTCGGTCTCTGCCTGAACCTCCCTGGTGGTCAAGGGTCTACCCGCGTCTCTGAGGAGCTGGATGAGGAGCTTGTCGGCCTCTTCTCCCCTGAGCTCCCTGGGCTCCATGGTTGAACCCACGGTTAAGGAGCTTTTATCCTGTTTGGCGGATTATCCGTGCTAAGACATGACGTTTATCTTCGCCTCGTCGTCCACCCCTACAAGGGACTAGGTCCGGTCAGGGGCGAGCAGTTGGCCAGTTGGCGTCGAGTACGTCCGGAGTGGGGAGTCTCGTCTCCGCCGCCTCCGTTCTTCCTCCCCGTTCTTTGGCGATCACCGTTTTTCTTGAGATGGAAAATCGACCCATTACTGCGCCGGAGCCCTACACTTTTATCCTGAGCTACAGCATTCCTCAGACAGGGATCAGGTTTGAAGCTCTTCACAGTCGGCCCTGTGGCGTGCTATCCCGTCGTTCTCAAGGTGATGGGGCAGCAGATGTACAGCCACAGGAGCGCCGAGTATAAGAGGCTCCACTACGACACCGTGGAGCGCCTCCAAAAGTACATAGATACACATAACCCCGTTTACCTCTTCAGCAGCACTGGCACAGGCTTCATGGAGGCCTCTGTCCGGAACTGCGTCAGGGAGAGCATGCTCGCCTGCGTCAACGGTGACTTCGGTAAGCGCTTCGCCGAGGTCGGCAAGTCCAACGGGAGAAAGGTGGAGATATTAGAGTCGCCGATGGGGAGCCCGATCACGCCGGACGCCCTCGACGAGGAGCTGAGGAAACATCCAGAGGTGGAGGCCGTCACCATAACCCACAACGAGACGAGCGCGGGCTTGATCAACCCCCTCAAGGAGCTCTGCGCTGTCGCCACCAAACACGGGAAGCTCATCTTCGTCGACGCCGTCAGCAGCATGGGCGGCACAGAGATCAAGGTCGACGAGTGGGGAATAGACATCTGCTTCAGCAGCAGCCAGAAGTGCTTCGGCGTCCCCCCTGGGCTCGGCGTAGGCTCAGTGAGCAAGAGGTGCCTACAGGTCGCCGAGAAGATGCCCAACCGCGGCTACTATTTCGACCTCCTCCTCTGGCAGAGGGACCACGAGAAGGGGCAGGGGACCCCCGTAACCAGCGTCATTCCTCAGGTCGCCGGGTTGAACGCCGCGCTCCGGATGGTCGAGGAGAACGGTGGGAAGCAATGGTACTTCAACCTCTACAAGAGGAGGAACACCCGGATCAGGAGGGGCGTCAAGAGGCTAGGAACCTCGACGTACCCCAAGAAGGGGGCCGAGAGCCCGACGGTGAGCTGCATAAAGGCGCCCACGGGGACGGACGGGCCGAAGGTCTACGAGGCGATGAGGGCGAAGGGCTTCGAGCTCGCCCAGGGCTACGGCGCCCTCAAGGACTCCACCTTCCGCATCGGCAACATGGGCTACATCAAAGCCAGCGACATAACGCAGATGCTGGCAGCCCTGAAGGAAGCCTTCGAGGAGCTCACCTAACCTTTTCTTGCTTAAAGAACTCTGCGACGACCGGCCTCGTCAGGTAGTAGATGACGAGGAGGTTCACGGCGATGCTTATGATCGACTGATCGGGCGAGGCGATGGCGAACACCGTCAAAGCTACCAGACCTAGTACGCCGACGGCGACGCCCCAGCCCGCGATGAGGAGGCTTCCTGTCTTCCCCCACCTCCTCCCGAACCAGAGCCCCATGGCAAATACGATGTCTAGGACGCTTGTCACGGTGTTGTAAATCAGCGAGTCCATCGGGAAGAAGGCCGTGAAGTAGGTGTAGTAGATGATGCCGAGGTTCAGGACGCCAGTTATGAACTGCATCACGGCAATGACCAGGACGCCGGCCGGCCTCTCCATTGGTTATCAGCCCACTTTTAAGGTATTTAAGACGATTCAAGGAGACTCTTTCTTAGGGAATGGACCATTATTTCAGCGTTTGTCAGGTTTTTAATTGTTTCTCAGCGGATTATCTTGAAGTCATTGTATTCGCCTGTCGGTTTCTCCCATGATACCTCGACGTCCGATACGTAGGCGAGGATGGGGCCACGCCTGCACCATTCGAGGAACTCCTCTACCTTCTCCCCAGGCCCCTCAGCGACCACCTCGACACCGCCGTCAGGGAGGTTCCTCACCCAGCCGACGAGGCCGAGCTGGGAGCCCCTCCTTTGGGCGTTGCTCCTGTAGTTGACTCCCTGGACGCGACCAGAGACGATGATGTGTGCCCTCATCAACTCTCCTCAACACCATACTTGGCAGCTATGAAGCAGCTCCCCTCATGGCTGACCATGCATGGGCCGATGGGGTGCTCGGGGTCGCAGTCCCTGTTGAAGGCGGGGCACTCCCAGGGGTAGATGACCGCCCTCAGCACCTCGCCGCACCTGCAGCCGGCGGGCATAGAGTAGTCCTCCTCCGCCTCACCCTCCAACCTGAGGCTCGCGTCGTGTCCCTCGAACTCAGGCTTGAGCCTAAGGCCTGACCTCGGGATGGTGCCTATGCCTCTCCAGGGCGCATCCTCGGCGGAGAAGACTTTGTCCATCATCCTGAGGGCGTTGGGGTTCCCTTTGGTCTTCACGACGCGCCTGTAGGCGTTCTCCAGCTCCCCCCTCCCTTCCTTTGTCTGTCTCAGTATCGTGGCGACGGCGAAGAGGACGTCGAGGGGCTCGAAGCCGGCTATCACCTGGGGGACCCTGTATCGCCTAGCTACCTCCGCGTAACCGTCCTCCCCTATAATGGCGCTGACGTGGCCGGGATTGATGAAGCCGTCGACCTTGGTCTCCCCAGCCTCGAGGAGGTGGATCATCGCAGGCGGGATTAGGAGGTGAGCGGAGTAGACGCTGAAGTTCTCCGGGGGATCGGCGAGGAGCTCGGAGGCCGTCGTGGGAGCCGTCGTCTCGAAGCCTACGGCGAAGTGGACGACATCCTTCTTCGTCTTCTCGGCTATCCCTACGGCGTCGTGGATGCTGTAGACGACGCGGACGTCAGCGCCGCGGGACTTTGCGTCTGAGAGGCTTCCCCGTCCGGCGGGGACGCGCATCATGTCGCCGAAGGTGGTTACGGTCATTCCCGCCTCGGCGAGCCTTATCATGTAGTCTATCCTGTTCGGCGGCACCGTGCAGACGGGGCAGCCCGGGCCCATAAGCACCTCGACGTTCCTCGGGAGGAGGCTCCTTAGGCCATACTTTGTGATGGCGTCCTCATGGGTGCCGCAGACGTGGACGATCCTGAACCTATGGCCCTCTGAGAGCTCCCCGATGAGGCGGCAGACTCTCCGCGCCGTCTCGCTGTCCCTGAAGCCCTCCACGAAGTCGAGCATCACTGAAACCAGAGAGACCCCGGATATAAATGAGTCCCCACATAGCCTCCGTGCCATTAATCGGGCTAACCTAGGGATTTATATCACTAAAGCCACCCTACCACTGTGAGGACAGACTGGTGACAACAGAAGAAGGACCCGTTACGAAGATTACGTTCAAATCTATGCCCGATTTCAAGTTCATCGCAGCCTATCAGGCCTATAGCAAGTCCTTCGACAATGCAAAGGACGAGGAGCAGAGGAAAACGTTGAACGAGGTCGTCTCGAAACTGTATGAGAACAAGATCAGCTACTCTCAGTTCTACGGAGAGGTAAACCGCTTCATAGAGGGCTCCGAGAGGGGTGGCGAGTTCAAGCGGGTGAGGATAGAAGGGCAGAGGAAGAGAGATTACCAGCGGGACGAGAGGAAGAAGGAGCGGTCCTCGCGTTACAAGGGCTGAGAAGCCGCCTACAGGAAGCTGAAGGCCACTCCGAAGGCTCCTGATAAATATATTGAGAGGATATTGATTAACCTCGTCTCGGGTTGTCAGTGTATTTAAGCCCTTATAAAGGAAGGCCCGTCTTAAACCGGATTTTATGGGTTAATCCGAATCCTCTTGATACTTAAGTGGCATCGATCTGGTCAGCCATGTTGAGCACATCCCAGGTGGTAAGGATCAGGTTGTGATTCACTTCGAGGGTGCCGACGACGATCAGCGCAGCGCACCCCTTGGGTCTCGTCTTCGTCTGCACGTATAATTATGTTTAGATCTTACGGGAGATTGTCAGCTAGCTGCTTGAGGTAAATCATCTAACGATGATATCGAGGTAGAAGAATCATTCAATAGGATTGAGGCTGCGCGTCCCCCTGGACCTGATCCTTCGAACCCTTTTAAAGGCTGAAAAAAGGTTGAGGTGAAACTACTCGAGGAATGCCTTGACGAGGTCGTTGTCCGAGAGGGTGCCGACTACGCCCTCGCCCCCCACGATGAGGATGTGATCGATGCCGGCGATGGCCATCACCCTTATCGCGTTGGCGATCGTCTCGTCCTCGCCGAGGCTGATACAGACCTGCGTCCCCGTTAAGCCGCAGGCCTCCATGAACTCCCTCGCCTGGGTGCTCTTCATGATCTCGGCGACCCTCATGTCCCTGATGTCCATGGGTATCTTCTCTAGCATGTCCTTCCCCAGGACGTAGGCCCTCACCGCGTCGAAGAGGTCGCCGGCTGTGACGAGGCCCCTCACCTCTCCCTCCTTGGTCCTGACCACGACGACGTCCCTCTTCTCCTTCGCCATCTTCGCGGCGACGGAGCGGAGGTCCTCGTCTGGGCCGACGATCAAGGGATCCTTCTTCATGAACTTCTTGATCGGTCTATCTAGATCCAAAACGACACCTAAACTACTCATTTCCGGGCGACTAATAAAGTTAAACAAGTGACGGATTTCCCATCGTCTTGGCTGTTACCGCCCCTCTCTCTTCTGGCAGGTGAGGGTTTAGCTAGGTTCTCGGCTTGTCCTTCACGAGGACGAGTATCAGGATGCCGTCTATCAGGGCTATGATGAGGTTCATGGCTATGGGCACGTCGAAGCCGTAGGCGTCGAAGAGGGCGCCGCCGATGAGTGGGGCAGGTAAGCCGATGAGGCCCCTGAAGGTAGAGAAGCTGCCCAGAGCCTGCGCCCGCTCCTCCGGGTTGACGTTGGCGGCGATCCAGGCCTGCTCTGCGGGCATCCAAAAGGCGTTCGCCACCCCTAGAATCAGGTTTGCCGCAAGCACTACTTCGAACTGCTTCGAGTAGATCATCATCCCGAGCATGACGCAGGCCGTGAACTGGGAGGCCGCCAGGAACCTGGCGTAGCCGAACCTGTCCGCGAGCCTTCCGAAGGGGATCTGGCCGACAGCCATGGTGAGGGTCATCGCAGTCATGTAGAGCCCGATCATGGTGCCCGTGTAGCCGTAGCCCTTGCTCAGCATCCCGCTGAGAAGCCTCACACCCATGCCGAAGGCGACGAGGTCCAACCCCATGGCGAGGTAGAAGCCCCTCAGTCTCTTGGGAGGGTTCAGAGCCTTGGCTAGGGCCGCAATCGCCTTCCCCCAGTTAACCCTCCTCGGCTCGCCTATCATCGTTTCCGGGAGCCTGAGCCAGACTATGATGAGGGAGACGAGGCCGAAGCCTGAGGCTGCCGTGTAGACCCAGCCGTAGCCGAAGGCGTCTGCCATGAATCCTGCGCCGAGGGTGCCCAGGAGACCGACACCAGTGTAGCAGGCTCCAACGACGCTGTAGACGAAGGCGAGGCGGTCCGGCTCCGACGACTCCGCGATGACGCTGCTCCAGACCGAGTAGAGGGCGTTTGAGAGTCCGTTGAGTATCATGCCTATGAAGAGAAGGTGCCAGCTTCGGGCGAGGAGGAACATCAAGCCGGACGCCAGCATCAGGGCCTCCCTGACGACCAGCAGCCTCTTCCTCCCGACGGCGTCTGAGACGCTGCCGAAGGAAGGCTCCGTGAGTATCCTGGTGAAGTCGGTGAGGCTCTCGAGGCTGCCAACGGCCTTCATGTCGAGGCCGAGGCTCACGGCGAAGGGCTGCCAGACGACGAGGCGGAGGTTATCCCTAACACCCCTGAGGGCCGAGATGATGGAGAGGGTGAGGAGCCTCCCCCAGTTCAACAGCCTGCCACCTACACCCATCCTACTCAGCCCCTGAACGACTCGTCAGCCCGACTGAATCCTGGGAGAGATATTTTAGCTTACCGAATTTTCTGTTTGAACTGAAGATCGTTGAGGTTGGGAGACCTCGAGGCGCCCGGCCAGCCTCAGCATCCTGAGTGCACGGAAGGTCATCCATTTGCTCTCCTTGCCCTTTGTGCCGAACCTCGCGTCGAGGGGACCCGGGGCGCCCTCAAGAACCCACCTTCCCCCCTCGTTCCTCTTCGAGAGGACGAAGTCAACGGCAGCATCTATGACTGGATCAGATACCCCAAGTTTCAGTAGCGTCGAGGCGATCTCTATCGCGTCGTCGAAGTACGTGAGGGGGGCGAAGAGCCTCGTTGGCCTGGTGTTCTTCGTCGTTATCGGCTTACCGGGGTCGTGACTGCTGTACATGAGCCTGTGAAGGAGGACGAACTCCACACCCTTCCTCATCGCCTCCTCGGCCTCCGCCGTCCAGTAGCTCTCAGGGATAGCGGTCATCGCCCTCAGCATCTTGGTGACGCCCCAGTAGCAGGTGTGGCTTCCCCAGCACCTCTCCCTCCTGCCCCTGTAAGGCCAATCGTTCGGCGTACTGAACCCGCCGTCGTCGAACCTTTGGTACTTGACGAGGAAGTCGAAGCTCTCCCTCACCTCACGTCGGCCGGAGAAGCCGAGCCTGCAGAGGGCCCAGACCATGTTCGCGATGAAGCAGGGTATGACGGCGTCCTCCGCTCCTCTCTTCCACTCGAGTCGGAAGCCGAAGGCTCCCATCCGCCCGTCGAAAGCGTTCCTCAGGAGGTGCTCGCAGAGGTTCCTGACTCTAGGGTTCTCCGGCTCAGCCCCGACCTGGGCGAGGAAGAGGGCCCTCCAGGTGGCACCTGTGTATTTGGGGAAGTAGCCTGACCTCGCCGCCTCTACCCCGAAGTTCTTGGCCGCCGACTTGTCGAGCCCCGTGTCCTCCTGCTGGTTTCTTAGGATCGATGAGACTGGTGGGGTCTCCATCATCAGCCTTAGGCTCTCCAGCACCTCAGGCTCGTCTTTGGAGCGCCCGAGTACTTCGATGAGTGTATTGTATTTGACGAAAGGGGCGTCGTCCTCCAGCAGCCAGTTGATCTGGTCACTATAGCCGTCCAAGCCCCCATCTACTCTGTAACCCAAGCTCCTCATCTTGGCTCCTCCGAGTCTATGGCAAAGAGTTTGGCCATGAAGGTTTAGAAACTGGAACCCTATTTCAGTTTTAAGCCGGTTACTTCTTGGCGAGGGCGACCAGGGCCACGAGCAGGAAAGCGCCGCCGGCGAATAGTTCGCTTCCTGTCATCCACCAGACGACGCCGGCGACGATGAGGGCTGGCAGGAAGAGCAGGAGGGTGCCAACGACGAAGATGATGATCACGCCGGCTACGAGGAGGGCGAGCAGTGTCACTATTATGATGATGGGGCTGCCTATGAGGGCCTCCAGGAATCCGAGCGCCACGCCCGAAGCGGGGAGATTGGACACGCTTAAACCTCGTATAATCCCGCCGAAACCCTCCTTATACGGATTTCTTGACTTCTTGGGCGTTGTTAATCTCGATAGGGACTGTGAGATCGAAGTTCAAGAACAGTAACCATACCTACGACCTAAGCAAAGCACAGGAGCTGGACTATATTGCGTTGACTCTCTCCCCACGGCTTCTCAGCCTGGTAATTATATCGACCTTTGCTCTACAGCCTTAATACAGACTTCGAAGAGGCGACACATAGAGCAAAGTTTGAATCAGGTCGACCGCGTTACTTCTACGTCAAGGTAAGGGAGAACTATATCGATCCTCGTCAGGGCCTCAGAGAGAGGGTTCGGGGGCATTTATATGGGTATGGGCCCATTGAATCACCCCATATTTTAAAAACTAAAGCTATCGATGTTAATCCGTTCGGTATGCCCCTCAACCTTGAGCGCGCGAGGCAGGTGATGCAGAGGGTGGGCGTGGACGCCATGATAGCTTCCTCCACGCCGAACGTCTACTACGTCTCAGACTTTTGGAGCATGGGGATGCAGCTCGGCTGCGGCACACAGTCATACGCCCTCCTCCCCCTCGACGGCGAACCGGCCATAATTGCACCCTTGAACGAGGCTGACCTCGTCGTCCAGAGCGGATCATGGGTCAAGGATGTCAACTACTACGGCTGCCTGAACGTGAAGACGACTCCGAACGCCGCCTCCTCAGACGTCACCAAGAGGATCGTGGAGGCGACCAAGATGGACGTTGAGCAGTCCTCGTGCGACTCCCTCGTCATCGCCGTCACCAGCAGGGGGCTTCATAAGAAGAAGCTCGCCTACGACACATCGGGCGTGACGCCGTCAAGGTACGAGAACGTGTTGAAGAACCTGCCTGACGCCAAGTTCATCGACGGCGCCGAGCTCCTCAGAGAGATAAGGATGGTGAAGAGCCAGGAAGAGGTCGACAGGATACAGAGGGTGACGGAGATCACGGAGAAGTCGATGGAGGACGCTCTGGAGATCGCCCGAACCGAGATCATGGAGGTCGACCTCGCCGGAATGTACAGCTACAGCGTCGCCTACGACGGTGGCAGGGTCACACACTGCAACATAGGCGTAGGCGAGAGGAGCGCCTACCCTAACCCGCTGCCGACGACCCTCGAAGCCAAGAGGGGAGATCTCATTAGGATGACCCTGGGCGCCGTCTTCGACAACTACCAGAGCAACATCTCGAGGACAGCAGTCATAGACAACGCCTCCGCCGAGGTAAAAAAGAGGTGGAAGGCCGTCGTGGACGCCCAGGAGTCCGCCCTGGAGGCCGTGGCGCCGGGCGTCACACTAGGCGAGGTCTACGTCGCCGCCCAGAAGGAGCTGGGGAAGGCTGGGCTGAAGGAGTGCAGCGCCTCGCTGGGCCACAGCCTCGGCATAGAGTGCAACGAGCAGCCGGCCCTCGTCGCCGGGAGCGAGGTGGAGCTCGCAGAGGGGATGGTCCTCAACGTCGACATCCCATACCTCGATCTGGGCTGGGGCGGCCTCGAGCTAGAGGACACGGCGATGGTGACGAAGGATAGCTTCAGGCTCCTCACTAACACCGAGAGGACCCTCTACCTCCTCTAAGTAGGTATCTTGCCTTTCTTTGCGATCATCAGAACGACCCTTGAGTAGTGGCCGAGCCCCTCCTTCTCGATCTCGTCCCCGAAGAGGCTCCAGGCCTCGCTGAAGGAGATCGTCTTGACGCCGAATATCTTCGGCGCCTCCTCACAGGCTCCTCCTCTAACAAGGAAGCCTTCTAATGGTTATTTTGAGAAAGATGTTGAAGTATCTTGATTTAAGATGATCCTGTGCCGCGTCCTCGCGTCGTAGGAGCTACGCCCTAGAGGTTCGCCATCTCGCTGATCCTGGACTTTATCTCTATGGACCTGGCCTCGAATATCCTGCCGAGTTCTATCGCCTCCTCGGCACTGGGCTCCTCTCCCCGGTCATCCTTGTATTCGAGCCAGGAGGAGTAGGCCCTCATGTAGACGCGGCCGAACATAGCGCTTGCGACGGAGTCGATGAGCCCCCTGTTCTTGAACTCGGCGAAGACGCCGTAGTTACTGTTAAGCTTGTCCTCTGAGAGCTCGTCGTCTATGACCTTCTCTATTATGCCCCTGAGAGCCGGCTCCATGGTTGCTCAAACATGTCTCCTTCGCCGAGGCTTTAAATGCTTTATTTCGCTGCTCTGGCGAAGGTGAAGTCCTTAGCATTCTTTTTATCGAGGGCTAGGAACCTACTTTCAGGTGCTCGCATTTGGATACCCTCACCATGGTGCTGATTGGGGTCGTCGTAGTCGTAGCTGTAAGCCTCATCGTGGTCTTCGTCCTGACCTATAACAGGCTTTTCAGGTTCAGGAACGCCTCAGAGGCGGAGCTAGGCCAGATAAGGGTGGCCATGAAGAAGAGGCTCGACATGATAGAGCAGCTCCTCGGCGCCGTCCAGGGATACACGAAGTTCGAGAGGGAGGTCATGGAGAAGGTGGCGGAGCTGAGGTCGGCGGTCATGCAGGCTGGCGCAGGCAGGCTCGCTGAGATAGACAAGGAGTCGAGGGGCCTTATGGCAAACATCGTGGCGATCGCGGAGGCCTACCCGGACCTCAAAGCCTCCGTGACCGTGACGAAGCTGATGGACGCCGTCGTGAGCGTCGAGGACGAGATCGCGAGGCAGAGGTACACCTACAACAACGTCGTCCAGGAGTTCAACACGATGGTCGACACGATCCCGTCCAACGTAGTAGCCGGCGTCCTTGGCTTGAGGAAGCTCGAGTACCTCCGTTTCGGCGAGGAAGTCGAGAAGGCGCCCGAGGTCAAGGGGATCGGCCCAGGTTGAACGAGACGAGGCAGATAGCACTCCTAGTGATCATCACGCTCGCCATGGGCGTCGTCGGGGTCGTCGCAGTCGGCCTCATACAGGACGCCGGAGACCCCAGCGGGGTGACCGTGGACAAGTACAGTGCTGTGCTGTACTCAAACGGTACGCTGCGAGAGAGCTACATCTATACCTTCACAGTGACCCAGTACAGGATGCTCTACAGGAACTGGCTGGTCCCCGTCTCCACCCAGCCCATCTCGACGCCCCACATCCAGGTATTGAGTGTCTATAACCCGACGGGGACGATAGCCTACGTGAAGGACAGTAGCGGGGTCGTCCAGCTTTTAGGACAGATCTCAGGTGACATCACCAAGCTGAAGAGCACCATCTACAACCTGGCAGATCCTAACGAGGTGGGCTGCTATGACTCGTACTTCTTCTCCCCCGGCATATACGAGATCGGCTACATGTTCAGGCTCTACCCGCCTTTGGAGTCTGATGGCGGCGTCTCGCACCTAAACCTGATGCTAGCCAGCAGTCACATCTCCTACAAAAACGTGACCATCGTTATCGCAGACGCGGGCTATGTCACGAAGGCGTTCGCGCACCCTCCCTCATATACTGTTGTGAATCGGGGGAACGACATTGTGATCTCAGGCTCCTCGGCGAAGGATGAGCTCATCGAGGTGGAGCTCCTCATGGATAAGAGCAAGGCAAAGATCAGCGGCGTCGAATCCCAGGTCAGTGGCGTGGTCGCCAAGACCGAGCAGGCGAACAGTTACTACTCTCTCCAGTACGGGGCCGCGTACTGGTGGGGTGTCGCTGCGAAGGGTCTTGTCCTCGCTACTCCCTTCCTGCTCCTCGGTCTCTACATGAGGTATGGCCGGGAGGAGGATGTCGTTGTCCCCCACTACCTGACCGTCCTTCCTAACAGGGACCGGAAGCCATGGTTCGTGAACCTTGTCTTCAAGAACGACGTCCACCGCTTCGACGAGGATGGCTTCTACGCTACCCTCCTCGACCTCCACATGAAGAAGAAGATCAAGATAGAGTCCAGGCCAGGTGGCATCAGCATGACGCTGCTCGACGCCTCTGTGGAGGACGCCTATGAGAAGAGGGTCATAGGTTTCATACAGAAGGTCGCCAAGGACGGCGTCTTCGACACCGACAGGCTCCAGGAACTCGCAGACGAGATACGCCAGGGCAAGTCAGCCGTCTTCGCACTCAGCGTCAAGGATGATCTCTTCGACCTCACAAACAGGGTCGACAGGCAGGTGGGGAAGCAGTTCACAGTCGACGGGAGGAAGAACGTCCTCCCAGTCCTCCTGCTCGGAGCCGCCGTCTTCGTGGCCTCCTCGATCTTCAGCCTCGTCTTCCCCCTTGGCTCGAGGCTCCTCTTCGAGTCGCTGGGGATAGGTGCAGTGATCGTTTTCCAGGGCATAGCCGCGCTCGCAGCCCCCGAGGAGCTCTTCGCCCGCCTCCCGGCAGGGATCTACAAGGAGAAGCTCGAATGGGAGGCGTTCAGGCATCACCTAGCCGACCTCGCCCAGCTCAGGAAGTACTCGACAGAGGACATATCGATGTGGGGCGATTGGCTCGTCTATGGAACAGCCCTCAGCGTCGGGGACAGGGTCGCGGAGGCGATGAAGCAGCTCAATATCCCAATAGACATAGCTCCGATCGTTTCGATAATGCCAATGTACTTCTACCCGATAATTGTGGCCTCTAGGCCTGCGCCGGCTGGGGCTAGGGGCGGGGGCTTCGGTAGAGGCGGAGGATTCGGGGGCGGGGGCGGCTTCGGCGGCGGAGGGGGATTCGGGGGCGGGGGCGGCGGCGTCCGCTGATACCGGGACTATTTTTAAATTTGTGTAGCGTTTAGCCTACGTGGGCCGCGGGCTCGTAGCTCAGCACGGATAGAGCACAGGCCTCCTAAGTCTGGGGTCGAGGGTTCAAATCCCCCCGGGCCCGCCATTTCGCTAAACAGAGAGCCTTTCAACTTCATCTTCCCGTGGGTATGCAAGTCGGATATCTCTTAATGAGACTCTCCACCAATTTTCCGGGAAAAGAGTAACCAAACAACGTTGAAATCATCCACCTAATGGCTCGTGATCAAGAAAAAATCAATTCCAGAGTGGGGCTTAATGTGGTTTATTGAGAACCTTGCCTATTAATATCGATATCAGCAACGCGAACGGGATGAATGCAGCCGTCAGGAGACCGGCGTTTTCATGGGAGACCGTCTCGATGACTATTCTGGCCATCTCAGTGAGGTAGAAGGCGACCACCAGTATCTCCAACTTGTGAAGTATCTCCTGCAGATTTACCAGCCGGACCAGTTGTTCACGGG
>Ga0315279_10004117_pt1 | contig 19694 bp, 18 predicted proteins | sample YL17G06_20_MG_FD_203694 | JGI IMG/M metagenome (GOLD analysis project Ga0315279, IMG submission 203694) | Sediment microbial communities from Yellowstone Lake, YNP, Wyoming, USA - YL17G06_20 | ecosystem: Environmental > Aquatic > Freshwater > Lake > Sediment | place: USA: Wyoming | collected... | reverse complement strand
TGCCAGAATTCATCCCACGGCAGCTGGATGACCGTTGCACCAAACCTCTTAATTGCAGCTAGCTTCGTCTCTGGAGCGCTATCAGGCACGATAACAGTACAGGGGATTCGGTTTCGACGCGCATGCCAGGCCAGAGCCTGTGCCATGTTGCCTGCGCTACAAGTATACACTCCTTTGTCGCGTTCTTGGTCAGATAGTAGGGCGATCGCATTTCCGGCTCCACGGGCCTTGAAAGATCCGGTTGGCTGCAGATTCTCCAGCTTGAGGTAGATGTCGGCTGGCGCGTCGTCAACACCAAGATGAACCAAAGGAGAGCGGAGAGTTGACTCTGCAATGCGTTTTCTAGCCTGTTCAATTTCGTCAAGAGAAATCGGATTCATTCAACTACCAGCGTTCCGAACCCCGATACCTATTATCATTCTAGCCCACTGGAGATAAAGGGTTTCGCGCTGATCAGAACGGATCTGGTTTCAGATCTCATGCGTAGGATAGAACTTTACCCCCAAACCCCAAACCCAGACCCGGGAAGGATAAACGCGCGCTCATCAACATTCATATATATTAACGATCGATCCACCACATATTATTACCATTCCCTCATCAAACGATCCTTGGGTGCAGTTTCCTGCACATATGAAGCCTTTTTCGACTTCTGAGCTCGTTTTTGTAAGGTTATGTTATATTTTCACACGTGTGTCAAATCCGTTAGTATCAATCTGCATTCTGATTTCATAAGTCTATTCAATACGAACACTGGCATAGTGAATAGTGAAAGTGAGCCTGAGATGAGACATGTAGCTTTCTACTGTGCGATTGGATTTGCAGTCGCAGGTTTCTTGATGCTCATATTTACTGTCATGACCCTCGTTGCACGCGCGCTCGATCCTTGGAACATGACGGTGTTGATTTCGGCGATGATTCTGCCTTTTGTGGTTTCGATGCTGTCCTGGCGTGAGTGGGGGCGGCTTCAGAAGGCAACAGCCACAAGTGAGGATTAAGGCAGTGTCCCGAACACTCTGGTGCGGCAGGCCTTGGGTGTTGCCTGCAGTGTTGAGCAGAAGCATAATAGTCATAGCGGTGGCAGTCTTGGCATTTTGGCTCGAGTTTCTTTTCGGTGTTGCCTATTTTTCAGCTCCAATAATGCCGATCATAGCGTGGACGGCTCTGGCGTTGTTCATAGCATGGCTCGCCAGCACAGTCCGGTCATTCCTGTTGAGAGCTTCCAACTTATATGTCCTTAAGGAAGACGGATTGGAAGTGAGAGTCGGCGTAGTAACTTCAAAGTCGTTTGTGGTTTCTCCTGTAGGATTCTCAGACTTGGAGATTGTCAGATCGCTTTCGGCGAGGATAGTGAATTCTGGAGAAATCATTATTCACACTCAAGGCGACAGCGACATAAGAATGGAAAGGGTTAGAAGTCCATTGAAGGTCGCTGCTCAAATCAGAGAAGTTATGGGAAGATCTTTTGCAAGAACAGCAAAATCAGAACCTCTAAGCGAACAAGTGGACTATCATGCTTAGGTCTTCCTAAGTAGTCCATTCGCAGATCTCGCACTAGTTGTTGGTCGTCAGTCGTCGTGGTCGTTTTTTGGGGTTTTGGGGTAAAGTTTAATCCCGCACACGTGTTGGCTGTTTGTTGGATAATACTGGGTTCATGGTGTCTGAGACCTCATCGCACCATCTCAACTTGTTTGCACAGAAAACTTTAATCAGACAAGTGAATCACTGCTATTTAGAGAAAGTTGAAACGTCAAAGATTAGTAGTTGGAGGCAGTCTGGCCATTGCGGTCGGGAGTTTGTTGTGGGTAGTTGTCGGGCCAGCTGCAGTTCTTATGGGAGTTCCAACTTCTGGGCGAGGAAGCCAGTGGTTTTTCTTCGAAGCTTATCCTTGGTTATCAAGCTCTTACTCAATCGCTAACATTTCATCGACATACTGGCTTGGTTTTGCACTAAGCGTCATCGGCTTTGCTGTTCTTGTTGCTAGCACTCTGCTAATGATTCTCGTTCTAGCAGAAAAGACGTTTCATTTACAAGATTCTGCGAAAACATGATGCAAACACAACGGCAAAGCTTGGTTGGTTTAGGGTAAAGTTTTATCCAGCCAACCGCGTGCGCTAGAAAGAACATTCAGCTGGCATTTGTCTGGAGGGAGATCAGGGCTTTCAATAGTTTTCCTGTCTTCTGGTTGTCCCTTTGCAGTTCTACCATCTTCATCTTTCCGTACAGTGTGATCTTCACGATGCCTTCGTTTTCCAGTATTTCGAGGTTCCGTCTGACTTCATTGTAGGTGCTGTTGATCGTCCTGACTAGTTTGGTGATGTGTGTTTCTTTGACTTTTGAAAGAGACAGCAGCATCTTCTGTCTGCACGTGGATGCAATGATCTGCTCGAGTTTCATAGCTCAATAACCTCCAAAGAATCATGTTGAAACGTAACTGCTTATAAAATCATTGAAGAAACTGGTCTGGCGTACACTGGAGAGAGTTGGGTTGAACTGTTCTTGAACGTGGATTTCACTTTGACTTATCTCTGCCTTTCGGAAACACTTCGTGTTCTTCTAATATTTCTTCTGTGAGAAGAGGCAGTACCAAAAACGATGGAGGTGAATACAATTGAGAATGAAAAAATCTCTCAGCATAATGGTTCTCATGGTTCTTTTCTTGGGACTCGTTTCGACGTTTCAGCTGGCTTTTGCCGCAGTCTCTCCGACGCAGCTCAAGATAGGCAACCTCTACTGGTACCAATTCAAAGGAAGCACAACGAACAAAGGCGTCATTGTCATGTTTGGAGGTTATACGTATAGTGGCTCTGGCACAGTTTGGTTGAATGATTTCTTCAGTGGTAGCGAATACACTGTTGCAAAGCAGAACTTTGTAGATGCTCTCGTCGCCAACAGCTACGATGTGCTAGTCCCTAACTGTACAAGCGGATCATGGTCATACTCAGGCAGCCAGACCTTCGTTTATGATGCCATGATCTGGATGAAAGGACATGGATACACTTTTGTCTGTATGTTCGGTTTCTCCGCGGGCAGTGTGATTGCAGGATACGAGATTCAGAAATCATACGGAGGCAATTTCAGTGCAACAATGCTTGCGTCTGCTCCCGTTTACTGGAGCGGTCATCCTGGCATTTTCCAGTCTGCCACTACAGCGAATAAGGCTGTATCTCCAGTCTCTTTTATCGCGCCGATAGATGACGGGACGTACAGTCAGATGGGCGTGTACTACACCAATATGGTGATATCGAAAGAGTGGAATGACTGGACTGATGGGCACGAACCGTTTGCTAACCTCAGCACGCTGGGTGAACCACTGTCAGATGCTGCCTTGAACTGGTTCGCGGTAACGAATATTTCGGTCACCGTGAAAGCGACTGATCCCAATGATTGGTTCCAAAGGTATTGGGGTTTGACGTTTGACCGGGCGATGCCGCCAGAGCAAGGTGGAAACGGTTACGTGGGGGCTGACGCCAACGAAAAGCATTACAGCGGTGATACAATGACTGCCCAGAAAACCGTGTGTTCGTCCTATCACTATCTGATCTTCATAGTCAGCCAGACCGGTGGTCCAAACTACGGAACATACTCCGGAACCATAACTATCAACAACCACAACTACACTTTCAGCGGCGTCGATGCAGCACACTCTGCTAGAATAGACTATGTAGTCACGAAAGTTGTGATCTACGCAACTGATCCCAATGATTGGTACCAGAGGTACTGGGGTTTGACGTTTGACCGACCAGTGCCGCCAGAGCAGGGCGGAAACGGCTATGTGGGCGCTGACGCCAACGAAAAACATTACAGGGGCGATACGATGGTTTTCTCCACGACTCTGCCTCCTGGGGCTCACTATCTGTGCTTCCAAGTCTCGCAGACGGGCGGACCAGGCTATGGCACATATTCAGGCACAATTCGTGTCAATGGCCGTCCATTCAGCTTCAGCGGCGTAGACTCCACACACCAAGCCAGGATTGACTTCACCGCTACGAAAGTTGTGATTTACGCGACCGATCCTAACGATGGGTTCCAGAGGTACTGGGGTTTGACGTTTGACCGGGCGATGCCGCCAGAGCAAGGTGGAAACGGCTATGTGGGCGCTGACGCTAACGAGAAGCATCACAGTGGCGACACCATGACTGTTCTGAAGACATTGTCAGCTGGACCGCACTATCTGATCTTCATAGTTAGCCAAACGGGCGGTCCAGGTTATGGCACATACTCGGGCACCATCACGATCAACGGACACACTTACAGCTTCAGCGGAGTAGATGCGGCACATTCGGCAAGAATAGACTTCTACGCATAGGCAGCCAAACTGCCTATCTGTCTTCCCTCTTTTTTGTTTTCTTGAAGAGAGTAAGCTGCGGTTTTCGCAATAAGAGCGCTTAGGGTTAGCGCGCGACTGCAATGTTTTGGGTTCTTGGTCTGGGGGCTGTTTGGTTGTCTTGGATGGCAGATCCTTACAAGGAGAGCTTGAAAGCTTGATCAAGCAATTGTGGTTCGCACGCGCGAAATTTGAAGCTGACGTGTCGTCAATAGGTCACAGTATTTTCTTGAGTCGTTTCAAGACTTCTTCCTTCATCTTCTCCGTGAATTCGGTTGTGACAAACGTTCCTTTCCACGAGTTCAAGAATCTCTTGTCTGAAAGATCTTCAATTATCAGTTTCAGGTTCTTCTCTATTATCTGCGGGTGAGCTAGTGTTTTCCATGCTCTTTCCTTCAGGCCGCTTGGAATGCAGCTTTCCAGTCTCTTCCTCTCTCATGTTCATGATTTCGGTGTGTTTAACCAAGTTCAGCAACCTTCTCTACTGCTTCATCGATTTCTTTTCTGACGAAAGCGTCTTCCAATCTTGCTTCTCTGTGTGGGAATTCTGCTCCGCTCAATTTGCCCAGTTGATGGAGGCCGTACTCTAAGGCCTGTTTGGCCCTCACGTTTGTCTTTGAGATTCTTTTCCAGTATGATTCCTTGTATAATCTTTCTAGATTGATTCTTTTTCGGTTCTCATACAAGGTTGCGAATGCGTCTGCGAAGGCCCAGTTTTGCAGGCATTCGATCACGTTTTCTTCCATGTCCTCGACGAGCAAGTTTCTGATTTTTCTGTATCTGATTTTGGACGGGTCTTTTGAATATTCTACCTCGAAAGTCCAGCCTTTTTTCTTTGCGAACTCTTTCAATGCCTTTCCGTAGGATTTGTCCTTGACCTTTAATACGTAGATGTCTCTGTGGACAAAGTCGTTGTTCCAGAAAGACGCGGCAGTCTGAGCGGATATCACTTTGAAGTTTTTGTCTTTCTCCAAGAAGTCCCACACATCCTTGACCTTGGTGGGAATCCAGTACCAGCCCCACTTGACCCTTTCGATTAAGCCCTCTTTGGACAATTTGTTCAAGTATTCCTTGGCGTTTGGCTCAATGCCTTTGACAAAGTTGACTCTGACCAAACTCCCTTTGAAGGGTCTCAATCTCTTGTTAAACTCTGCCAAGTATTTGGGCATTGTTGTTCACCTTTTATTACTGTTTGGCAAACTACTTAAAAGTATCTGTTCACCTTTAAGCATATTTTGGCAAGGATGATGTTACGTCGGAGAATCAAAAGCTATCAACGGTTTGAGGTACTGTTCCTTACAGTCCTGCCTGAGCGTCGTTGACTAGTCAGCTGCGAGAGCTGGCCTGGCTGGGCGATTGGACAGTAAGTCATATTAGAAAATGGTGGGTCCAATGCTACTGGGTGAGTTGAATGAGCGTTGGTGAGAGGGAGTTGCAGTTGAGGGCTGTCATTGAGGAGTGGAAGGATTTGAGGGATGAGGTTAAGAGGAGGGTTGATCAGAGGACGGTTATCACGCAGTTTATGGTTACTTTGGTTTCGGCGCTGCTGACCGCGGCGGTCGTTTCTGGCAACTTTTACGTGATAGGCATTATTCCTTTTGCGTCTGCATATTGTCTGTACCATGTTAAAGCGACCTATTTTATTCATCATTGGCTCGTGACTTATATACGGGAGCAGATTGAGGACGGCAAGATGGGCAGGATATTTCCGAATTCTGAGGTTCGTTGGTTGTCCTGGGAGACCTATTACAAGACTGAGGTGAGCAAGATTGAGAAGGAGCGGGCGAGTCGGCGGCGTTTTTACAATCTTTTCGAGTTCTCTCTTTACCTTGGTTGCGGACTAGCTTTTAGCGCATATTCTGTGCTGAACCTTCCTATTTGGCCGAGCGTGGCTCTGACTGCGATGTTTTGGTTTCTTGGTCTGGGAGCTGTCTGGTTGTCTTGGATGATAGATCCTTACAAGGAGAGCGAGAAAGCTTGACCAGACAATTGGAGGAGAACACCGCGGAAATGCAGGATTGATCCTGCACAGACTTAGACCTATGACGCTGGCGGTATGAAGCCGGAAGAGATAGCGGGGTGCCAAGCCAGTAGGGAGCGCGCGCATATCAGGCAACAGGCTTAAGAAGCTTAACCCTAACATCAATGACTAATGCCCTTACTGTATGCTGTAAAGCACGTTTTCCGGTCATGGAAGCTCTTCTTAGCATTGCTGATCGGTGTGATTTTGGCTTCCACATTCTTCGCGGGGACGGATATCAAAGCGAACGCCACGGCGAAACAAGCACTTGATCAGCAGCTTAGCCGGGTTGCCGTTGATATGACTGCGACCAGCAACGTCATGCAAACATCGCAGATTCTGGATGCGAAGGAAAGAGTCTCAGCTATCCAGGGAGTGACTCACGTGGAAATAGTCTCAAGCGCTCAGGGCTTCGTGGTTTTCAATGATGCTGGCATAATGGACTACAGCGTTAGTACTGTGGGAATTGGCAACGATTCTTATGTTTATGATGGATGGCTGAACAAGCCCGTAGGGATAGCCGAGAATGAAACATACATTCCGGAAGATTCAGCATTGGCGACCAGAGCGCGGATCGGCGATGTCTTGCAGGTAAACTTCTCTTTGTACAACTTTCGCCAAATGACAACGGAGACCATTTCCATAAACCTGACCGTGAAGGGATTTGCCAAGCTTGACGACAAGGCGTATGCGATCGCATCTGGCTATTATTACTATCCTACCCTGATGACAGACAATTACCTGATTCCACGTGCGGGTCAGGGAATCCTGCTCGTAGACTGGGAGAAGACGATGCAGAAGCTTTTCAACGCCACAAATACTATTGAACCCTCAAGCAGCATTATTGCAACCAGCCTGCTGATCTACTTCGATCACGATGCCCTGATAAACGCATGGGACATTGACACTTCAATCAACAACATCAAGAGCCTGCAAATCCTCGTCGAGAACCAGCTGGCACTTTCAGGCATGAGTTCCAGCGTGATGAGCCATTTGGAATCGATCTTGAGCATGTTTCGGTTCATGTCGATAAGCCTGAGATTCATGTTTACAGTAGTTTCTCTGCCAATATTCTTCATGGCTTGGTACATGGGGACGACGGTTTCAAGCGTCTCATTCAATCTGAGAAGACGCGAAATAGGTCTGTTGCTTACGAAGGGATTTTCCAGAGGTCAGGTTCAAAGACTTTTCCTGACAGAAACAGTAGTCATAGGAACCCTTGGTGGAGCACTCGGCGTCCTTTTGGGGTTCTTGTTGAATCCGATTTTCACTGGATTCAGCACAGGCTCATTCCAGACTAATCTGCTTAGCCCTTATACGGTGGCCTTTACCATAGTCTTCGGGATAATCATAGCCGTGGCTTCAGCTTACAGTTCAGCGAAGAAGGCTTCCCAGCTTCCCACGATGGACGCGCTGAGAGAGTATCTGCCGATGGAGGAAACGAAAGCCTACCGGAAAAGATTGGTTTGGATCGCATTTATCCTGGGAACTTACAAAATAGCGGTTTTCATTCTAGGCTTGAACATGACGACAATACTGACCAGGCTAGCTTTTGGAGGAGGCACAAACTTCATTCTCATAATACTAGTTGGTCTCTTCTTGGTCGTGGATGCTGTACTGAATTATGTGGGACCATTGCTTTTCTTCTGGGGAGTCACGAAACTCTTGATCGTTGGTTCCACAAAGTTTCAGGAACTCACAGCAAAAGCCTCCAAATTCATGGGTGAATTGGGAGTGCTGGCAACGAAGAATGTCAAAATGAACCCAGCGCGCTCCGCTGCAGTAGCTTTCTTGCTGGCTCTGATTGTAAGCTATAGTGTGCAAGTCACGGGGCAGTTGGCCAGTGAGCACGACTTTGCCGTTCGAACGGTCCGCAATGACGTAGGTGCAGACATCAGCTTCTACATTCCTTACGCAAACGATGTAGCCAATATCTCTTCGGTTGTGACTGCAAACCTTTCCTCAGCCATCGAAAGCTCAACATTGGAATACAACTTCGAAATCCACGGAACTGTCAGAACTCTGAGCTTGAAGGCTGTTGATCCACAATCATGGCTTAAGACAGCGTACTATGAAAGCGGATGGTTCAGCGGAAACGACGTTGCCACGGCATTTGCCGAATTAGCATCAGACAACAAGACAATAATTCTGAGACGTGCAGAAGCGTCGCTCTTGAAGATCAACCTCGGTGATAGTGTCGTCGTGTATTTTGGTGACAATGCGACAACTCTTAGAATCGTGGGGTTCTTCGGTCCTGAACCAATCCAGCAGGAACAAAGCGGTTCTTTCGCGGGCTACTGGTCCTACGTTTCCAAAGAACTCTATGAGGGTGTCAGCAGTCCGGTCAACCCCTCCACGAGGATGTTGATTAAGCTCAAAACAGGCGTTGACGGCGCAAATGTCACGCAAACCATCCGTGACATGAAACTGAACGTAAGCTCGGTCCAGTCTTTTGCTGAAAAATGGAAAGAAACCCAGTCAAACGTCTATACCGTTGGCCTGTTGGACATCCAAAGGTTAGGCACCTTTTTCGCGATCTTGGCAGCTTCTGTTGGAACAGCGCTTGTGAGTGCCGTCAGCATGAAGGAGAGAGGTCGGGAAGCCACGATAATGAGCGTAAGAGGCCTGTCCTACAAGCAGCTATTGATAATGTTCTTGACCGAAAACCTAGCTCTCGTCACGTTCTCAGTTATTCTGGGGCTCTTCGTCGGCTTCATTACCCTCTATGGCAACATATCCTCAAACAATTCCTTCCTCAGCGACGCACTCATCTTGCGTCGTCTGGTTTTCACGGCGGACTCGGCACTCACTCTGGTTTCATGCCTTGCGCTGATTCTCTGTTCGACCATTTTGCCCATCGTAATCATGTCGAGAAGATACGTGACAAAGCTTGAAAGGATGGTTCGTTTAAGATGAAAGGACTATGTGCAAAAGTGAGAGACTTGGTCAAGGCCTATCGGATCGGCAAGATCGAAGTGCAAGCCCTGAGAGGGTTGAACATGGATGTCAAGGCAGGCGAATTCGTGGCCATCATAGGGCCAAGTGGAAGCGGAAAAACAACGTTGCTTAACATTGTCGGCGGGTTGGACCAAGCGACGGCAGGTAACGTACAAGTTGGCGACACGGTGGTAACTGCGCTATCAACAACGCAGCTTGTCGATTATCGAAGACAGTGGGTCGGTCACATATTCCAAACCTTGAACCTCATTCCGACACTGACAGCGGCTGAAAACATCGAGCTTTCCATGATAGCCTTGGGTGTGGCAAGAAAGAAGAGAAGCGAACGGGTGCAGGAACTTCTTCAGACAGTCGGTTTGGTGGACCGTGCCGAGCACAAGCCCGAAGAGCTTAGCGGTGGCGAACAGCAACGCGTGGCTATAGCCGCTGCTTTGGCGAATGACGCTCCGGTTCTCTTAGCTGACGAACCTACAGGTGAGCTAGATACCGCGAACGCCAAGATCGTCATAGACTACCTAGTCAAGGTTAACAAGGAACTCAGCAAGACCATAATTATGGTTACTCATGACCCGAGCGTTGCAAGAAAGACAGACAGAATTCTCCGCATAGAAGACGGCACCATAAAGTTGGCGTTAGCTCCAAGCGAAGTCATAGTTGAGGAGAAGGCGGGGTCTTACGTTGATCAGCTCAAGACCAGAATAAAAGAAATAGACAAGCAAATGCAACAGATGGACAAAGATTTCAAAGGCGGCAAAATAGGTGGCGACGAGTACGTTGAAAAGAGACAAAACCTCAAACAGACAAAAGACAGTCTGCGAGAAGAGCTGCACCGAATGGGAGTAGTGGCATAACCTAACCAGCCATCCTTCCTCCACTCGCTTCTAGTGCCACAGCGAGAATTCTGTCCTTGATAAAACAACAATTCCAGATATACCGCAGACTCACTTTCAGATAACGTATTGGTTCTAAGGGAAAATCATATATATCTTAGCAATACATATGGGTTCTCGCGGGTAACCGCACAGGAGACTCAAGAAATGACAATCCGAAAAAAAGAATTGTTGACAACTGCATGCATCGTATTAACGCTGCTCGTCATGATCGGCACAGCGGTTGCTTATGCTAAGCCTGTGGATCCCACCGAGGGCGATGAGGAAGACTACCACTCCACCGGCGACTGGAATTGGGGAATTGATGCATATTGCTATGGACATTGGGTTTGGTTCTGGATGCTCAGGCCTCCCGATATCGTTTTCACAGAATGGTACTGCAGCGGCAGCAGATGGGGAGGACCCGGCGTCTGGTTCACTGGATACATGCTATTCTCTTGGCATTGGGATTCGGGTTCAAGCTACGTCTACGATGGTGGCGGTGGTCCAGTTTTTACGCCGTACTATACGATACACACTCATCACATCCACTGTAAAACTGAATCTTGGTTTGCAAACTGGATTGGCCAGAACTGGTACGCTTATGCTGAGGCTCAACTCAACATCTAACATAACAAGTGAAAGCAATTGCTCCCACTCTCCCTTTTTTCCTCGGTCGGCACATTAGGAAAACTATTTGTCGCTCTCGTAGCACTCCTTTCTCTTCTGCCGATCCCACAGCTTGCTTTCGGTGCTTCTCCAAATTGGTTGACGAGAGGCGCTTACGTCAGATACGAGACCAGACTAGGTTCCAACACAGAGGTCGGCTACGTCCACTTCCTGAACGGTACGCAAACAAATGAAGCTTGTTTCGTGGTCCTTCAGTGGGAATGCATGAATATCGAAGGAGACAAAGCCCTGCTGGACATTAACGTAACGCACACGACGAAATCCAGCGGAGTTGCCCTGTACCAGGCAAGAGTCTACGTTAACACCGAGGGCAGAAGTGTTACATTGCCTGATGGAACGTACATCGGGAAAACTTGGCTTTGGTTAACACGCAATCCGGCGCAAGGTGAAATCATTGAGATCGATGACGGCACAAATGCGACAGCAGACGTAAAAGGGTGGATGGCCACGTGTCAAGGGGCTCAGAAGAGTTTCTGGGTCTATGGGTTCGGAGGATATGATCTGGATACAGGAGTGCTCCTCTCTCCATACTTTGAAGGCGACTCCATTCTGCAGGTACTTGGGATTCTTTCGATTAAAAACTTGAACGTTGCCGACACCAATATCGACCTTGGACCAAGAGAATGGCTTCCCGAAATCATTATGTCCTTGCCCTACGTCCTAATCGCCATCTCAATTGGTGTTGTCTTCCTTCTAGTATTGCGCAGAAGACAGAAAAGGAGCAGAACTTCTCAGGCGAAAGCCTCTCCAAGACGTCGGGCTCGCTGATAAAGTCAACCTCAATCTTGTATTCAGCACCATCCAGAGGTGCCTTGACGGTACGATAGAACCTGCGCGCGATACTTGACCATGGCTCTTAAGCATGTCGAGTTGTCGTGTAGTTGGTTCTCTAGGGCGGGTACGCCAAATGAGAAATTGGTGATCTTTTCTTCCGTATGGTAGAAGCTACTGCCAATACTGCTTAGAAGCCTTCCGCTTGTTCGCGCCCTAGTCGAATTTCCGTGTGGGCCGATATGCTGGTCGTAGCGTCGGCAGCGGCTGAGATAGAGGTCGCTCTAGAAGAATCTTTCTAGCACGCATTTCAGATTATGGATATAGTTTTCCTCTTTGCCTACATACTGAACATCAGCTGCTCTTTCTTCCACTTGGATCTTCGAGATATGGAATTTCTCGATGCAGGCTTCTATGTCTTGTAGGTCTTTTTCGTCGAGTCTTCCGATTTTCGTGACTATTATGTCAACTGGATGAAGGGCTCTCAGGAGTATGTGTTTTAGACTGATTATCTCGATGCTTTTCTTCAAGTAGTCATCAGGAAGAATCTGACTGAAGATCTGTCCATTGGACCACACGTCCACCTTGAAGCCATGTGGCATGCTTGTCAGTGCTTTGTCAAATTCATGGCGGTCTTCGTTGGGGATTGTGAAGTCAATGTCGATTGTTGACGGTTTCAGGTCAAGAAGAGTCATTGCTGTGCCACCTGCTGCCACGATAGTGATTTTTCCGTTGATTTCATCATCCAAAGTGCTTAGGAAATCGATCAGAGCTCTTTTGTCAAGCGGCATTGTATAGCCTCATCTTCTGCATAATGCTTTTTTCATCTACCCGTATCTCTTCTGCGCCAAGGATTTTCAGAAGTCTAGTTGTTTCGCCAATCTTTTTGGTTGGCGTGATGTTCTGTAAGACTTTCAATAGACCCAGTAGTCTTCCGGAAGTTCCGTATTTTTGGCTTAGGAAGACGATTAGGTTGCTTCTGATGTCGTTTTTTGCGATGATTATTGGTATAGCTTCTATGTGTCTTGCATCATTTAGAACAAGTAGCGACGTAATAACATACTCAACACATATTTTCTGGCCTTGCCGTATCGTTAGGCCGAATTCTTTGTATCCGAACCTAGCAAGATTGTAAGCCAGGTCCACGCTCGAGATATGTGCGGGTTTTGTTTCTGTTTCGCTGGTTCTTATTTCAGTTTTCTCAGTTGTTTCTTTTATCTCTCTCCAGAAAGTTTGAGGGCAGAAAATGACGATTTTGTCGGATAGCGCTTCCTTAAGCGGATTGATCTCATCTGATCTTATTAGATCATAGAACTCGCTTTCGTCTAGAACGAGGCTTTCGATTCTTAGATTGTGTTTGTTCTGGAGCTTCTGCATTTCAGTGTATATGCGGACAGTGTCGGATTGGTATGCTGATCTTGCTGATTCTTTCTGCGGGTGTCTGAGAAGAAATAATAGCTCGACTCTGTTGAGTTTGATGTTTCTTTCGGGCTTTGCGTAGCAGATGGATCCTATAGAGTTCATATCACGTATGGCTTTTTCCATTTCCAGTAGGAATATCTGAATGTCATTTCTCGTTTTTAGAAAATTCGCCTTTTTCATGATCTCCATTTCTGCCAAGTAATCGATCAACAAGTAGTTCCTGAAGTCTAATCTGATGATGGATGATTTGCCTGAATGATCCAGATTTAGAATTCCTTGTATTTGCAGATCATGTAGTTTTTTGTAGATGTTCGCATAGTGAGCAGTGCCATATGTCTCCTTGATTTTTCCAGTCAGTTGATTGATTGAGAAAGAAGCACCCAAGTGGGCGGATATTATGTCTAAGATGCGAAATGTTGTCATGTCCAAGTTTTTTCACTTGTGCCTTTCCCGGTGTTACCATGTTTCTATTGCTGTAATAGTATATTTGCGTTACTATAATATTATAGTAAATGCACTATAAAAAAATGCCTCGCAGAACATTGGCCAAGAGAGAATCTTTCTGTGTGTGTCTCTCTTTGGGAGTAACGGGCTTTATAAGATCTTCTCAGGTGAACGCAGTCCTTCTCACACGCAAGTCCCAGGAATTTGTACTCAATTCTGAGTGGAAGTATAGCAAATGTGGAAGGTATTTAAGGGCTGAATCTTCAAAAGGGAAGCTGGTGGATTACGGGAGCAGGTTTGGACGGTGCGGCGACGGAGACAAGAGGGGGATTTGTATGAGTCTGCAGGTTGTTTTGGATAAGGTTGTGGCTGCAAGAGACCGAGGTGCTCTTGTTGTTTTTGCATCTCATCGTTGAGAATTGATGGCGAAAGGGTCTTTGTTCGGTCGGTTTCGTGCAGTGTTCGTCCAGATATATATTTGTTCGCTAGAAGCGAACAGAGAATTCCGTAGCCAACACTTGAAGAAACGCATTCACACGTTCATAAGCATCTGTTCTAGTGTCCCCTCCGACAAAACGTGAAACCATGAATGGTCCCACTCTTGATAAACTGGAAAAAGAGTTTTTGATTGCCGAGAGACTTGTCCAGATGATAGGGTTTCTTATGCTGAAATCCTTTTTTCTTATAGATCGTGTGAACGACGCCGCTGCTTTCTGAGGTTTTCCGTCATGGAAACCTGTGACTGCATAGACATCATAGTAGTCTTTGTCTTTGAACCTGCCCATCAGAGCTTGGCCTTTCATAGCCAGTGAACCCACAATGTCTGCCATTGCCACAACAGAGTCAGCTTCTCCGTTTTCTGGAATGGTTGCTTCAATCTTCTCTTCACGGTTGAAATCGAATACTATGCTTGAACCTGCAATGAGGCAGGCTTTCAGATCTTTTTGTACTTCAACAAGTTGTTCCTTGTTTATGTTCTTCATGGCGGCATTTGGTTCTGTCAAGAAGTCCAAGTGAAGGGAATATTCACGCTTGTTTTTGGCGGCAGCCAAGACACGTTCAAATCGGAATATGTTAGGGGTTGGCTTGTAGCCCAGACTGTTGACTATTTCTCTAATGCTCTCGTACTTGATGATTATTGATGGGCGGAGAACGAAATCTAGGTCAATTGAGCCACAATGGTCAAAATGCCCGTGAGTCAGAAAATATGGGGGCCATCCGCCCACTAGGACAATGTCATCTCGATAATTGCCTAAAGATAACAACAATTCCACTAGAGCGCCTTTTGTAGTCTCAGTCAATTCTCTATCGTACATGCGAGTCCCCGGTTAGGATTCTGCCCCAGTCTTTTTCCATAATCTCATGTATTCTTGCAGCAGCATCTTCTCCCCTTGCGGCATAATTCCAGAGGTCAACGAACAACTGTGCGTTTGATACCACTTTTGCTCCTTCGACAAGTCTCGTACCATAGAACACGCCTGCATCATACGGAATCACCAGTCTAACATTGCCAACTCCCGCAGTAGGTCTGATATCGAGGATCTTGGCGATGTGTTCACCTTCTTCCCGATTCTCGACGTAGAAGTGAACGTCGATGGGTCGCACGTAAGGAGATACCAACCAAGCTCCGGCGAGGGAGGTGAGTGCATATTCTTTGTCTTTAAGTTTTTCTTTCAATGTTATCAAGAAGGCGTCGATTTGTTGCTCAAAAGTGTAGTATTCGAGAAAAGAGTTACTTCTGTCATACTGGTAGAAGGCTGCCCAACGTCTCAATAGGATTTCAGGATCGAGCAAGACAAACTTGTTTCTTTCGTCTCTTCTTGCATAGCCCACGCTTATCAACGAAGCCAAGATGGCGTGAGTGTACCCAACAGAAGTATTGGCTTCGTCAGCCATTTCACGGACTGTCCATCCTTTACCGATGTTTACGAGTAGGCATCTCACAACCCTTGTTGCTTTAGGTTCAAATATGTTAGCTACCAAGCGCATACCATCACGGTGTTCGCAACAGTATATAAACGTTCGCTAATAGCGAACAACCATAACTAGACCAAAATCGTTCCGTTACCAAACTGCTGCCGACACCACCAGTCCCAAGCCACAACACGTGACACTGCAAGGGATCCTCGATAAGCTTATGTCTGGTTTCTCATCCCCAACAAGTGGGTAGTATTGGAGAGCTAAATCCTTTTTAGTCGAAATGTCTCTTACATTTGAAAAGGAACCTGTGCGTTGAATGCCATGGTGTATGTACGATGAGGCTTGATCTGGCTGCTGAGGAACTTCGTGAAGTTGGGAGGGAGTTGAGGAAGCAGTGTAGGCTTTTGGCTCTTCGGCGGAAGCTAAAGTTCCTGCTGGTTGGCTTCTTGATTGGGAGACATGCAGACGAGAAGATTCGAGAACTTGCTGCTAGAAATGAGTTGATTGTAAAGGGGATCAAGGGTCACTTCGAAGAGTTGTTAGCAACTTGTAAGCAAGCAGACGAGGTTGCAGGCAGAGGGAGAGGGCAGTATTTTGTGGCACTGGCTTCGCTTGAGGCGGATCTCGGATGGCTTGTTGCTAGCAAGGTTTTGGATGAGGAGTATGTTCTTTCGGTGAAAGAAGGCTTTGAGGCTGTTCGCAGGTCAGTCTCGGAATATGTTAAGGGATTCATTGAAAGCCGCTTGGCTACAATAAGAGGGCATGTTGAGGCGATACAGAACAGCGGCACTTATCTGATTGCCAGCGACAAGGAGCGTGCCTTAGCGAGTCTGAAGCTGGTTGAGGATGAAGTTGATTGTTTTCGGATGCATGTTTCGTTGGGAGAAGAATTTGTGTCTGCAACGACGCGAACACTGCTGGAATATCGTGAGGCTGTTTTGGACTATAATGAGGGTTTCGTTGAACAGCGTAAGAAGGAGTATGATTATCTCTTCAAGAAAGGAAAACTTTCATTGGATGATGAGCAACAGACCGCTGTGATCACGGATGACAAGCACAATTTAGTAATCGCAGGTGCGGGTGCGGGCAAGACTGAGGTTCTGATCACCCGAATCGCGTATTTGATCGATAGAAAGCCCGACACTGTCAAGCCGGATCGGATTCTGGCGATAGCCTTCCAAGACAAGGCCAAACGCGAGGTTGAGGAAAGACTGCGGGACCGCTACAAAATAGATGCTGTCAACGTGAGAACCTTCCACAAGTTGGGCAAGGACATCCTGGGAAAGGCTCGCGGTGAGAAGATCAAGCACACGGATATTGTAGATGACAACAAGAAGTTTGACATGGTGAAGGCGATATACGATGAGCTGCTGAAGGATCGAGACTCGTATGAACTCTTTCTGGATTATGCTAGGACTTTTCGTGACAATGAACACCAAGACGACTTCAATGAAAAGCAAGACAATCTAGCACTCATGCAAGCACTTCGCTACGTCTCCATAAACAACAAAAAAGTGAGGAGTTATGCTGAGAAGGAGATATTGGATTCCTTTCTCACGCATAAGCTGAACGGTGAACGCATCGAAGTGGAATATGAACCTGAGGCGGGCAATTTTCTGCCAGACTTTCGTCTTTCCAATTTCGACTTGTATGTCGAGCATTGGGGTGTTAACGAAAATGGAGAAGCGCCAGAATCTTGGGGTCCGGACGCTGGAGAGGACTACAAGAGAGTGATGAAAGAGAAGAAAGAATGGTTTGTGAAGCATGGAAAGCTGCTTGTTGAAACGTATGATTATGAGTATGACGAGGACAACCCTGGCAAGTTCATCGGAAAACTCCAGCAACGCGTAATTGAAAAGCTTCAGACCCGATTTCCTGGCTCTTTTGAGTTTTCGCCTATGAGTTACGAGGAGGTGGCCGAAGTTGCTTGGGCACCGTATAGCGATCCGACTCCAGATAATATTGTGAACTTTGTTAAGAATGCTAAAGTGTACGATCTGTCGCCTGACGGGATTCAGGAAAGATTGCGGAAGGGGAAGTGGAGTCGGAAGCAATTGACTTTTGGTAGATTGGCACTTGAAGTGTATCGCGTTTATGAGCAGCAACTGCGTGAGTGTGGTAAGATAGATTTTGAGGACATGATTAACAGCGCGATCCGTGAACTGCGAAAAGACGGTGGTCTTTATGCTGGCGTTTATGATCACATTCTCGTTGACGAGTACCAGGATATTAGCAAACAACGATACAAGCTGATATGTGAGTTGCTCAGTCGTAATCCGAAATGTAAGCTCTTTTGTGTTGGAGACGACTGGCAGAGTATAATGGGTTTTGCGGGTTCGAATTTGAACTTGTTTCTGAATTTTGAAGGATACTTTGAGAAGCCTGCAGTGACCAAGATTTCCACGAATTATCGTAGCGTCAAGTCTATTGTTGATGCTGGAGCTGCTATTATAAGGAATAATGGCAGTTGTCAGATTTCAAAGCCTGCTATCGCTAGTAGGGACGAATCAAGACCGATAAGGGTGCTTAGCTCAACTCACAGCAAGGATTTTGAGACCAAGTACTATGAGCAGATCGTTGACAAGTGTCTGGATCAGATCGCTGATTGTATACGCGGGGGTTGCGAGCCTCGTGACATTCTTGTTCTCACTAGGTACAGGTCCTCTTATGTGGTCAAGTTTTTTGTCGAGAGGGCTAAGGATAGAAACATAGGTTTTGCTTTGGACAGCGAGTTTGCGAGACGAGATCAGATCAGAGTGATGACCGTTCACAAGAGCAAGGGACTCGAAGCTAAGGTGGTTTTCATCCTTGACGTTACAAAGGGCGTGTACGGCTTTCCATGCGAGATCGAAGATTCCTCAATCTACGCGCCTGCGAGAGAATACTACCCTGAGCAGTATCACAAGGAGGAAGAGCGAAGACTGTTCTACGTAGCCGTCACAAGGGCCAAGGAAGACCTCACCATCTACACTTGGGAACCATCAAAGAGCGAGTTTCTCGAAGAAATCAAGAACCACATTAGCGAAGAACCACTATATTACTAACGCAAAGCAATTGCCCACGGTCTACTTAATGAGGCGCGCATGCTTGTTCCGAAAATGGTTAAAAATGGTTTTAATTCCGTTCTGCAAGCTTCTGCCGGTTCGAGAAGGCTGGTTGCCGCAAGAAATTCAGGGACAAATGCGAAGTCTAGAACTGTTTCCAAATTATAAAAGGCAAATAAAAACCATTTTAGACCAATTCAGGAACAAACATGCGCGCTATGTCTTCTTCCCAAATCCTCAGCATATTCTCTTTCTTGCTACGCTTGTTGAATTTCAGTTCGATAGCTAAGTAACACACGTCAGTTCTGTAACCTTTTGCAAGTCTTATTCTACCATGCTTCAGGCTACCGTAGGCATCGGTATATGCAGGATCAACGGCAGACAAATCTACACGAAAGACCAATCTACCTTCGTCGTCGAAATATGCAATTTCAGTGTGCAGAGGTCGTGTCAACTTTCCGTCAATCATTTTGCTCATTGCTCTCATGTCTTTGTTCTGGAATAGCAACGTGAACAACCGGCACTTGACATCGTCACTGAAGAAGTTGTACGGGTTCTTTTCGTATTCACCAAGCAATTGTAAGATGCATTCCTCGGCTATCTTAGAATAGAATTCTGCTTTTGTCATACGCAATACTCGACCACCTGTTTTATGAGACTTGCGGCGCGCGCTTGAATTATTTAAAATTTATCGGTGAATTAGTGCGGGGGGGATTTGCACTCCCCACCTGTCACGGATTCCGAAAGATTTCCTCTGCTCCCTTTTTTCAGACTAGACTGCTGCAGTGGCAACGGCAGATCATTAAGTCTCTTGGAAGTGAGAATACAACAGCTTCATGGAACCGAAGGCAGACCGCGATTTCACGCGCATGCCCGTCCTGAACGACTTCTTTCAACTTGCAGCTTCTTTGGTATATCTCTTAGCTTTTTCTTTTCTTCGATTTCATGTATTCTAAGGATTTCTTCAACCAATTCTGGTGTGGTTGACAAAGCCTCTCGTAATCTATCTAGGTCTATTTCAAACAAGAGATATTGCTTGCCCTTTACTTTTGCCAGTCTTTTAGCAATCTCTCCTTTTCTGTCTCTCTCCAGCGTTTCACTAAGCGACGACAAATCTAACAAGAAGTACTTCAAGACAATGGGGTTTAACTCCATTGCGCTGGGTGCAATTGCAGGCGCATACATCGCTCGACAGCTCTTGAGGAGAACATCATCCAGTTCATAAACAG
>Ga0315279_10004116_pt1 | contig 19698 bp, 25 predicted proteins | sample YL17G06_20_MG_FD_203694 | JGI IMG/M metagenome (GOLD analysis project Ga0315279, IMG submission 203694) | Sediment microbial communities from Yellowstone Lake, YNP, Wyoming, USA - YL17G06_20 | ecosystem: Environmental > Aquatic > Freshwater > Lake > Sediment | place: USA: Wyoming | collected... | reverse complement strand
AGTGTAGATTCAAGTTGCTAATGCAACAGTTTTCCGAAGACCTCATGCGGAGTTAAAAAACCTAAAGTTTTCCGCGGCCGGTCGTTTAACATATCCTGTGCCTGTTTGATGTTTTCAAGCGGTACTTTTGAAAAATCCGTACCCTTGGGAAAAAATTGACGAATCAAAGCGTTGGTATTTTCATTAGTGCCTCGTTCCCAAGGAGAATGTGGATGCGCAAAGTAAACTTTAATCTGCGTGCTCTTGGTAAAAAGTTTATGTTCTGCCATTTCCTGGCCTTGGTCATAGGTTAGAGAACGTTTTAAGCCCTTGGGAAGATGCTTAAATTCTTTAGCGAAAGTTTCTCGTACTGTGGTAGTATCTTTATCTTTAAGCTGAACTAAGAAGGTCATACGGGTGGTTCGTTCAACTAAAGTACCCAAAGCAGAACCATTATTATGCCCCATGAGAAGATCGCCTTCCCAATGACCAGGAATGATCCGATCGGCAACTTCGGCAGGACGTTCTTCAATACTTAGATAGTCTTGAATAGAGGCGCAATTCCGACGGGACTTGCCGCCGCGTGGACGACGGTTTATATGCCTGTACCGTAAACATTTAACTAATTCTTTGCGTAATGCCCCGCGTGGCAAAACATATAAATATGAATAAATACTTTCGTGCGAGATTTGCATTTCCATATCCATAGGATACAATATCTTTAAGCGTTTGGCAATCTGTTCCGGAGACCATAATTGATCCAGGTGTTCAAGAACGTATTGTTTTAAATGTAGATTAATATCCATTTTTCGGTTTTTACGGGCCAGATGCGCCAATCGATCAGTGCGACGTTGAGCTTGAATAGCCCTGTATTGTTGCCCATATTTAGTATTACGATTAATTTCGTGGCAAATTGTACTAGGAGATCGACTAAGTGAAATCGCGATGTCATATTGGCTGCTCCCTTGCGCTATTCCAAGAGAGATTTCTTCACGTTCATTAACATTTAATCGGTGGTATTGGGACATGTGCAACTCCTTTCTTTTGGTATATTATACCAAAACTAGATATTGCACTAGCAACTTGAACCCAAGTACATCCCATTTTCTTAGACAATTAATATTTTTCCTTTAGTAGCAAAGAAAAAGGGGTTAATTTTTTTTTGACAGTTAATCAAACTATTTGTCAAGAATAAAGATTAAACTTTTTGTTGTTGATAAAACTTAAAAAATATGTTATATTAACTGTAATGCATAGTAAAAAAATAAAATATTTTTAGAGTGCCTTTCAAACACACAGAGCACCAATTAGGAGGAAATATGATATTCTAATGGGTGCTTTTTTATTTAAAAAATAAATATTTGAATAAATATAAAAGGGGTTGATATATATAATAAATGAGTATCTAAAAAACGAGTATAGTCTAATACCGGTTAATAACGAAAAAAAATCCTATATACATTGGGGAAAATATCAGTATCAGAGAGCAAATAAAGAAGATATTTTTGATTGGTATAGTAAATTTACTGATGTAAATATTGGAATAGTTACTGGAAAAATAAGTAAATTAGTGGTTATCGATGTTGATGATCTTAATCTATTGCCGGAGTTAAAAGAACTATTACCAGAGATAAAAGAAACAACCAGAGTTAAAACAAGAAGGGGTTATCATTATTATTTTTCTCTTAATGGTGAGTATGTTGAAAGCACTAATAGCCTATTCGGTAAAAAACTTGAATTAAAAAGCAATGGAACTTATATTGTAGCTCCCCCATCAAAAATAAACGGGTTTGAATATGTTTTTGAAGTCCCTCTTAGCAAGATATTACCAATACCAAAAATATTCCTCAAAAAAGAAAGGGACCTGGTTTCTAACATAGAATATAGAGAACAGAAAACTTTTAAAATACCAAAATATCACGGTCAAAAAGTGGACTGCATACATCAGATATTAAACAGGGATTTACAAGAAGGGGAGAGAAACAATAGCTTATTTATTCTCTATAATTTATTACTCCGGAATAAGAACACAGAAGAATATTCAAAAAAGTTAGTTATTAATAAAAATATATCATTATTACAACCTCTAACCGAATTAGAGTTAAAAAAAGCATATCGGAAAGCTTATAAGTATGGGTGTAGTGCTATTAGGGATAAGCTCGCTTATATAAAATGTGAGGACTGCGAATATAGGTTTAAAGATGGTAAATTAAAAACGAGTAATATCTTAGTTGAAAATATAAAAATGCTGCCGAAATTAAGTAATACTGAAAGGGGCATAGCTTGCCTTTTAGGAATTGTTTTTGATGGTGAAAATCCTTCAGTTAACAGAATAGCAAAAGAAACAAATATGGATTGGCGAATTGTAAATAATACAATGAAGAGTTTAAAGAAGAAGGGCTTTTCTGTTAAATTACAAAAAACACTGTAAATTTACAGGGGTAATTTGTATACTCTACAATGGTTTTAAAGGAAAAATATAGACTACTATACTATGTATAGTCTTTTATTCTCTTCCTCTCTCTCTCTATCCTCTACTCTTAGAGTCTTAAAGGAGGTATTCAAAAAGGGGCTGTTGCCAAAAATGGTTTTTTGTAAAAATTTTTGGATTTGCTCTCTTCCTCTCTCATTAGCCATTGTCAGGAAGGGATTATTTAACTTTAATTAAATTTTTCCTGCTTAGATCCTTTTAATCTTTTTAATAAATCCTGCACCTGGACCATTTCCCATAGATAATTTTTTCCCCGTACGGCGGGGCGCTTTCCCCTTTCCCCTCGCACTTCCCCCCTAAAACCCCCCTGCTACCCCTTACTCTTTCTCACTCATTTTTTAGCGGTTTTATTCTCGAAAAAATAATTCTCGAAAAAACCTAAAAATGAGCGAAATAAGGTTAGGTTATGATTCATTAGGGGGGAAGCCATAGGGGACAGGGGAAATTACGCAGGGATTCACCCCCTACTCTACAAGCATAATTGTGGGTATTATCGAGACCCTCTCCCTGCTACGCCCCGCCTATTCATACCCTTTTTAGGATTTCCTGAAGCCACTCTCGGACGTTCTCGTAAGATAATACAAAAATATATTTTAGTAAAAATATATTCATCTATTACCTTACGAATATAATTTGAGATAGCCGAATGATACGAGACTTATAATTTTTTTTTATATCTTTACAGGAAGATTAAAAACATCTTCCCGTTGATATAAAAAAAATAACAAGTCTCGAAGAAAAGAACCTTTCAAAAAGACCTTTTTCAAGAAATCAATGAACACAATTAAAAGCCATACCTTTTAAATTGTGATCATTGAAGCAACGGATGATATTTTATTTTTATTATAAGTATAAAATCATACCTATAATAAAAATAAAATCTAATCCTGAATAAATAAAATAAGAAGATAAGAAAAGAACCTTTCAAAAAGAACGATGAACACAAGCAAAAAAAACTACCTTTTTGTTTGTGATCATCGTCAGATAGGAATAAATTTTATTTTAATTAAATAAGGCCAAGAACGCCCCTATTTAAAAAATAAAATTTATTCCTAAGAGAAGAAAATCAAATAAAAGAGCATCTATCAAGAAAAATAAATCTAAAAAAATACTTTTTAGGTTTATTTTACTTGATACATGCTAAGAGAAGAAATTATTTTATAGCAAGAGGTGAAAAACCACCCCTTACTATAAAATAATCCTTCTTTCTTTTATTATCTTCCAGGCAATACAAAAATATTTTTATACTCTAGCAAGTAGTAGCTTGCCCTATATAAAAATATTTTTCTTTTGCCTGGCAATAGAAACTTGAGATAGCCGAGCGATTCGTGCGTAATTGTTAAAGAAGAAGCAAAAACTGCCCGAAATGTAAGCTGACCGTGTTTTTCCTTCTTCTTTAACAACTTCGCACAAGGAGAAGAAACACAATACGAAAAAAAGCAAAGGTAAAGAAAAGATTATATAAGAGCCCGCCTTTATATTTTTAACCAGGCTAAAAAAGCTTTTAGCTGGTTAAAAATATAATGCTTTTTTTTGCTATACATAACAAAGCTTTATCGGATAAGATAAACCCTCATATATTTCTTTAAGAATGTCCGATAGAGTCTTGTTATGTATGTGAAGGCTTTCAATTACACTCCTTAGCAAAAAAAGCTCTTGGCGGGCGGTCGTGATAAAGTAGATTAGTCGGAGTGGTTGAGGTGGGTTAATTATGGTGGCTGGAGTAGAGTAAAATTGATGGGAATATGTCCGGGTGATAGATTACTAAGGGAAAATAAAATTAATTAAAATAACGATACATTTTAAAATATTTTATTAAAAAAAGGATATTTAAAAGATTTGTAGTATAGTGAATGTAGAAAAATATAATACCACAATGAATTATTTCGTAAAACATACTGACTTGGAAGCATAAACGAAATAGTTCGGTTATTTTAATTTAAATGAAAAATGCCATAAAGGAGATGAATTATGAAATGTCCACATTGTAGAGTTGAGTTCCATGATGAACCTGAGTTTACACTAATCGGCGTTGACGCTGACGGTGGATGGGCACTAGTCCGGATGGACTGTCCAGCATGTCAAAAAATGATTTTAAAATTAGTGAACGGTCCTCCGATATATGATTCATATAAACATTTCATTAGAATCGAAAAAGTAAACAAGGATTTTCTTGTTCGTCCTAAGGGTATCTCAAGACCACTTTGCCCATCCGAAGTTCCTGAGGAATTTGCGGAGGATTATATTGAAGCCTGTCTCGTTATTTCTGATAGCCCAAAAGCCTCTGCCGCTTTAAGCAGAAGATGTTTACAAAATATCCTTCGAGAAGTAGCAAAAGTAAAACCCAATAATCTTGATAAGGAAATTCAACAAGTAATAGATAGTGGGGCTTTGCCCTCTTACATTATTGATGTAATTGATGCAGTACGAAATATTGGTAATTTTGCTGCACATCCACTTAAAAGCGAAAAAACTGGTGAAATATTGCCAGTCGAGCCAGTAGAAGCTGAATGGAACTTAAACGTCCTTGAAGCTTTATTTGACTTTTATTTTGTCCAGCCTGCTATCATAAGAAAGAAGAGAGCAGCTTAGACCAGAAGCTAATAGAAGCGGGAAAGAAGCCAATGAAATGATAGTATGCATCGTCTAACAGTAGGTTTTCAATATCGGGAAAATCAAATAAACTTGAAGAAAGATTTAAATAAAGAAATAAATTCATGCAAATAATAGCCCTAATCAACCAAAAGGGTAGGGGAGGGAAGATTACTCCTATTAGGGAAATATGTGAATATTATTATTTGAGATTAGACTGAAGATTTTTTATAAAAAGAAAAATTCTAATATAATTTTAAAAACTTGACATTACATACCAAATATGGTATATAAAATATTACCTCTTGAGGAAAATTATATGATTCCCGAATTTAACAAATATGGAAATTTACCTGATGACATATATAAAGTTACTTTAAAAGAAATTAAGAAAAAATTTGGAAGTGAATCGCTACAACGTAAAATATTATTTAAACATTTAAACTCCTTAACTGAATTATTATCGAAAAATAAGATTGTGATAAAAAGATTTATTATAGATGGTAGTTTTGTTACTGATGTTGAATTTCCAAATGATATTGATTGTATTATAATTTTTAATAAAAATTTCTCCTACCGTAATTCGTTATTGATGAAATTAAAAAAGTGCAAAATGATGCATATTTTTGATTATACAGAATATATAGATGCCAATGAATATAATGGAATGATTAATTTGTGGAAGCATACTCGAGATAAAAAATTAAAGGGTATTTTGGAGGTTAAGTTATGATTAAAAATGATCGTCAATATGAATATGCTAAAACAACATTAGTATTTTGTAAAAAAGAATTGAAAGCAATGGAAGAAAAGTATCCTATAGATAAAGGTAAAATAAAATTTCTTTCACAAGGGCGTATTGAACATATTGCAAAACTTGGAAAAGAAATAAAAGACTATGAGGATATAAAAAAGAATCCTTTTCCAAGTAGTACAAAAATTGATGAATTATATAAAATAAGCCAAAATTTAGCAAGATTTCGTATTGCAAGAAAAATTACTCAAAAACAAATGGCAAGAAAGGTGGGATGTAAACAATCTGATATTTCTCGATTAGAACGTGAAGGTTATTGTGGTTATACAATTAACCAATTATATAAAATTACAAAGGCTCTTAATATAAAAATTGAAATAAACCTAATTCCAGAAGAAAGATTAATTGAGAAAGAAAAATTAGAAATGGAAGAATTTTCCAACATATTCAGACATAATATACCTATGCCTAACATAAACAGTGAAGACTTATGGTGTTTCAGATCAAAAGAATTTATATGCATATCGCCAGCTAATGAAGATAAAAAAATTTCGTTTGAAGAAGAATCTAAAAAAATATTATCTTTAGCTTAGAAAAGTAATTACAGCCTTACAGGAGGGTTATAATATGAATATATCAAATCATTATAAGGAAACTATTGTTGAAGAATTAAAAAATGTGGCTATAAAAATGAAGGAATCTAATGATATTACTGATAAACTGTATTTTTTTAGCGCTGCTTTTGCTATTTTGGATAGAATTTTTAATTTAGAATTTAATCCTACTCTTGTTCTAATTCATATGGTTCTCCAAACTGCATATTTTACAATTAGTGGAAGAGTAGAAGCTTTAATAAGAGGACAAGACAAAGTAGTAAAAATTCCAACGGGATTTTTTGACAGTCTTCAGGAAACAATTTTAGATATAGCAAATAGTATTAGTAAAGATGATAAAAACGAATTATTTAAAAATCTTCAGAAAATAGCAAACCTTAGTTATGTAACTACTGGTAATGGTTATTATCTTTTTCAAAAAGGAATGTTGAAAATTTAAAATCACTATCTTTAAGGGTTTTATGATCATAAAAAAATATGATTATAAATAAAAATAAAAAGGTGGTGAAAACCTTCTATTAATTAAAACTATTTTTGGCGAGGAAGGGATCCTTCTTGTATCAAGGAGGATTCTTTTTTTAGTTTTTATTCTTGACTAAATTAGTCAAGTATGATAAAATATAATATATACAGCTTAGGTTTGCTTGATTTAAAACTTAAAAAAAGGAGGTGAAAAAAAATGGCCGTAATAGTAGTTCCCAGAGATTCTTCTTTGCAATTAAGACTGGTAACCGGAACCAATCCGCTAACCGGAGCACCAATAATAGATAGCAAAACTTTCAATGAGGTCAAATCAACTGCTATCGATCAGGATGTCTATGATGTAGCCACTGCTTTAACAGGCTTACAAAAGTATCCTGTAGATGAGATCAGAGCTCAAAAAGAGTCTCAACTAACCGAATAGTACAAGTTTTTAGCTTAGCTAAAAATTGTAATAAGTGATTAGTGATTTGTAATTTAATTCCTGATTACTTACTACAAATTACTCACTACGTAATTAACCGACAGGTTAATTGCTAAGAAGGAGGTGAAAATATAATGGCCACTGAATTAGGAGAAGTAACCAGTTACAAAAGACTGTATATGCAGTTTAGAGATAGTATCGGTAAATCAGTAAATTTAACCGTGAATAATCCTAAGACGGTTGAGGATGGAGATTATGCCGACTTTGCGGCACAGGATGCAGCTATTGAAGGAGTTATGGATACTATAATTAGTAAGAACATTTTCCATAATAATGGTAATGACTTAGTAGCCAAAGTCAATGCTCGGATACTTGACTATAGGTCTACTGATGTTATGGATGTTGGAGCTTAATATATTATAATATTCTTCCTCGGAAGGGACCGCGGACCTTCCCTGGGAGAGAGAAAGGAGTAATAAATGATAGAAGCATTTGTCACTAAATATCTATTAGATTTCATTCTTGTTTTTCTGGTTGGTTTGCTATCTAAATTTATGGTAAATAAGTTTGGCCAAGACAGGGCAGACAAAATAAAAGAGGCTATTCTTGCAGCTATGCTTTGGGCTGAAGAAGAACTTGGAATAGGAAATGGTGAGGAAAAATGGAAAATAGCCTGGGTAAAATTAATTGAAATATTAAAGAAACAAAAAGTTGAATTAAAAGAGGGTGAAATTTCCTATGTAAAGGATCTTATGAAGGCTACAGTCCCAAAGGTGAATGAAATTATATATAAGGCTATGCCTGATTCTATAAGAAATGCCAGGCAACCATTAAAAAAATAACCTCAATGATTAAAATAAATTATATCAAGATAGCTAGGTTTTTTTCTTTATATGAGTTTGAGTGCCCCTGTTGTAAAAGGGTTATGTTATCTCCAGACCTTTTGACCAAGCTAAATCATTTGAGAAATATTATAAATAGACCAATATATATCAATTCCGGTTACCGGTGCAAAGAAGAAAATCAAAGAGTCGGAGGAGTCCCCGGCTCTTATCATCTCCTGGGTATGGCTGTAGATATTCAGGTAAAAGATATTTTACTTTCTGATCTTCTTGTTTATGCTCAGGAAATAAGATTTAATGGGATTGGATTTTATGAAAATAAAAATTTCTTACATCTCGATATTAGGCCTGGGCCAACACATTTTTGGAAAGGATAAAAATTAATTGGATATTGAATATGTACTAAAATTAATTGCAAATAACGGCTTCCCCCTGGTGCTTTCGGTGTATTTAGTATGGAAATTAGAGTTTTTTATTAATGAAATCATCAAAAATCAAAAGGAATTTTCTAAAGGTATTACCGCTGAAATCAAAGAAATCAAGCAGGCAATCAATGAATTACGGGTTGATTTTGCAAAATATCAATAAGCTTGTCCTCGTGAAAACAGGGAACCGTTGAGATATAAGGGTTTTAGCGTTTTCTCTTCGACCTTCAAATACGGCGTATAAGAGGCATATTTATTTTTTATATAGAATCATACCAGCCAACTTAAAATAATTGCTTAAAACACGTTTAAATTAAAGATATATTTTCGTGACTCCTGAAACCTACCTCTTTTCGTCTTCTTTTCATTAAAAATCTTTCTTTTTCTCCTGAATCCTCTTGTTCTCCCTGTATATTTACCATAGCACTAAAGAAATCATCCATAATTTTTGCCTCTAATTGCATTATAAATATATTAAAGAAACTTGACAAAGATATTTTATAGATGTTAATATATGCTTAAAGCAATAGCAATATAGGTGTAAAATTGTGAACAAACCTAAAATATTGGTAGGTTATTGCCGGGTAAGCACGGATAATCAAAAAGAAGAGGGTACTATAGAGATACAGGAAAAAAGCCTAAAAAAATATGCTGATAAAAATGGTTGCGAATTAGTAAAAATCTTTAAAGATAATGGGATAAGCGGAGCGAGTGAATTAGAAAATAGACCGGGATTGGCAGAATTGTTTATTTATGCAGAAAACAACAAAGAGATTGAGGGAGTCTTAATTTTCAAGTTAGATAGATTGGCCAGGGATCTTTATATACAAGAGCATTTGATAAAAAAATTGGAGGGCCTCGATAAAAAGCTTATCAGTATAGAGGAGCCTCACTTAGATAGCAATGATCCAATGAGGAAGGCCTTCCGGCAATTTATGGGAATAGTATCTGAATTAGAGAAAGCTTTTATCACTATGCGGCTTAGCGGGGGAAGGATTAACAAAGCTCAAAAGGGCGGTTATGCCGGAGGAGCTACTGCTTTAGGATATAAAACAAAAAACAAAAAATTAATAATAGATGAAAAACAAGCAGAAATAATTAGAATGATCTTTAAAATGAAAAGATATAAGAGAATGGGATTAAGAGAAATAGCCAGGGAATTAAATGAAAAAGGTGTACCTACTGCAAGAGGTGGAAAGTGGTATGCTGGGACCATTAAATATATACTGGAAAATCCTCTTTATAAAGGAATGGCTCATTATAAAGATAATAAGGTTAAGAATATAGATTTAGCTTTATTTTAATAGTTTTAAGTTAAATATCTGTATAAATAATATTTATTTTTTATACAGTACGTCAGACACAAATGATGTATTTTTCAAAACATGCCTATTTGGAGCATAAACGAAGTAATTCGGCTATTTTAAGTTATACACAATCGTGAGCAAAAGGGTTAGCATAAAGAAAAACACTCGATCTTTCAAAATTTGGAGGAATTGAAATGTCCAAAAAATATTCAAGTTTGGATGATTGGATGGAAGATTTCAAATCAAAAGGATATTATCGCGAGTGGTCAGAATTTATTTTATATGATGTTCTAGCATTTTCTACTACAAGAAATTTAAGAACTGAGACTTACGAGGCTATACGAAGGAGATATCCTGATATCTGTGTTGATTATATTCTATATCGGGGCCAACCAAAATGGATGCATATGGTTAGAAGCGTTTTAGATGGCTTGATGAAAAAGGGGTGCGCACAATCGGAGGGCGGAGGGAAGTGGAGGAGATTGAAATGAAAAAAAGAAAAACTATAAAAGCGGTTGATTTTTTTTGTTCCGGAGGAGGGATGACCTATGGGATGCGAAAAGCAGGTATTGATGTATTTGCTGGGATAGATGTTGATATTAACTGCAAAGATACTTATGAAAAAAATAATCCTAATTCGAAATTCATTTTAGCAGACATGTTTGAATTGGAAGAAAGAAAACTTGAAAAGGATATTAATTTAAAAAAAGATGATGATGATTTGATTTTGATAGGATGTAGTCCGTGCCAATATTGGTCAATTGTCAGAACCAATAAAACAAAATCAGAAAAATCAAAAAATTTGTTGGCAGAATTTCATCGTTTTGTCAGATATTTTAATCCGGGATTTGTAGTTGTGGAAAATGTTCCGGGAATTCTTAAAAAGAAAGAAGAAAGCGGTTTGCAAGAATTTATTTCAGACTTGGGCAGAAGAGGATATAAAATACAATATAAAATTGTGAATTTAAATGAATACGGCGTTCCTCAAACAAGAAAACGATTTTCTCTAATAGCATCAAGAGTGACAGAAAAACCTATTTTCCCGGAACCATATAAAAATTATAAACCTGTTGTAAAAGATTTTATAGGAACGCATAATGGTTTCCCCAAGGTAAATGCCGGATTCAGAGATAAATCGGAATTTAACCACACAGTTGCCGGGCTAAGTGAGAAAAATATAATACGGCTGGGAAAAACACCGAAAAATGGAGGTTCGTGGTTGGTTTGGGCAAATGATAGTAATCTGAAAAGAGATTTTTATAATGATAATGGTTTTAAAGATAATTATGGAAGAATGTCATGGGATAAACCGGCTCCCACAATTACTACAAAATTTATCAGTATCTCAAACGGACGTTTCGGACATCCGGAAGAAAACAGAGCAATTTCCATTAGGGAGGGAGCTGCTTTGCAAACTTTTCCGAAAAATTATGTGTTTTACACAAAAAGCATAGAAATAACAGCAAGAATGATCGGCAATGCCGTGCCTCCCGAATATGCAAAAAGAATAGGAGAAACAATAATAAAAGAATATAACTCAGATACGGAGGGTTAAATATGGAAGAATTAAAAATGAGTTTTGATCCGAATACCATACAACATTTGGGAATAAAAATGTATTCTAGTTTGCCTACCGCTATCGCCGAATTGGTAGCCAATGCTTATGATGCATGTTCCCCTGAGGTTCAAATTAAACTATATGACAATGACGAAAAGAAGATTGTTGTGGAAGATAGGGGAATCGGAATGACTTTTGAAGAGATTAATTCACATTTTTTAAGAATCGGAAGAAACAGGCGAGATGATGAGGGCAAAGAAACATCATGCGGCAGAATTGCTACGGGTAAAAAGGGATTAGGTAAATTAGCCTTTTTTGGTATAGGTACTACGATAATTATAATCACAAAGAAGGACGGTAAGAAAATAACCTTTACTTTGGATTGGAACGATTTAATTGGCACCCCTTCGGGAGAAGATTATAAACCAAAATACGAAGACGAGAATTGCGAAAAAGATGAACACGGAACGAAAATTATATTGCTAAATTTAAAAATAAAGACGAATTTTTCAGTAGAATCACTAAAAAACGGGCTTGCGAAACTCTTTAACTTTCCTGATGAACGTTTTAAAGTGGTAATTTATTTGAACAATAAGAAAGAAATTGAAATCGACAACAAATCAAAATTTGCCAACATCGAATCCGAATTCGAATGGAAGTTTCCGGATTTTTCAGAAAAAATAACTTCGGAATATGAAAATAAGTCAGAAATAAAAGGTAAAATCATTACTAACGAAAAACCACTCAAACCGGAGATGAGAGGCATTACTCTGTTTGCTAACGGTAGGATGATTAATTTGCCTGAATTTTTTGGCAGGTCGCAGTCCAGTCATTTCTATTCATATGTTACAGGGTGGTTGGATGTGGATTTTGTTGACAATTGGGATGAAGATGTAATATCAACCAATAGACAGTCTATTAATTGGGAAAATGAAAAAACAGCCGAATTAAAAGAATTTATCAGGAAGTGCTTGGCTCAAATTCAGAACGAATGGAGAGAAAAAAGAAAAGAGAAAAGAACCGAAGAAATCAATAGAAATATCCCGATTAACTTGAGAGATTGGTATGAAAAATTACCATCAGAAGTAAGAGGCAAAGTTGAAAATATCATTACCCCGGTTATTGAGGAATCCGAATTACCCCAAAGCAAACAAAGCGAAGTTGTAAGAACAATTCATGATTTAATTCCCGAATATCCATACTATCACTGGAGACATTTGCATTCTGAAATTAAAAATATTTCTAAGGATGACTATATAAACAAAAAATATTTTGACGCAGCTGAAAAAGCATCCAGATTATACATACAAAAATCGAAAGATAAAGCTGGAGTGGATTCTGGTAAGGATTCGGCAGATATGGGTGTTATCTATAACCCTGGCAATGGTATATTGATGGTTACTAAATGCAACGATACAACCGAAAAAAATATTCAAAATGGTCAAGAAATGTTGTCAAAAGGAATTGTTGTAGGTTGCAGAAACCCTTTGACGCATAATCCAGAATATCAAAAAAAATTGGTAGATACAGGACTTTTTACGGAAAAAGATTGTCTTGACATGTTGAGTTTGATTTCACATTTATTTTCTCGTTTAGACAATGCTAAAAAAAGAGGATAACAATATTTGGGCGATATTTATTCGAAATGGAAACGCAGTGAAATAATGTCTCAAATATCGGGAACAGAAACAAAACCGGAAATACTTGTCAGAAAATATCTTTTCAGCAAAGGGTTCAGGTTCCGAAAAAATGATAAACGTTTACCGGGAAGACCGGATATTGTTTTACCGAAATACAAAACCGTCATCTTTATTCACGGATGTTTTTGGCATGGGCATCATTGCAAAGCAGGGAAACTACCCGAAACAAACAAAGAATTTTGGGAAAATAAAATCAATTCCAATATGGAACGAGACAAAAAAAATCAGCACAAATTAGAAAAACTCGGTTGGAAAATTATTATCGCTTGGCAGTGTAAATTAAAAAATAAAAAAGTGGTAACAAAAAAACTAAAAGAAATAGAACAAAAAATACAAAATAAATACATAATATAATATATTGTATCTTGCTCTGTACCTTTGACACTTTACCTAAATTCAGCCTTACGGCTAGATTTCAGATATGCTCGTAACGCTAGGCGAAATGCCACAAAATGAGGTTATTAGTGGCTCGAACAGAACTATAAGAACTCTATCGAAAGTTGATTTCAAGGAGAAAGGTTCAAATAAAGAAATAAATTCATGCAAATAATAGCCCTAATCAACCAAAAGGGCAGGGTAGGTAAAACTACCTGCGTAATTAATATAGGAGCGGGCTTAAATAAATATAAAAAACATTAGGAAAGACTTAATTAAGATGACTAAAAAAATAGAGATATATTATAAAAAAACTTGTTCTTGTCCGGATAACCGCATTAATTGCCTTACCGCAAAAGATTGGGTTCGTAATCAAGTCGCTATTTGGGAATTTTTCTATGAAAAAAGGGATATTCGGGATAAAGACATTCATCCCGCTGTATTCCCAATTGCCTTGCCTAAAAAATGTATTCAGCTTTTTACTCATAAAGGTGAATTAGTACTCGATCCTTTCTCAGGAATTGGAACTACTCTTGTCGCAGCACAGGACCTGGGAAGAAATGCAGTTGGGTTTGATCTCAATAACGAATATATCGATTTTACCAAAGAAAGACTCTCACAATTAAAATTAGGTTTTGAAGATAATACAAAACAGATTGCAATTTGTGACGATGCAATTAACATTCCAAAATATCTTAAAAAAAATAGTGTTTCTTTATGTGTAACTTCACCTCCTTATGCAAATATGTTAAATCATAAAAGGCTAAACAAAAGCATACGTGGGAATCTTCGAAATAATAAACACTTTAACAAAATCCAACAATATTCAAATAACCCTCGGGATCTTGGAATAATGGAAATAGAAGAATACACAAAGGCGCTTGCACAAATTTATAAAAAAATACTACCTCTTTTAAAGCCAAAAGCTCATTGTGTAATTAATATTAATGATTTATGGGAAAATAACCATAGATACCCTACACACGCCCACATTATCAAAGCTATGGCAAAAGTAGGCTACGAACTTAGAAATATAATTATTTGGGATAAAAGAAAATTAGTAAATAGAGTAGGTATTTTTGGTTGGCCAAATAACTATATCACTTTGAGTACAACTTTTGAATATATCCTTGATTTCTGGAGGCCATTACCATGATCACTTATTTTGAATTAATAAAAAGATTAAAAAAAATAAAAGAATTAGGTTATGTAAAAACCCACCGCACGGGAAACACAGGGATAGGAAAAACATTGGAAGATCTTCTGGGAATAAAAGAAAACAATATCCCCAGCCCAAATGCTTTGAAAACTGAATTAAAATCAGCTAGAAAAAGTGGTTCTAGTATGCTTACATTATTTACAAAGTCTCCTTCCCCTCCAAGAGCTAATTCTATCTTATTGCAAAAATATGGGTATGAATTATTGGAGGGAAACAAAAGAAAAAAATTACATACTACGGTAAATGCTGTAAGATTTAATCAATTAAAAGGAGAGCCCGGATTTAAAATTAATATCGGGGAAGACAAAATATATCTTGTAAATCCTCAAAACGAATTTTTAGGTTACTGGAGCAAAGATATTTTAAAGAATTCTTTTGAAAAAAAACTTCCTGAAATATTATATGTAAAAGCAGAAACAAAAGACTTTGGCGCTAATGAATTATTTTGGTTTAATGAAGCATGGCTATTGAAGGGGTTTGATTTTGATAGTTTTATTGTCTTGTTAAAGGAAGGAGTAATTCTTGTTGATATACGAATAGGACGAAATCCTGATGGAAGAACCCACGATCACGGTACAGGGTTTAGGGTCCTCCGCAATCAATTAGATTTATATTTTCAATATAGAGAAAAAGTAATGTGATAGGAAAAAGGAAATCTTATGCAAATAATTGCTTTAATCAATCAAAAAGGCGGAGTGGGAAAAACTACTTGCGCAATTAATATAGGAGCAGGTTTAAATAAGCTAAATAAGCACGTTTTATTGATAGATTTAGATCCCCAAGCACATTTAACCTATAGTTTAGGAATACCCGCTCACGAGATTAAAAACACGGTATATGAACTTTTAAAAGGAACTGTAAGTTTAAAAGAAACAATCATCGAAAGAAATGGTCTTAGCCTGGTCCCCTCTTCTCTTAATCTATCCGGAGCCGAGATAGAATTTTCAGGATTAGCCGGCAGGGAATTCTTGCTTAAAGAAACCATAGAAGAATTTAAAGAATTTGACTATATGTTTATAGACTGTCCACCCAGTTTAGGACTTTTAACTTTAAATGCTTTAACCACAACTCAAGAAGTTTATATACCTCTACAGACAGAATTCCTGGCCTTGCAAGGGATGAGAAAGCTTTTAGAGACGATAGATGTAGTCAAGAAAAGATTAAATAAAAATTTAAAAATAACCGGAATTATAGCTACGAGGTTTGACAGCAGAAAAAATCTTAACCGAGAAGTGGTAGAAAAGATAAAAGAGTATTTTGGCACTAAACTATTTAATACTTTAATTAGAGATAACATATCTTTGGCCGAAGCTCCAAGTTTTGGTAAATCTATTTTTGAATATAAATCTAATTGTTTTGGGGCAAAAGATTACTTGAACCTTTGTAAGGAAATCATAAAAAGAGGTTAAATAAATGGCAAAAAAAGAACGGTTAGGGAGTGATCCTTTTAAAGAAGGTCCTTTGGGGTGGATTCAAGATACCAGGGAAGAAAAAATAGACTCTAAAGAGTTAAAAAGTAAAAAGGCTGAAGAGCTAAAACCACAAAGCGTTAAAGCGTTAAAGCGTCAAAGCGCTAAAACGTCAAAGCAACAAGACGTTAAAGCGCCAGAAATTAAGAGGAAACATACTTTGTATTTATCTCTTAAACAATCAAAAAAATTAAGGGTTTATGCTGCTGAAAATGAAATGCCGTTAAGTGAAGTTATTGAGAAATTAATCGATGAACATATTTAGCGTTTTAGCTCTAAAGCTCTTTAGCGTTTAGACGTCAAAGTGTTTTAATGTTTACTTATATTTTAATAGATAGGAGGAGAGAAAATGCCTTTAGAAGTAAGTGGATTAAAATTATATAGCGTAGATGAAGTTGCAGAGATGTTGAAAAGTACCAAGCCTACTATAAGAGCTTATTTTAAAGAAGGAATAATTAAAGGGCAAAAAGTAGCCGGTAAATGGTATATCACGGAAGATAATCTTAAAAAATATCTGAGTGGTGATTATCCGGCCCCAATTAAATAGTTTATTTAGTTTTATAGGATACCGAACTTTGACTTAAGAAATACCGAACTTTGACTTAAGAAATACCGAACTTTGACTTAAGAAATACCGAACTTTGACTTAAGAAAAAACGTTGTAACTCCTTTTTTTAAATGGTTTGCTGGAATATACAATATTAACAACATATAACAATAACAACAACAACAAAGAGAAGTTGTTGTTATTTTAAAAAATTTAAGAGAAAAGAAATGAAAAAACCCAAAGAGATAATTATAAAAAAGAATAATAAAATTGACTTACCAAAGATAATAAATTCCGAAGTAAATTTATTAGTATTCCCGTTTTTTGCATTAGAAAGAAAAAATAAAAAATTAGAAACCGTATATAAAGATATAGTCAAAAGAGGAGATCAAAAGATAGAGATTGTTTGGAATGTCTCTGCTAATACAAAATATGGTTATCCTGGCCTTTTTGAGAGAGAAGTTCATAAAGCAATAGAACAAATTATAACGGAGTTATTAGGGAAAGAGGGAGAAATAAAAAATCCGATTCCTTTAGGATCTTTATATAATATTTGTAAAAGAATGGGAATTAATGAATCTGCAGGAAAAAATTATCGTATGATTAAAAAAGCTTTAGAAAGAATAAGAACAACTGCCATAAAATCAGTAGGCACCTTTTATTCAAAGGAAGGTAAACAATGGGTTGACGATAATTTTAGTTTATATGATAGGATAGTCTTTAAAGGTAAAGAATTACCTAACAATGAAATAGCTGATAATAACTATTTATTTTTAGGAAGCTGGTATCTTCAAAACCTAAACTCTTTTTATATAAAACCAATTGATTATAATTATTTACAAAGTCTTAAAAGTAAAATAGCTTCCAGACTCTATGAAATTTTAGGGGTAAAGTTTTATGGATTAAGGGATAAAAGAGAAAATTTTATCTGTTACAGATATTCTAAATTATGCCAACTTCTCCCAGTAACCCCCCACGAGTATATCTCTTTAGCTAAACAACAATTAGACCCAGGTAATAATGAACTTAAAGATACTGGGTTTATATCAAAATTTAACTGGAGCGAAAACGGTAAAGAAGACTGGCTTATCTATTATTGGCCAGGAGAGAGAGCTGAAGAAGAAATGAAAAGGGCAGAGATAAAGAGTATTAATAATCGGACAGATAAATATCTACCAAGGGCAAATGAAGGAGTAAAAATATTTTCTAAAGACCTGTCTGCGTGCGTACCTGCACAGGCAGAGCAGGATAATTTAATTAATAAGTTAGTAGAGCTTAATGTTTCTAAAGTTGCTGCTGAGGACTTAATAATAAATAATGATCAAGCATTGATAGAAAAATGGATTGAGGCAATTAATTATTCTAACGCTGATGATAAAGCGGCCTATCTAGTGAAGGCTATCAGAGAGAATTGGCAGGTCCCGGAGGAATATTTAAGGGAAATAAAAGAGAAGCAACATAGAGAGAAAGAAGAAAAAACAGAATTTATTAAAATTAAACAAAAAGAAGAAGAGAATAAAAAGAGGCAGGAAGAGATTAAAAAGATAGAACAAATTTATAATTCTCTTGATCCTTTACAACAGGAAGAGATAAGAATAGAAACAGAAAACCGACTACCTGATTTTTGGAAAGTACAGTTAAATAAGGGAAGAGTTAAAGGTAAAACTTCAAAAATGCTTGAGGCTGCAATAGAGGAAAAGAGAAAAGAAATAATAAAAGAGTGGGTTAATTCAGGTAGAATTAAAAATAAATAGTAAGTAAGTGATGGTAAATTATAAATTAGAATAATTTTATTTTAAAAAAACATTTTTAACCTTGGATATCACTTACCCATAACACTAGGATAAAACCATATATATAGATATATGGTTTAAAAACCTTGTTTTAAAATATTAAAGGATAAGGAGGGAGAGAATTAATGGATATACTTGAAGGATTAGCTACTATTTGTGCTGTTGGTATATTAATTGTATTAGCATTTTCTTTTTTTGTAAAGTATGTATTACCTGTTATAATTGGTATCATAATAATTTGCTGTATAATTGGTTCGATTTCTAATATTTCCAAAGAAAAACGAGAACGCTTAAAAGAAATTGAGCAAGAACGTCAATTTGATGAAGCACAGGTTATAGCTAAACAGGAAAAACAAGAAAGTTATTACAATGAAATGATTAATCTTGGGGAAGAATCCATTAGTCTTTTTGAATTGTTACCTAAAGATCTGGAGACAGCAGAGAAATATTTGGATCGAGCAGAGTCTGATTTCTCCAAAGGAGCTTTTATACCATTTTGGGATTCTATAGAAAAAGCAGCGAAGTCACTTAGTTATTTTGTCAAAAGGATTCATCTCATTGAAGCAAAATCATCTCAATATACTAAGTTAATTGGGGAGTATGAGAGTACTCCTCCTCAATTCCCTTTGCTAAAGCAGTCTATTAAGAAATTAGGTGTAGGTACAGCAACCGCTAAACGTATGGATTCTATTGTACAGTCTACACAATGTGATTTTCAATTTTCTTCAATTTATAATCAGCTTAAAACTAATCAGATTCTTATTGCAGGTTTTACTAATTTAGCAAATGCTTTAAGAGAAATGACTTCTACAATTAGTAGTTCAATTTCCGATCTTATTACTTCAGTAGATGAAACAGGCTTAGTACTTAATGAATCAATGGGTTCGATTCATTCAGAAATAGGTTACATTGCGAATGATTATTCAGAAGTAATATCAAGAAGAGAAAAGAGAGAAGTGAAAGCTTTGGAAATGCTTGATAATATTCAACGTGGCAGGAAACCATTCTAAATAAATAGGAGTACTGTAGATTCAAGTTGCTAATGCAACAGTTTTCCGAAGACCTCATGCGGAGTTAAAAAACCTAAAGTTTTCCGCGGCCGGTCGTTTAACATATCCTGTGCCTGTTT
>Ga0315279_10004115_pt1 | contig 19701 bp, 15 predicted proteins | sample YL17G06_20_MG_FD_203694 | JGI IMG/M metagenome (GOLD analysis project Ga0315279, IMG submission 203694) | Sediment microbial communities from Yellowstone Lake, YNP, Wyoming, USA - YL17G06_20 | ecosystem: Environmental > Aquatic > Freshwater > Lake > Sediment | place: USA: Wyoming | collected... | reverse complement strand
TCATCCGCAAGCGCGAAAACGCGGAGACGGAATTGCGGGAGTTCACGGTCAAGCGCGACTTCATTCCTCTGGAGAGCGTCAAGGAAGCGCGGATCGTTCAAGGCGGCATCGGTTATATACGCATAAGCGATTTCAAGGACAACACGACGAGGGACCTTGCCAAGAGCATCAAACAGCTCCTCGACAAGGGTATGACAAGCCTCATCTTGGACCTGCGCTGGAATCCCGGCGGGCTCCTGTCCGCGTCGAAAGAGGCTTGCGAACTGTTCCTCCCGAAGAACACCCTGGTCACCTACACGCAAGGACGAAGAGGAGGCAAGTCCGCGACCGAGGATATGCGTCTCTATACAGAGAAGACGCCGCTGTTGCCGGCGGCCTTCCCCCTCATCATCCTCACGAATGAGCAGACCGCCAGTTCGGCCGAAATTGTAACGGGCGCCCTGGAATTCTGGTCGCGCGCGATCATCGTCGGTGAAACGACGTTCGGAAAAGGAAGCGTTCAGACCATCATCACGCTGTCACAGCCGTCCGATAGCGCCTTGCGTCTCACGACGGCGTTGTACTACACGCCCGAGCAGGTAACGATCGACGGGGCCGGGATTCGTCCCGATGTGGCAGTGCCCATGGGCAAGACGGAGCAGATGGCGCTCTTGAAACAGATGTATGAGTCCATCAAGGACGACTCGAAGCTTTTGAACCAACAGAACCATGGCGGCGTGACCGGGAATGAGACCACTAAAGGCGCCGTGGAAGACGTCCAGCTAAAGCGCGCCGTCGAGATCCTTCAAGAGGATCCGGTCTTCGAGCACCTCGTGGCCAAGTATCACAAGGACGTCCACGAAACCCAGGTGGCCGCTTCGCCCGACAAGGTCCTCAAAGAGGGGCCCGACGCCGACAGGGAATCGGCCGAATCCGACTCGGAATTGCTGCCGCGGATAGCGCCCGGACAGCCAGAAGAGCCACCCGCGCGAAAACCTGCCACGGAGCCGCACTAAGGGACTGCGCATAAATAACTTGTGAGGAGACGTAACTCGTCTTATTAACTCGTTCCCAAGTTGTACTTGGGAACGCACATGTTCGGGAAGCTGTGCTTCGTGAATCTCAAAGTACAACTTTTCGAGCAATTGCGTTCCCAAGTATAACTTGGGAACGAGAGGAGAGGATCCCGAATATTGTGTCAAGTCATTTCTGCGCGGTTGCTAAGATTCAGGAGGGATGATGCGTCCCGACCATCGCGCTAATGATGCCCTTCGGCCGGTGAGTATCGTCCGGAACTACACGAAGTTCGCGGAAGGTTCGGTGCTGGTCTCATTCGGCGACACGAAGGTGATCTGTACGGCTTCGTTTGACAAGCAGGTTCCGCCGTTCCTGCGCGACACGGGCACGGGGTGGATCACGGCCGAATACGCCATGCTGCCGCGCTCGACTCAAGAGCGCAACATCAGAGACAATATGAGGAAGGGCCGGGCGCTCGAGATTGGCCGCGTGATCGGTCGTGCGCTGCGGTCGGTTGTCGACCTTCCCGCCATGGGCGAGCGGCAGATCATCATCGATTGCGACGTGATCCAGGCCGACGGCGGCACACGTACCGCGGCGATAACCGGGGCTTATGTTGCCTTGCACGATGCCTTCTGCCGGCTTGTTGAGGGTGGCATTCTTCAGCGGTCGCCGCTCGTCGGCCAGTGCGCTGCCGTGAGCTTGGGCGTAGTTGACGGTGAGTTGCTCCTGGATCTTTGCTACCAGGAGGACTTCAGGGCTGAGGTCGATATGAACCTCGTCATGCTTGAGGACGAGACCATCATCGAGCTTCAAGGCACGGCCGAGAAAAAGGCTTTCCCGCGCGCGGTGTTGAACCACATGCTCGATCTCGGCACACAAGGCATCCGCCAACTCGTCGCGATTCAGAATGAGGCCCTTGGCCGTGCCTGAGCCACTTGTGATCGGTTCCGGAAACCGAGCCAAGGCCGCTGAGTTGGCCGAACTCCTTGAAGGGCTTCCCTGGGTCGTGAAGAGTCTCGCGGATTTCCCCGAAGTGCCGGCGCCCATCGAGGACGGAGACACATTTGAAGCCAATGCCGTCAAGAAGGCCGCCTACTTCAGCAACCGTCTTAACATCTGTTGTGTCGCCGACGATTCCGGCCTCATGGTCGACGCTCTGGGCGGTGCCCCTGGAATCCATTCCGCGCGATACGCCGGGCCTGCGTGCAACGATGCGGACAATCGCGCCAAGCTCCTCGCCGCCCTCGACGGCGTGCCTGAGGCCGAGCGTACAGCGCGGTTTGTATGCTGCGCCGCATTCGCAGCGCCGGGCCAGCCCATGCACGTCGAGACCGGCACTGTGGAAGGAAGAATCGCATCTGAATGCCGGGGTCGACTCGGCTTTGGATATGATCCCCTGTTTGTTCCGGAAGGTTTCGACAAGACCTTCGGGGAGATGGACCCTGTTCAGAAGCACCTCATAAGCCATCGCGGCCGCGCGTTGCGGAAACTGCGCGCTTACATGGAGTCACACTGTGAAGGTCATCGCTCCAACGCCTGAAGGCATAGCTGAGGCGGCAGGCGTTATACGAAACGGCGGAATCGTGGCGTATCCCACCGAGACGCTCTATGGTCTCGGCGTAGACCCTTACTCCGTGGAGGCGCTTGAGCGCCTGTTCGGTTCCAAGGGTCGGGAGATAGGCAGCCCGCTTCTCCTGATTATCTGCAATATGTCACAACTTACAGACGATATAGCGACTATCGGCCCCATAGAGATGGCATATGTACGTACGTTCTGGCCCGGGCCGCTTTCACTGCTCCTGCAAAAGTCGGCCAAAATCCCGGACTTGGTAAGCGCCGGTAGCCAAAAGGTGTGCGTCCGTTGGACCTCACACCCGGTCGCGCAGGCCTTGTGTCAGGCAGTAGGGACCGCCATCACTTCGACGTCGGCCAACCGCTCCGGCGAACCTCCGGCGCGGTCCGTTTCTGAGTTGGACCTGCCGGGAATCGACTTGGTCCTCGATGGCGGGACCTTGGAGGTGAATCCGCCCTCGACTGTTTACGATCCTGAAACGGGAATAATCATACGACCGGGCGCGATTTCGGAAGAGGCGCTTCGGGCTGTCAGAGCGGGAAAGCCTGGCCGTTGAACCCTCACTTGCCCCGCATGTGCGCAGCCAATAGAATGATCATGGGCCTTTCGAGGAGACCACGATGAAGATTGCCATAGGAAGCGACCACGCGGGCTATGAAGGTGATGTCCCGTTCAAGCCGGAGCTTGTCAAGCACCTTCAATCGTTGGGTCATGAGGTGTTGGACTGCGGCACTGCCGGCGCCGCGCCGGTTGATTATCCGGACTACGCGCAGAAGGTCAGCGACGCTGTCCTGCGCGGCCAGGCGGATTGCGGCGTATTGGTGTGCGGTACGGGCGTCGGCATGAGCATAGCCGCCAACCGGAATCGGGGAATCCGCGCCGCGGCCTGCGCAACGCCGGACACGGCCCGGCTCGCACGCGAGCACAACGACGCGAACGTGCTCTGCCTGGGGCGGCGCATCCTTTCTCTGAAGCAGTGCATCGATCTCCTGGATGTGTTCCTCAACACCCCATTCAGCGAGATCGAACGTCACAAGCGGCGCGTCGCCAAGATGGGCTGAATGCCACTTTCCCCAAATCTCATCAAGGAAGGATCGATATGAGCAGCTTGACACCCCGGCAAATCGTCGAGGAACTCGACAAGTACATCATCGGCCAAACCGAGGCCAAGCGCAAGGTCGCAATTGCCTTGCGAAACCGCTGGCGCCGCCAGCAGCTTTCGGACGACCTGCGCGACGAGGTCATACCGAAGAACATCATCATGATCGGCCCGACCGGCGTTGGCAAGACCGAGATCGCCAGGCGATTGGCGCGTATGGCGGATGCGCCTTTTATCAAGGTGGAAGCGTCCAAGTTCACCGAAGTGGGATACGTCGGGCGCGACTGCGAATCGATGATACGGGAACTGGTCGAGGTGGGCGTGAGTCTTATGCGGGAGGAGATGAAGAGGGAGGTGGCGGACAAGGCAAAGGAACTCGCCCAGCGGCGTCTCCTCGACATCCTTTTGCCGCCCCGGGCTCCAAAACCCTCGCGAACATTTCGGCCCAATGACCCGAACGCGGGAGACGAAGCGCCCGTCACGCCCGAGCCCGGCGAGGCCGCTGAAGCGCGCACCCGCGAAATCCTAACGGAAAAGTTGCGGAAGGGAGAACTGGATGACCGGGAGGTTGAAGTGGACGTCCGCGACGTCGGCAACGTTCCGATGATGCAGGTCTTCTCGAATGCGGGTATGGAAGAGATGGGAGTCAACATCCAGGAGATGTTCGGCCGTCTCATGCCTCCGCGTACGAAGCGCCGCAAAGTGACGGTGAATGAGGCGCGCGACATACTCGAACAGGAGGCGGTCCACGACCTCATCGATATGGACGCCGTCGTCTCGCGCGCTATCGAGAAGACTGAGAGCGCAGGGATCGTGTTTCTGGACGAGATCGACAAGATCGCGGGACGAAGCACGCCGGGCCACGGGCCGGACGTTTCACGGGAAGGCGTGCAGCGGGATATCCTCCCCATCGTCGAGGGTTCGACGGTCATTACCAAGTACGGCCCGGTGCGGACGGACCACATCCTCTTCATAGCGGCCGGCGCGTTTCATATGACCAAGGTCTCGGACCTGATTCCCGAACTGCAGGGGCGTTTTCCTATACGGGTCGAACTCGCCAGCCTCCACGCGGCGGATTTCGAGCGCATCCTGCGAGAACCGAAGAACTCGCTGGTCAAACAGTATAAGGCGCTCTTGGCCACCGAAGGTGTCGAGGTCGAATTTGCCGACGATGCCGTTACGCGCATCGCGCAAACCTGCGAGCGCGTCAACGAGCAGACGGAGAACATCGGCGCGCGACGCCTGCACACTATCATGGAATACCTCCTGGAAGACATCTTATACGAGTCGCCGGAATGCGGTGAAAAACGTCTGCTCATCGATGCCGCCGAGGTCGGCAAACGCCTCGCGAAGATCGCCGAAGACCGTGACCTTGGCCGTTACATCCTGTGAGCGACAACGAGAGAATGTGGCACAGCCGCCCCCGGCTGTGTCGTGTTGAAAAGTCAGAGGCTCGTTGCCGTGGATGGCACAGCCGAGGGCGGCTGTGCCACATGCCACTGAGAAAGTGCGATGTTGCGTTTCGAGACTTTTGAAGAGTTGGGAGTTGCGGCAGCCGTCATGTCCGATATGAGCGACGGCGACTGCGGGTTCACGGGAAGCGACCCGGCGACCGCGGCCCGGAACCGTGAGCGCGTCTGCGGTCCATGCTCGGTTGATCCTCATCATCTAGTCTGTGCGCAACAGGTCCACGGCTCAGTGGTCGTCTGGGCATCCGAAAGCGATCGAGGCCGGCACTACGGCGGTTCTCTCGAACTGTTCCCTGGAACGGACGCGATACTGACCGGCGCGCGAGGGCTTCCCGTGGCCATCTTCGTGGCCGACTGCGTTCCCGTTCTCCTATACGATAAGCGCAATCATGTTGGCGGACTCGTCCACGCCGGCCGGGAAGGGACGTTCCTGCGCGTCACCGAGAAAGCCGTTGCGGGCATGCGTGAGAGATACGGGTCGAACCCCGACGATGTCTATGCGCTTATCGGTCCTTCCGCCGGACCTTGCTGTTACGAAGTCAACACAGAGATGGCACGGTTCTTTGCCGACGCGGGCGTTCCCGTCAGCGGACGCAACCTCGACTTGTGGAAGGCCAACTTCATGCAGCTTCGTGCGAATGGCATACCCGAATCAAACATCACAATTGCCGGAACCTGCACCGTCTGTACAACCGCTTTCTTCTCACACCGCCGGCAACCCAACGGCGCACGCAACGTCGTGCTGTTCGTGCTGTGAGATATCATCTGAGACGGGCGCTTCGTTTGAAAAGCTGACGCACCAGGTGCTAGAATTGCATTAGTTGCCAGTCTGTTCCGCGATAGCTCAGTTGGTAGAGCGGGTGGCTGTTAACCACTAGGTCACAGGTTCGAGTCCTGTTCGCGGAGCCATTACAAATCCGAGAGGCTGAATCTCTTACAGATACCCACCGCAGTGGTGGCGCGGCCGAAGCCGAGGGAATTTGCGGGTAGTACTAACCGGTGCTGCCCGCACAGCGACCGAGGAGGCCGAAAGAATGAGAGAGACAGCGTCAAGACCCCGCCAGAAAACGCCCGCGTATCGTCGTCACAAGCCATCGAATCAAGGTTTCGTGGAGTTGAATGGGCGACGCCTGTACCTGGGGCGTTACGACTTTCCCGAAACCGTAGAGCGATACCACCGCACTATCGCCGAATGGCTGGCGAACGGATGCCAGGTCAACGTGGACCCGGAGACGATCACAGTGGTGGAACTGATCGCTCGATATTGGGATCACTGCAAAACCTACTATGCGAGATCGGATGGTTCGGAGTCATCCACGCTGCACAACATCCGAAACGCATTGGCACCTGTCCGAAGGCTCTACGGCGCCACAATGGCGAAAGACTTCGGGCCGAACGCTCTGCGTACCGTACGTGTTGGATGGGTTGATGCGGGCCTCTCCCGGTCCACCATCAACGGCTACGTGTCCGAGTGCAAACGCATGTTCAAGTGGGGCGTGTCTCACGAACTAATCCCGGCCGCCACTTACCAGGCATTAGCCACACTAGAGGGTCTTCGTTTTGGCCGGTCTGCCGCGAAGGAGAACCGTATCATCACGCCCGTATCGATCGAAGACGTGGAAAAGATAAGGCCTTTCGTCTCGCGCCAAGTCGTTGCGATGATTGATTTGCAGCTCTTAACCGGCGCGCGTTCGGGGGAGATCGCGATCTTACGCCCCTGCGATTTCGACACATCCGGGGAGGTGTGGACGGCCACACCCGGAACGCACAAGAATGAGTGGCGCCAAAAGCCACGTGTGCTGTACTTCGGTCCGAAGGCCCAGGCTATCGTGAGGCCCTTCTTGCTGCGGCCGGCGGACCGACACTTGTTCAGCCCGCGTGAAGCCGAGGCCGAACGCCACAGCCTGGCACCCGGCCATCGCCGACCACACCAGAAACCGAACGTGCGTAGAACCGCAAGGTTCCTGCATGACCACTACGATATCAACAGTTACCGTCGCGCCATTCAACGCGCATGTGTTGAGGGGGGGATCGCCCCTTGGCACCCACACCAGTTGCGCCACACTGCAGCAACCGAAGTCCGCAAGCGGTATGGTTTGGAGGCCGCTGCGCTGATTCTGGGCCATGCACGGTGCGACGTGACGCAGGTATACGCAGAGATTGACCAGGCACGGGCATTACAGATCGCCGCAGAAGTAGGCTAAGCGAGAGCGATGTAAGCAACGCAATATCAGAGCCACCTACGCAAAGAACAAAAAATCCGATTTAGTGTGGACAAAAAAGCAAAAATGTGCTATGAATTGCATCATGAAAGATATGATCACGGTCCAAATGGCGGATGGGGCCCTACCCCTGACAGGTTCTTTGCCTCCCCGTCTTGAGGCCAAAGCGAGCCAAGAGCAGCGGAGCCAATTTCGCCGGCTGTGCATTCAGTTGTCCCATCACGACAGAATCTCGGGGGAAGGTGCAAGGGTGTTTGGGTCCATTGTCATGCTTCTTCGAGCCATTGACGAGGGTGATCCCGGGTTGCCTGCTCGCGCGAGGAGAAACATGCGTCGTAATCCACCCATGTTTACCGGTGTGGGATATGGGGTAATTCCGGTTTTGTCACCGAAGAAGAAGTGACGACAAAGACAGTTTGAACGGGCAATCTAGGCCCCCTTCGGAAAGCTGACGCAAGTACTGAGGCGGCATTGCTACGGAGAACCGTGGCAGTGTCGCCTCTTTTTTTTGATGGAGGTACGGGACATGAACATCGGGCAGGAGACAATGTTGAGCCTAGCGGAAGCTTCAAAGGCACTCCCCACATTTCGAGGCGGACGGGTGCACGTCAGCACGCTTTGGCGATGGTGCAGAAAAGGGTGCAAAGGTGTCCGACTCGAGTACGGGCGGCTCGGTGCGAGAATTGTGACCAGCGAAGAAGCTCTTGGCAGGTTCATGCGAGCATTGGCGGCGCTTGACGAGCAACCACTGTCCGCGTCGGCACCTGCACGTCATCTGAAGCGGAGGGACGCGCAACGCACTACGGAGATTGGGCGGGCGGACGCAATGTTGCAACGCGAAGGGTTCTAGTGTCATGCCGAAAACCGAGGCCCTGTCCCCGGCGGGAAAAGCCGCGCTGCACTACGCAGAAACGGGATGGAAGATGCTGCCGTGCAAGCCCGGCGGGAAGAAACCGCTGACGAAAGACGGGGTCTGCGATGCAGCAGACGACCAAGAAAGGATTCGAGAGTGATGGTCGAAACGGCCGAAAGCGAATGCCGGTGTATGGCGCGTGGAGCTGGTGGCTATTGGCGTCGATGCGAAAGACGGCGCGACTAGAGCGCGAACTTCGTGAGAGAGGCGAGGTGTGATGGAAAAGAGCGAACGCATGAGCCGCGATGCCCTCGTGAACGCACTGACCGCTGCGGGTGTCCCATTTCGTGGGAATAAGTGCCGCTGCCCATTTCACGAAGATCGACACGCTTCGGCAGGAATTTACAAATCTGACGGCGGCGTGTGGCGCTTCCGATGCCACGCGTGCGACGTCGCCGGCGACATCTTCGACATCCGCGCCCGCCTCTCAGGCCGCCCACTCAAAGACGTTCTACCGGCGGCCGACAAACCGCCCAGGTTGAGACGTACGGCGCAACTGGACACACGGCAAGGTGACGCTATGTCGCCAGCGTCCCCAGAGGGAAACAAGTGCGGCAAGCTTCACGCAACGCCCGAAGCGGCGGCAAAAGCCGCGGCAATAGGGCTCAAGCGCAGTCATGACAAAAACTACGTGCCTGTGGGCTGGTGGGCATACCAAGATGCCGGAGGGTTTGAGGTGGGCCGGGTCTATCGCTTTGAGTACCCTGCCGAAGGACGCAGTTCGAAGCAATATCGTCCCGTCTATCGCGATGGCGCCGGGTGGCGGATTGGCGACCCTCCGGGTGGGTTTCCCCTCTACCGGCTGCCGCAACTATTGAGTTCATCTGGCCCTGTGTTTATCACGGAGGGCGAGAAGGCTGCCGATGGCTTGGCCGAGCTTGGTCTCACCGTCACCACCTCGGCCCACGGTGCCCAATCTGCGCACAAAGCCGGCTGGTCAGCTCTGGCGGCACGAGACGTTTACCTCCTCCCGGACAATGACCCGCCGCGGGCTCACGGGCACGGGGCCGGACGCGAGTACACGGACAAGGTGGCCTCATGCCTACGCAAGTTGGCGCCCCCGGCCAAACCGAGGCTATTGGAACTCCCTGGTCTTCCGCCAAAAGGAGACGCCTTCGAATTCGTGCAACAGCGCAGAGAGGCAGGCCAGACCGACCAACAGATCTACTCGGCAATCGTCGAACTCGCGGACGGGGCCGGTGAATACCCCTTTCCGGCCATGGAGGGTGAGGCGGGTGAGAGCCTGCCCCGTGTTTTCCTGCCGGGCGGGGCTCGCAACATGCGGGTCTCGGACAGCGGGGCCGAGTTGGCAAGGCTGCTCGCGGAACGGGAGGAAGTCTTTGTGCACGCGCGCCAGCTTGTCCGTGTGGCAATCGAGGACCAAGGTAGAGTCCGCCTGGTACCCGTTCCCGTTTCGGCCCTCCCCAGCCTCTTCGAGCGGATAGCCTGCTTGTACACGACGAAAAGACAAAGGGACGGAACGGTCGATGAGATTCCGGCAAATTGCAGCAAACAGCAGGCGGAACTCATCGCCGAATGCCAGGAATTCCTGGACGCACTTCCCGTTATCCGGGTGTTAACCCAATGCCCGGTCATGACCGAGTGCGAAGGAGAATTGCAGACCGTTGTGGGTTATCACCGCCCTACGGGTATCTATGCCGGTGGGCGTGCGTTGGAGGAGGTGCCACTCGGTGAGGCCGTAGCGCTTCTGACCGAAGCCCTTCAGGACTTTCGGTTCGTCACACCGGCCGACCGCTCCAGAGCGTTGGCCGCCCTCCTGACACCTGCACTCGTGCACGGTGGATTGTTGCCGGGACGCGCGCCCATCACGATCCTCGAAGCCGACTCAAGCCAGACCGGGAAAGGATATCTCGTGCGTCTCGACGCGGCGATCTACGGCGACACGCCCCGGGCAATAACCCAGCGGAAAGGCGGCACGGGGAGTCTGGAGGAATCGATGTCGCAATGCATGCTGGAGGGTGCCAGTTTCATCTCCATCGACAACGTCCGCGGGAAACTGGACAGCCCGGCGCTGGAATCGGCCCTGACTGAAGACTCCTTCCTCGCTCGTGCCCCGTATAGCAAAGCGGTGCCGATCGACCTACGGCGCACAACAATCATGTTGACCTCCAACAAGGCGGAACTGACGCCTGACCTGGCGAATCGTGGCAACCCGGTACGACTCCTTAAGCAACCAGAGGGATACCAGTTCAAGCAGTTCCCGGGTGGTCGAACTGTCCTTGAACACGTGCGCCTCCATCAAGGTCTCTATCTGGGGGCCGTATTCACGGTGCTTCGGGCATGGTGGGAGGAAAGCCGTCCAAGGATTTCGGAAACACGTCATGACTTCCGGCCTTGGGCAGGGAGTTTGGGTTGGATTGTGGAGAACGTGCTGAATGGCGCGCCTCTGTGCGAGGGTCTGAAGGAAGTCAAGACGCGCATGACCAATTCGGCATTAAACTGGCTTCGCGATGCGGCCCATGTCGTTCTCCAAGCAGGACAAGCGGACAGTTGGCTCCGAACAAATCAGATCGTCGCCCTCCTACAGGAGACCGGCGTTGAAATCCCAGGGCTATCCGAGGGCGCCGACCTCAATGATGAAAACGATGCCAAGAAAGCCTACCAAGCGACCGGGAGCCGGCTGGCGAGTTGTTTCAGGACGGCCGATCAAATCGCAAAGGACGGTGCAGAGATCGCCGTAGTGCAGATTGACGGCATGACGGTTGAAAGGCGTTCTACACATGACGAACAGGAGCGGCGGACGACTAGGTCGTATTGTTTCGGCGCCGCTTCCACAAAGGTGGACACTATAGGCGCAATTGCCCAAACCGACAGTTCACGACTGTCACTTCCCATACAGTCCAGCACTGTTCAAGAGGAGTCCTGCGCCTGTGTTGCGCCTACTCCTGCGGCTACTCCTGCGCCTAGAAACACCCATATTGCGCCTACTGCTCCTACGGGGTGCGAACATTTTACAGAAAACTGCAAAATGACCGTAGCAACAGATCGTCATGTGGCCAATTTCCCAGAGAGTATGGGATGCATAGGCGCACAGGCGCAGCCCGCCACTGGCGAGACCACGGAGTCTCCAGGGCCATTGCCATGCAACCGTCAGTTGGGCGACGGTAGGGCGGCTCGCCGCACTGCGGGCGGGGCACGTTCGGCTTACCCAGTCACTGGACATGCGCCCTCAATGTCCGGGGCGGATGAATGGGTCCGAAAGTACGGGTGGGTGAACCAAGTGACTCCTGCTGATCTACCTCCTGCACCGTTTTCCCTGAACACGTACTGCACCGTCGACGACTCCAAACGGTTCCTGGAAAGCCTGTCTCGGGAGGTCGCGGCAGGACCCCGTGGACCGCGGGCCAGGACGGGCGCACTTCAGCGCGACATCGACGTCTTGAACGATCTTCGGGTTCGGGCGGCACTGTCCGGCAGCCGGAATTGATACGTCGAGCGAAGAATCAAAGCTCTCCCGCCGCCGCCCTGTGGCGGTCTTGGTAATGCGAGGCCCGGCTGGCCATCAAGCAGTAGCCGGGCGCTCTGGCAAGGGTTCTGTAGTAACTGATACGAATGTGTGGGTTCAGGAATCGAGCTGCACAAACTCAGGACACAATGGGGTGGTGATTCGGAGGCCGGTAATCCGACGCTCACGAAAGGCGCCAAATGAGACTCGGAAACGTAACGAGCATGCAGATAAGCATCGCTGTAAACTGCACAAAGAGGCTTAGGTCCTATGAAAAGCCTGGCCAAGACCCAAGCAAACCGGAGTAACGCACTCAGATCCACGGGACCGCAGACGCCGGAGGGAAAGGCGGTCGTGGCTTGGAATGCGATAAAGCACGGCCTGTTGTCGCGTAAGGTCGTTCTCATGGCGGAAGATAGGGCTGCCTTTCGTGCCTTTGCCGTGGGAATATGGGAGTACCTCCAACCTGTGGGAGCGCTGGAGAGCCTTCTCGCGGACCGCATAGTGGCAGCCGCCTGGAGACTCCGCAGAGTTCATGTCATAGAGGCCGACCTCTTTGATTGGTTCCCCCGTTTCTCGGAACCCCAGTCCCTTGGGACCATCTTTGCCCAAGGCTCTGAGAATGAGGGGGCGTTCCTGAAACTCTCCCGATATGAGGCCGCCATAGAGCGCGGTCTCTTCCGCGCCCTTCACGAACTGGAGCGCTTACAAGCCCGCCGGCTCGGTGCAGACGTGCCGCTGCCGGCTACAGTAGATGTAGACGTAGCCTTTCAGGTCAGCTAGGGAATGGGCAAGTGAGGAAACAGACCTAAAGAAACGACAAACCAGGACGAAACAAACGGAAAAGAGCGGCATTCGGGTTTGCCTTTGGTGGCAAAACGGGGGCTAACAGCCGTCTTCGAACACGTTCCCGAGCCATTTCTGGCAAGACGCATGCGACAGGGCACCCCAGTTGGGGAAAGGCCTTACTTCGACACGGCTCCATCGGTGGAACGGTGATTTTGGAAAATCGTGGAGAACATCATGGGCGGATACAACAGTGGACGTTGGGGCTCGCACACGAAGAAGACGACCGTGGAGGAGTGCCGTACCCTGAATCTGGCGCAACTCGAACGAGCCGGCCTCTTCCGTTCTCCTCCGGGGAATACTGTCTGCGGGTCGTTGCAGTGGATGAACTCCGTGACGGGGCAAGAGACCGCGTCCGTGGGATTCATCCTGGAGCGCAAAGACAACGGACTGGTCCTGACGCTCGCTTACAGTATACGGGATGAAGCCATACGCATCCCCGTCCTCATTCAGACCACGAAGTCCCACGTTGGCGGGTCTCGCTACTGCGGGGCGTGTCCAGATTGCGGGCGGCAGGTAAGGAAGCTGTATGTGCCGCCTGGCGGGCACCGATTCTCGTGCCGCACATGCTTGGACCTAACCTACGAGTCCTCTCAACGGGCCCACAGGTTTGATGGCCTGCACCGGCTCACGGCCGATGCCTTGGGTGTACCCTTGGAGGCCGTGAAGGCCTTATGCAGAAGACGAAGATGATTCAAGATGTGGCGCCCAGAGACCGTTGGCTGCCTGAAAACTGCAAGCCCTGTCGTGCTGGCCCCCGTTTTGCATCCCCAAAGGCTTCCTGTAGGGAATACAAAACTTCCCAACCGGACAGTATTAAGACCGTGAATTCCCTCGCTGTATTTGGCTTTGTTTCGTAATTCCTAACCCTGCGGCTTCCTGCGCGGACCCCACGGCCAGATAGCGGGCGACGAAACGCACGTGAGCAGCGGCCGCCGAGGTTCGTAGGAGACGGTCGCGCCCCGCAGGCAACGACGGACACGCTGAAACGGGAGACCGCTATAGAAAGATTGCCGACCGAATCGTCAAAGCGTTCGTCGCGCTTCCTGAGGAATACCAAAAGCGCGCGATACGACGCATTGCGGAAGAGACCCCCATCCGGACGTGGCTCGATTCCGCCGAAGACGACGCGACCTGAGGTTTGCGTTCCCGAAAGACCTGTTTCATACTTGGCTTGAACTTCACGCTCAGTGGCGTATCTGGGAACCCGTTTATCATGATATTGAACGCGCATTGGGACCTGCTTCTCATTACGATACTGCTTGGCTCCATACTCCTGCGGCCCGTTGGGGCTCTGGCCGAGCCCGTCGCGAGCGATGGTTTGGTCGCGACGGCTTCGAGCGAATGGGGCGTGGGCTTCGGTGCGGCGGCCGCCGCGGCCGGGGTCGCCGACGAGAACGGTAACTATTGTCAGATCATGAGCGTGGAAGGGGCCTTTGGCAAGGTCGAGGTTAATGCAACCCGTCCGTCGCTAGTTGCCTTGTACCTTCGCGGGTCCACGGGGTTGAGCGCGCAGAGCCTGTTGGCCGGACGGGGCCGGCGTCTCTGGGCGCGCGGCGGCTATACGTATGTGGTGGCCGAAGACGGCCAGCGTTTCGAGAGCCGCCTCGCCAAACCGGAGAACGTTGAACTGGTCCAGGAGGACGGCCGCAACGTACTGCGAATTGAGGGTGTGAAGCTCGCTTCCGGTGGGGACGCACCACCGATAGCAAACGAGGATTGGACGCTCAGCGCCCCCGGCAACGGCTCGAAGTTGGTGTGGAAGATCGTGCGCCGTTGGACGCGGGACGTCACGTCGGTCTACGCTGGCAGTCCCGGGCTGTTCTTCTGCTTCGATGCCAGGGTCCGCCCGAACTCGACGACCAGCACGCTCTGGTACGACCCCCTTTACATGGCCGCAGCGTCCAGCGACTTGTATGCGTCCCGCCGAGACCCGGGACACATCTCCGAAAACCATCTTCAACTACTTCGCGTTCGCGACACGTGGGCGGTCTACAAGCTTTGGACCAACTGGCCGGCAGCGGCTGACCTGAGGCTTGAAGCGAAAGGCGGATACTTGTATCGGCGCGGAGGTTTCGCGCATTTGAGTGAAGCGGGTGTCGTGACCGGAGCTACATGGCGGCAAACACACCAAGCCGGCCAGACCGAAGAGGTCACGCTGGAAATTGGTGCCGAGGACAAACACGCCACCGGCTATCAACTCGCCGTCGAGTTGCCGGACAATGAGACAGAGGCCTCACTGAAGCGATTCTACGACGGCGTGTTCAACGGCGGCGCGGTGAACGACCAGAAAGGATTCGACTTCGGCAACGAGACCGACGGGTGGTACTACGCCGGCTCCTGCTGGATGTATGGCGCGACGCTGGCGGCGGGAGTCCCGGCGGGCGCGGCGTTGTCCACGCATCCGTACGACGCGGCCCACGCTTTTCGCGAGCACCTGGCGCACGTCTTGAGCACCTTGGATGACCAGGGACGGGCGCATTTCGGCTACAACCAAGGCGGCGAGTGGGTCGACGACAACCTGCAAACCATCATTGGCGTTCACTTCTACCTGCTCCACACCGGCGATCTCGATTTCATCCGGCAATGCCTCCCCGCGATGGAACGGATGATCGGCTACTTTGTCCAGCGCCGCAATTCTCAAGGGCTCTTCAAGCTCGCCGACGTGGGCGCTCACTGGTACTACGACGCCATCACCACGGGCGGTGTGAACGGCTACTACAACGCATTCTTCTACAAAGCGGCAACCGACTTGGCGGAAATGGAGGAAGCGGCGGGTTGCGATGAGCAGGCGCGCACTTACCGCGAGTTGGCCGATGGGATCAAGTCGGCATTCAACCAAGTGTTGTGGAAAGAAGACGCCCCGGGCGGCCCGCGCTATCTCGATTGGATAGACGCCAAGGGCCGCGAGATTTCCTACTTCTGCGATCTGTGCCAGTGGCCGCCGATCGCCGTGGGCATTGCTTCGCAGGAAAAGGCCCGGAAGATCGTGGCCACGGCCGACGCCCGGATCGCCGAACTGGAGAAGGAGTTCGGTTATGCGGGCTATGCGGGACTCTCCGCGCTTTGGCCCGTGCCCAAGGACATCAACCCCTGCGACTGGCAGACGTTCGGCCGATACATGAACGGGGGCAGCCTGCTTTGCCAAACATACTGGGAAATCATGGCCCGCGCCAAGGCTGGCGACGCCGCCGGGGCCGCCACGCGCCTGAAACGATTTGCCAGCCGTGCCGCGGAAATCAGTTGGGCCGGCGACAACGCCGCCGACATTCACGCTGACATGAAACACGGCGACTTTGAACCCTATTTGGCCGACATGGTCTGCGTCACCGCCGCAACAATCCAGGGCGTGTTGGGGATACAACCGACGTGGCGGAAGCTGGAAGTAGCGCCCTGCCTTCCTCACGAGTGGCCTTGTGCCGAAGCCGACGTCCTCTACAAAGGACGGCGCCACCACGTGACTATCGAGAGCGGCAATGTCCGAGTTCAGCCAGGGGAACAGGTCATAGCGATACCGCTTCTGTGGGTGATGGATTTCAACCTGCGCAAGACTGCCCATGGTATGGCGCATACCGATGACGTCGATTTCCTCGGGTTCTACAGTGACCGGATAACGCTTTCCAAAAGTGCAGTAACGGGTACATACGAAAGCCCTGTCCACAACTGGGGACGGTCGGCCGAACTACGAACTCTGGAAGTCGCGGTGGACCTCTGCGCCGGTCAAGTTACCGCCACAGTCGAGACATCAAACGATGGGTTCAATACTGTTCAGGCGCACATCGAGATTGCACTGCGGAATGGTGTCAGCACCTACCCGCTCGACCCTATTAAGGGCGAGGCAAACAGCCTGCGGGTCGGTTTCACGCTCGTTCGGCCGGATCCAGATCAGACCCCGCCCCTCATTGACGCGTTCCGTGTAATTGGCAATCCCAATACGGCAGGAACCTACTGACGCCAAAAGAAGCCAAAGTTTTCGAAGCGGCTTGAGGCCGGCGACCGTTGTGGCATTCGCCCAAAGGTTCACAGAAAGAGCGATCAAGGAAGGGAAAGGCTGGCAGATTGGCTGGGAGTTCGGCCATTATGTCTTTCGGCCTGAATAGTCGTAAGTCGTTTACTCCCAATAAGTGCGAATATTCGGGAGGGACAACCATCTGCATGATGTGACGGACTCCTCTTCAGGGATTATAGTCGAGATCGCTCACCACGACAACGAAACGGAGTCAATCGAACGCCGAGACGGGCGGGCGGCGTTTGGCCCAGGGCCGCGCCTGTTCGAGTTGTGCGGCGAGTCGAAACAGGGTCGCCTCATCGGCATAACGTCCCACAAAATGCGTGCCGATCGGAAGGCCGTCGTCGCTCCAGTAGAGAGGCGCCGACATGGCCGGTTGACCGGTGAAGTTGCACAACGGCGTGAACGGCACAAACGCCGCTGCACGGAACAGGCCCGCCAGCGGATTGTCCTCAGTCGAATCGAGCGTCCCAAGAGGCAGGGGCGGCTCCGCCAAGGTCGGCGTCAGCAATACGTCATACTTCTCGAACGACTGCGCGATCTGCCGGGAAACGATCTGCAGCATCGTCCACCCCGTCAGGTAGTCGCAAGCCGACACGCCTTGCCCCAACTGGTACAGGGCCCACGTGCCCGGTTCCAGCAGGTCGCGCGCAGGTTTCTTCTCCGTGACCTTGGCCAGCGCGTCCAGCGACCACGTGCAGCCTGCCGCGAACACAGCGATGAACGCCTGGCTAATGGCTTCCTCGCCCGCAATCCCCAGCGCCGTCTCTTCAACCGTGTGGCCAAGCTCGGTGCACAACGCCGCCGCGTCGTGAACCGCCTTGATGCAGTCCTCGTGAACAGGCGTGCCCGACTGCGCCGAGGTAATGAACCCAATCCGCAGCTCTCCCGGAGATGCGCCGACCTCCTTGAGGTAGGGTCTCTCGGGCGGCGGCGCGTAGTACGGATCGCCCGGCATCGGACCTGCCGTCGCATCGAGGATGGCGGCGCTGTCGCGTACCGTTCGGGTGAGCGCATGCTCGCACACAAGCCCGTTCGTCATATCGCCGAGGGCCGGGCCCAACGTGATTCGGCCCCGCGTGGGCTTCAGACCGAACACGCCGCAGCACGACGCCGGAATTCGGATCGAGCCGCCCCCGTCGTTCCCATGCGCGGCAGGCAGCATGCCCGCGGCCACAGCCGAGGCCGACCCGCCGCTCGAGCCGCCGCACGTGCGCTCGGGATGCCACGGATTGTGCGTCACCCCCGTGAAACGCGGTTCCGTCGTCGGCACAAGGCCGAATTCAGGCGTGTTCGTCTTGCCGACAACAACAAACCCCGCCTGCTTGTATCGCCGGACCAACTCGCTGTCCTGCACGGGCACAAAACCATCGAGAAACTTCGAGCCCCCCTTCATGGGAACCCCGGCGTACGTGGCCAGCAGATCCTTGAGGAGAAACGGGACTCCCTTGAACGGTCCGTCCGGCAGAGCGCCCTTGACCGCCTTCCGGGCTTGGTCGTACATCGTTGTGATGACCGCGTTCAGCTTGGGATTCACGCGTTCGATGCGCTGAATCGCGGCTTCCACCAGGTCGCTTGGCTGCAACTCCTTCTTTCGGACGAGTTCCGCCTGGGCCGTTGCGTCCAATAGGGCGAGTTCCGTCATGGTGCTCATCGCACGACTCCTTTTCCGCAGGTTAATCCCCGTCCGACGCCAATCTGAAAAACCATATCCCCCTCGACTTTCATCCTCTATCGTAAAACTTGCGCCGCCCTTTCGCAAGAACCCATTGCGATTCGCCCTAGCCCCCGCCCCTGGCCCCCGGCCCACTTCTGAGGCCGCTACGTACTCAATCACGGTCGACGCATCCGGATGCGGAGCCGAATGCCCTACTTGGTCCTCAGTGTTGACGCGGAGCGGCCTCCAAGGCAACTAAGTCGTGGAAAGGCAAACTGAACAGTTAGGCTGCCAGGTTGGCCCGTATTCCCACAGCCCAACCTGCTGAGGAGTGGAACGACCTTTGTCGCACTCGCCCAAAGGTCTTGCTGAGAACACCGTTCAGGTACTCTTTTGTTTGGCTACGGAATAGCCCAGTCGACAGCAACGCACAGCACTCAGAGCGTGGTCATTCAGGCGGTGTCAGGTGAACGTGAGATGCATGCTTTCCTTCGGAGAAGAACATCGCATGATACTTGGGCAATTTCTTGAACACGCCCGCAAGACGCCTTGCTTCCTCTTCATGAGCCACATTCTTTGCCAGGAACACCGCGTCTGCCTCACCTACACGCAGCACCAGATAGTTCGCAATAGCAGAATATAGGCCGATATCGAAGTCCTTAGCAGACTGAGACGAAACGATGAGAGTGATGCCGTATTTCCTACATTCTCGAGCCATGGTGGGAAGGAGCTTGAGGCGTGACGCCCTGTGAGCTTCATCGAAGACCACGGCGTGAGTCATGCCGCCTTCCCTTCTCTCTCCTCTGAGAAACATACTCTGGTAAATGCTGAGTAAGATGAACGATGCTAAGGCGCGTTGGAGGTTCTCGTTCATCGTCGAGAAAACGCTCACGACTACTGGACTGGCTTTGTCTAGTAGGCTCGAGTCGCTCCCCTGAGCCTGAAAGAAGCCATAGTCATTGAGCTCACCAAGCCGCAACATAACGCCTTGGCTAGGCTTTTCCTTTTGGGCCAGTATCTGATAAAACCGCGCAAAGGCAGGTAGCTCGAGTCTTGGGGGTTCTATCGCGGGGACACCATACCCTTGCTCGGTATAGCTTTGCTTGATGGCTTCGCGGATTTCATTGGTCTGGATCTCACCCAAGTCAGGGAATATCGATGCGAAAATGTCCCGCAGCATGCCAACATTGTCTATCCATGCGTGCGGCCCTCTCCCCACCACGCGCATAGGATTGAAACCCAATCCTCGTTGTAGATCGACGGGCTGCACATCTGGCAGATAGTGACAGAGACGCTCTTCGATGTCCTCATGGTATGCAAAGACAATCGGAGCAATGCCGGAAAGCGACAATTGACGGCAAATGTTGACTATGCTGCCCGTTTTCCCCATTCCCGGTAGCCCCACCATCATCAGATGCGGATTGCCACGAATCGATAGCCGCCAGGTA
>Ga0315279_10004114_pt1 | contig 19703 bp, 20 predicted proteins | sample YL17G06_20_MG_FD_203694 | JGI IMG/M metagenome (GOLD analysis project Ga0315279, IMG submission 203694) | Sediment microbial communities from Yellowstone Lake, YNP, Wyoming, USA - YL17G06_20 | ecosystem: Environmental > Aquatic > Freshwater > Lake > Sediment | place: USA: Wyoming | collected... | reverse complement strand
CCCCCCCCAAGAAAAAATGAGCGATGACGACGATCTCCTACCACTCAAGATTTTCAGATGCTTTGATGAACTGACAGTTCATGCACAATACTTGAAGCAAAGGCTTCTTCGGATGGTTACCTTCCCTAAGCCGCCTCAATCCGATATTACGCAGCGATACAGCTGCGGGCTAATTTTCGAGGTCCGACACGGTCTCTTCATTCTTACAATTCTGCTTCGACGAACGCCGGAAAATACCTGTGCAGCTCTGAATATTTCTTCATATCGTCCACCGATATAGGACAATCCAGTAGCTTTTTTACCACATTCTTTGGAAGTTTTTTGTCGAGGTGCCGGATCTCGTTAAGAGTCAGGTTTGGGACTTCAATTCGATATGGCTCCTTGCCTGTTCTAATGAAAGGCAAGGACTTAATTCCACATTTCTCCAGCAGTTCTTCCTGCTGCTCGTCGTATAGCAACCCTCCAGTAGTCAGCATCTTCGCAGTATCCTGATATTCGAAGTTGAATAGTTGGAGATACTGAATTTGTGGGTCCTCCCTGTTTCGTGCGTTTAATGTTCTCTGGACTTCGTCTTCTATGATGCTCCGACAAACCTCAGCAGTCCCCCAACCAGCGAGGTCTCTATTGCGAATCCAAGCCGGGATCTTTTCTCCCAAGCGTTGCTTGAGCCAACTTAGCCGCTTTTCGGGATCGTCCGGACCATCTGGGTCGTGACCCCTTGCGTCTACCGTGACAACCATTATGCTGCCGGAACCTGCGTTGGCACAAAAACACTTCACATCGGCAAGAACATCCAGATCTAACGCATAATCATAATCTAACCATAGAATGGTTTTCCGATTCCAACTAAGCGTCGGGAGCACGTACCTAGAAAGACCGAATTTAACCTTGATGCACCGATATGGCCGATTGAATGAAAATCTTTTCTTGTCTTCTTCGTCAGCAGCCTCGATGCTAATCATCTCCGTGATTCCGAGATTCCTGTGAAAAAGTTTGAAGTCGCTGAAGAAGGTCGATCCAAAGCCGACATAGCGGTAGGAATTCAAATCACCGAAACTTCTCAGACACCGAAAAGCTTCCGATAGCATTTTGCGCTCGATGTTTTTGGCAAAACGTATGCTGAAATTGACGCCCTTCCAACTCCCCGGCAGTTTCACTCAACCTCCTGCTTCAGGTAATATTCAAAGGTCTTCTCGCCAACCTCCCTATTCTTTTGGACCTTCAGCACTTTCTTAACGCGATCTATCGTTTCTGTAGGTTCCCTGTACGTGATAACCCCCATCTTGGAAGGAGGCGGAGAAATGGTAGGAGCGACGAATCTTCTGGAACCCTTAACCTCGCTAAGAGGAAGCAAGTCCGCGTTGGCGATTATCTTGTGAAGAGGTCCGGCTTCTCCTATTTCGGGCTGGTTTTCTTCTTTGTCAACACGATTCAGGAAATCTATCACGGGACGCATTAAGGTCAGCATCTGAAGCTTGACGGGTGGATAGATCCAAGACTCTTTGTCCAGCCCGGTCTTGGTCGTATTCCAAGGAAGCACGCTTCCGTCTTGCGAATCAAACATGACGTAACCCCGGAACATTTTGAACTGATTGTGATATTTCGGAATGGTCAACTTTATTTCGTCATCTTCCCCCCAACCCGTGCTACGTGATTGGTCGGCACGCAGAATCATTCGACCATTGCAGAATACGTACCATCCTGCACGTTGCGGGTCTTCCCGTTCATCTCGCCCGAGCCCCACCCATATCTGATAAGTTACGACAGAGTGCTTCTTGCGTCGCGGTCGAACTCTCATCACATAAGCAGGCTTCAGCTGTTCTGAGAACAGGAGCTTGGCAACTTGTGCTTCGACCAATATGCCGTTGAAAGTGATGCGTATACCCCGTTCTATGCTTATCTGGTGGCGCTCTCCAATTTCGCGAACGAGTTGGTTAATTTTCTCTGCGTCTTCGAAATACTCTGCCACCACTGGATTCAGAGGCGTGACCGTTATTTTGGTGCCCCGTTTGTCTGCGGGAATAACGGTGTGTGTCTCCAGATCGTCGTTGAACCGAAAAGTCCAATCGTCATTGTTCTTACTCCATTCGTGGACATTCACCTCGACCGTGAACCTTGAGTTCGCGGCGGCCGACTCGATTTTGAATTTAGTTCCAAGCTTGAATAATGCACGCTTCATACCGACGCCGAACTGACCTACAGAATGTCCCAAAGCACGAGCTTCCGGCGACCTCCCAAAATTAAAGGCGTAGTGGCGGGCAAGTGCGAACGAAATTCCGCCGCAGTTATCTTCAATGACAAACTTGTCTTTGACGACTTCGATGCGAATCCACAAGCCATTGAAATTCTTCTCCTTCCTGCATCTGATCGCTCCGTCTACGGAGTTATCGATCAGATCGATGATTGCCGCATTGACATCGATGTCCCTCACGAGCATTGAGATGAAGAAGTCCTTTCTTGGCGTTGCTTCAATTGTGCGTTGTTCAGTCGCAGTCTTAGCTGACACCAGTCTCATCCGTCTAGCTACTAGATTTGCCCCCATTAGGCTAATGACTCTTGCGACAGTGAAGAACAATTAGTCGGCAAACGAGGGGTTCTCCGATCGGTTGATAAGCGAGTCGAACATCAGTTGTGGCATGAAGCCCGTTGCAGTTGAGGTTTTCGCAGGGGCTGGGGGCGCAGGTTTGGGCCTTACCTGGGCTGGTTTCGACACGCGCGTTGCCGTTGAAATAGATGCAACTAAGGCGGCTACCTATTCGTTAAACCACCCACGCACGCGCGTCTTAGGAGCGAACGGAACGCGTGGAGATGTTCGCGAAGTATCGGGGAAAGATCTTGCCGCCATCGCCGAAATCGACGGCACCGTGCTCGATTTGCTTGTTGGATGCCCCCCGTGTCAAGGCTTTTCTGTGTGTGGAAAACGAGATCCGAATGATCCCCGCAACCGGCTCTATCTGGAGTTCGTTAGGCTGGCTAGGGAACTACGGCCTCGAGCCATAGTGTTCGAGAACGTGCCCGGCTTCGTCTCTTTGCACGATGGGGCTTTCTTTCGGGACTTAAAGTCAAGGCTTGACAAAATCGGATACAAAATAACTGTTTGGTTTCTTCGAGCCAGCGATCTTGGGGTGCCCCAAGATCGGCAGAGAGTCTTTGTGGTGGGAATGCGTGATAAAGCGCCGGGAACTCCTCCGCCGAGAAAAAGAGGGCCAAAGGTGAACGTGTGGAATTCGATCTCGGACCTTCCTGTGGCTAGACCTCGCGAGAGAGGAGCGTCTTCTGCGTTTCTTTCATATCGAAGGCCTCCCCCATCGGTTTACGCAGCATTTCTCCGTGGGCGGAACGCTAAGGTCGATTCTTGCGAGAGGACACGCCATCAACCTACATTGGTCAAACGATTCCGCACTATAAGATGGTGGCAGATAGACCGGCTGACTCGTCATCGCAGGCTTCATCCCCATAGGCCCGCAGCAACTATTACTGCGGGAACGCGAGACTTAACCTCGTGCCGCCCGGTTCATCCATACGCAGACCGAGTCTTAACCGTGCGGGAGGCGGCGCGTCTCGCGTCCTTCCCTGACTGGTACAGGTTTCCGCCATTGACAGCTGAAGCATGGTCACAGATCGGAAATGCCGTACCGCCACTCATGGCGCAAGCCGTATTCGGCAGGGTGAAATCCTTTCTAGATCCAGGCTAGGAAGTTTGACTAGGAAGACACAACGTCGAAACGGGTCCCCAGTCAACAAATCATACCTAGCGTCAGCTCGACTGTCGAGGCAATATGGCGACCCACGCCACTACAACAAAAAAGACCCGTTAGACGAATTGATATTCATAATCCTGTCAGCGAAGACCACCGAGGCTTCATACCTGCGTACCTACGATGCCCTCAAGAATGCATTCGACGATTGGTTTCACATTCTCGACACACGGCGCGGTGTTGTAGCCCATATCATATCTTCTGGCGGGCTATCTTACAAGAAGGAAGATCAGATTCGAGCACTGCTTGATGATGTCAAGGGGCGGACCGGAGCCGAAGGTCTGAACTTGCTATCGAAAATGAGCACGAACGAAGCCGAAGAATTCCTGACCTCCTTGCCTGGAGCCGGGCTCAAGACTGCTCGCTGTGTCTTGATGTATTCGCTCGGTAGAGAGGTATTCCCGGTAGATACTCACGTTAGAAGAGTCCTCTCGCGACTGGGAATTATCCGATTCGAACGCCTATCTGACAAAGTGCAGAATTCCATCCAAAAGCGGGTGCCCTCAGAAATCCGATATAAGCTGCACGTTAACTTGGTGGCCCACGGACGAGCGATTTGTCGTGCCCGCAACCCGCTCTGTAATTCTTGCGTGCTCAGCGACATTTGCAAGTATTATGCTGATTAATTATTCTCAATGGCTGCACGATAGTTTCCGAATACTGCTATTCTCCCGTCCTGCATCACCCAGATGAGCCAAATCACTCATCTCCCTGACGCACAAGAAGCTCTTCTCAGGCAGCATGCCCTCACAAGAGAAGGCATCTCCACTGAACTCTTCATGAGCGCCACGATTTTGATTTGACAGCTCAAAGAGAGACATGTTGCCAAAGGTCAAAGTCAACGTCTGATTTAGCTGATCGGAAACACTCATGCTGAGAATATTCGCATGTTTCATATTGACTAAGTCGCCGAATTAGGTAAGTCCTTCTCGGGCGATCTCTAGCGATACCAGCCGAAGTAACTTCTCAGATTCGCGAAGGTCGCAAAGTCATTGTTGGTTATTCGGTCTCGGCCGTCCAGAGGCGCTGAGCCACATAGGAATGCGGTGACGAGGTCGATGTTGCGAGGTAGACCGGAAAACTTGAGCGTGGCGAGGTTCCGCGCTTCATTACTTATCCGTTTCCGGAATCCTGCGCAGTCCCATTTCACTGCGCCGCGGTCAAGCTCGATATACGGCAGTTGTGTTTCTTTCAGTCTCTTTCTGTCCCAGTAGGGTTTCCATTTCTCCCAGTCTGTTTTGAACCGGAAAGGGATAGTTCTATCGAAGAAGGTGCCTAGGAACTGGTTTCTCAATTTGCCTGCTGAATCGACCAGGAGGTACTCGGGCACATTCACGAGCACACTGAAGCCCTTCGCTGTCCTGTCGATGGTATCTGTCTTCGTGAGAATCTGCGCATGCCCATCGATCAGGTTCTTCAGGAAGCTGAGAATTGCCGCGACCCGGCGCCTTGGATAGGCTCGTATGATGTCTTCAACATCGTTTATGCAGAAGAGCTTGTGGTTCAGATCCTCGTACTTCTCTTCTTTTGCGATATGGTACTCAGTGATCGCTCCATCAACAAGGACGTAGTCCTCCTCAGGGAATATTGACAGCACATCTCGTAGAATCCTCGTCTTCGCCTCGCCCGCTGGACTGACAATGGCGGTGGACAACGCAATCTTCAATCCCTCAACCTGAGTCGAGGCTAATGCAATCGACTCGAAGAGTCCCAGGTCGCCGAAACGGTACTTTCGCTGGAAGATTCGCTGGATCAGTTCAGAGTTTTCGAGATGCTTTCTCGTACTCCCACACTCTCCGCTGAATCAAGTCCAAAATGAAGTCATGTCGAGTGCGTGAAATCGGTACAGTCCTGATGAATCGCTGCCACAGATCCCTTGGTACCTTGAGAAGGAAGCTTATGTTGTCGACTTCTTCCGATGCCTGTACTTCTCTTCTCGATGCGGATTTCGTTGCATCCACGGCCTCAGACTTTCCTTGCAAGAATGGATGAAGCGAGAGATTTCACTGGTCGTGCCGCACTAGTCCAGAGTCCTTTGTAGTTTGCTGCTTCGTTTACGTGGGTAGACTGTTCTCAATGCTGAGTGAGGGTACCACCAAAGCTTGTTCCATCCGACTAGCTCTGATTTGATGCGTGCTCTGTTGAACGCGTATCGTTTTGCGTCGTCCCCGCAGAGTAGTTGCAGGTTGTTCGCTACGTGAGGCTCCATTGGTGGATGTATCATGAGCTCGTAGTGTCTGCCATGAGGAGTTTCTGACTGCATGATCCACAGTACGTTGCGGCGTTTCTTCTTGCAGGTCGCGATGATGCTTTGCAGGTATTGTTTGTTCAGATCGGGGTCGATGTAGCAGTCCTTATCAATCTTCAGAACGTTCTCTTTGCCGAGAGCCTGGCGACTACTTTTCCTCGGCGTCTCTGTTCTCCTGCTCATCGTCTTCTTCGTCTTCCTCATCCTCCTCATCGCTGTCTTCTTTCCCGTTGAGTCTCAATACCTGGGTTGGCAGTTGTCGAGCGTACATTTGCTTCCCGCGGTAGCTGTATTCGCGAGATTGCACTTCCATTTCAGGTGAACTTGCTGGGGCTGGTTCTTCGCGCTCGAAACGGATGTTGATCTCTTCTAGGGTGACGCTTCGGTCGAAGTGTTCGGTCATCATCTCTTGGAAGAATTGGATGCCGATATCGCGAAGTTCTTCACGGTTTGTGTGCACATCGCCCTCTAGGGCTGTTCTGAAATTCGATTCGACACTTTTCGCTCGCTGATTGAGTTCATCATACCATACGCCGGTCCAGATCGTCATGCGGTACGTGTTGGCAGAGCTCATCTAAGATCCCTCATTTTGAATTCAGAAAAAAGGTGGGGCCCGCCGCCTCATTTGGCAACGGGCTCAACCGTCCTCCTGCCGGTTTGGTCAATCGAAATATCCAGCTTCTTGCCGATCCAGTGGTCAGTGTCATCTCCAAAGCTTCTGACGAGTCGACCGAGATTGCTTTGCTCTGAGATCTCGCTCGCATAGGGCACAAACAGGCTGGCTTGTTGGCCTTCGGTGTTTGTGACGATGAGAATCAATGTCTGGCCGTAGCGGGTCTCTTGGGGCGGTTTTACCGCTTCGATTTCGTAGCGACCAGGTTGAGTCAACTGGCCAGGATACTGGGCTAGTCTAACATTTAGTCTAGGTATCAGTTCTTCCCTCTTTTGCCTTGATTCCTAACGCCTTCTTTTCCAGTGGCTTGAGGAAGGACAGTCTCGCGAATTCGATGCGTATCGCTCTACGCACGAAATTCGAGATGTCCTCTCCGCGGCCCTTGCAAATGCGTTTCAGCAAAACGCTGTCGCCCGATGCAAGCCTCACCGCGATTTGCGTATTCTTCTTGGTCATGGTATGTCTACCACGAGCCTATTATGAGTCGACTACCCATACAATGCCCTGTGGATACTTGCATGACAAGCACAAGTCTCCCATCAAGAAGAGAGAATCACAAGTCCGGAGCCTCTGGATCGGAACGCGACTACCCACAAAAAAGGGGGCGTCCTCTAAACGGCCACCAGACTTGGCTCGATCAGACCTATCGAGACATGGTCGCTTACATCGTTAGAAACAACCCGTGGCTGAACATCAACCAAATCACTGAACAGCTCATCGAGATCAAGCCCAAGTGGATGGAAATGACCAGCAAACATAGAAAGGGGAACCAAAGAGATCTTCGAAAGGGGACACCGACAAGGAAGACTGTCAGAAAGCATCTCAGACAAATGCTCGACGCAGGAGAAGTGCTTAGTGTCGGAGGCCTGTTCGTTTTGCCAGGCGACTACGCAAACAAGGAAGCGCCAGGGCTGAACCGGTCCGTCCGCAGGATCCTTTCGAAAGGCCTTTGTGAGTCGTGGAACTTCGGATATGCTGGGTCTGTGGCCGGCTGCTACATCTTCAGTCAGCCTGAACTCTCTCATCAGGGATTTCAGGACCTTCTCAACATCGAGAGCGAGCAGTTCAGGGACAGCTTGTTCTGGCTCGACGAAATACTGAGGTACGCTATCAGTGTCGGAAAACTCTCTCCAAGAACGTACTCGAACAATAAGATCGATATGGCCTTGTTGAGGGAAGGTTGGGCTAAGTGTTTTGGAAAGGCGAGACTCTTCGTTTTCGCGATAGCGATCAGCCCGCCCAGATTCCTCGAATTCCTCACGACAGATCCGGGAAAAGCCTTGGCGACACATAGACTGGAGAAATCATGGCAAGGCATCGTGGAAAAGGCGGAAAGAGATAGAGCAAACTATGGTCTGGCAGAGATCAGCTCGGGGGCACATGCTTGAATCCTCTTCATCTTTCTGGTTACGGTGTCAAGATCAAAGTTCGCAATCTTCGCTCACGGTCTGAACTAGAAATCAAGGACGGCAAGGAATGGGTCAGAGGCTGGGGCAAGACCCCTCGAACCTTCAAGTTCAGGCCGCGAAGAATTCCGTACAATAGTATCATTGTGGATGGTCACAGCGGTTACATCAGTCTCCAAGCGTTACACTGGCTTTCACGCAACAAGGTTCCAATCTTCGTCCTAGATCATATCGATGGCTCAATAGTGAGCAGCATCCTCTCTCCTATTCCGGTGAAAGCAGACCTGCGAGCAGCACAGATTCAAGCCTCAGCTGACCCGAAGAAGACCTTCTCAATCGCAGATTCTCTCGTACAAGCTAAGGTTGCGAGAAGCCTGCAGGTTCTCGACTGGCTAGCCCAACGCTACGACATAGAGAAAGAGGTCGAGTTAACCAAACAGGAAGCAGAACAGCTCCACGAAGCTCGAAGCGTTCCTGAGGTTCGAGCGGTCGAAGGTAGAGTTGCGCTAAGGTATTGGCAAGCCTTCTCTTCAGCGATTCCAGAATCCCTAGACTTCCAAGGTCGAATGACTTCCAGTCACCCGAACAATGCTTCTGACCCCGTGAATTCAGCGTTGAATTACGCCTACGGAGTCTTGGAAGGTGAATGTAGAAGAACGATCAATGCAGTTGGCTTGGAGCCGTCGATTGGCTTCCTTCACGACGTCAGCACGTACCAGACGAAGCATTCGCTCGTGTATGATCTTCAGGAACCATTCCGATGGATCGTCGATGTGACCATCATCGAGGGCTTCGAGTCCGGAGCTCTTGACCTACCAGATTTCTATTTCACAGGTGATGACTACAGATACCGCATCGAAAACGATGCCAGACGCAGACTCCTCGATCTCCTTCGTGCACGGTTCAACTTGGGAGTCAGATACAACAACCGAAGCCTCAGGTGGGACACAGTTATCGAGCGCAAGGCAGTGGAGCTCGGCCGTTTCTTGACTGGTCGATCTGCGAGGCTTGATTTCACTGAACCCACTCCGACTTTGCCCAGAACCGATGGCAAGGGCTTACGGAGAGGAATTCTGAGCCTTGCTCAGTCAGACGCGCGGAGAATTAGAATTGGCAAGAGTACTCTTCACTACCTTAGGAAGAGGGCTAGACATAAGGGACCACTCAAGGTATACAAGAAGATTGAACGTAGACTTGCTTCCTTGACGTCGGAGCGAACTTCCAATGAGGCTTAGCGCTTTCATCAGCTCTAGCATAGTGGAGTTCGGTCCCGAGGAGAAGCCTGACTCCACAAGACGCAGATTGGCCGCTGTCCTAGAGGAGCTCCATGTCGAGCCTGTGATGTGGGAACTTTGGAAAAAACCAGCAAGTATGACGCCAAAGGAATTCTATCAAATGTATCTCCAAGATTGCCAGCTTTACATCGGCATTATTGGCTTGGAAGAATCGCGCGGAACGGAAGATGAGTATAGAGAATCACGCATATTACAGCTAGAGAGGTGGATATTCATTTATGAACCCAAGGGTTCTTCCCGTCGACACCCCCAGATGCAGACTCTTGCAGATCTCGCTAACTCGGAGACGGTCAGAGTCAACTTCGACTCTGCGGATCAACTTTTCGAGACTGTGCGATCCAAGCTTGTGGACTTTCTACCTGAAAAAGTGGCGGAGTACATAGAATTGAGAAAGAAACGAGCCCACGAATTCTGGTCTTCATACATACGCGATTTCTTGGAACCTCTTCTCACAGAGCTCAAAGTCGCACGTGAGGAGCTGAATGGAGATGCGAGTTATTTCATGACTGATTCGTGGCGTCAGCTCCGGAAGAAGCCAGCCTCGGATTTGGATAAGAACCTAAGCAACAAGATCGAGCAAGCATACAACGCCCTAGGTGATTACCAGAACAAGTGGAGCTCTGCATATGGAGTCTTCCAAAAGCGTGCAGATGAGGTTGTTCCGAAACACGTCCCATCATTATCAAACGTGGCGCTCTGTAAGGAGATAATTCTAGCCAAACACCCCATCCTAATCAATGTCTCAATTCAACCTGATATCTCTCAGAAATGGAGCAAAATGGTAGACTTCCCGGAGGTATTGTATTCGAAGATAGACGCTCTATCTGCTCCAGGAGTAGGTGACAAACTGATCGGAGAATTGGTTGGCGGGCTTTCTCTGACAGGAGAATGCAAGGCTCTCCAAGAATCACACAGGAGAGCCGTAGAAAAGATGGAAGATGCATACGATGCATTATGGGCCAAGTTCACAGAGCTGGTGGGGCAATAGACCAATCAATTGACTTCGCAGAGATCGACATGAACCGAAGGTACGATATTGTCTCCCTCAGGATACGAGAAAACCCAACAAAACAGCCGAGAGCAACCTAGGCCCGAATGGGTCACAGTCCAGCAGGACAAATGGAAAGAACAAGGATTCAAAGTTCAAGCAGCCGCCAGCTTCCTAATACGAAGACTGGGATACAACATTCTGAAAGCTGAAGAGGATCTTCCTACTCCAGCCCAAATGCAAGTTCTAGAAACGAGGCTAGGGCCTCACCTAGCAAGATATTCCGACTACGTTGTCAGGATGGGTAGACGTCTCTACGTTATTGATGTCAAAGCCAAAGAAATCCTCTATTTGTTCCAACAGCGGCAGAGGCATCACCAATTCAATCAATCGATATTCCTCGGAAGACACTACGTTGACAGTGTAGTTCCTGTTCTTTTGTTGGTCGTCCTATACCCCGGAGTTCTCTTTGGTTCCTCGGGCGCAAGAGATGAGAAGGTGTATTACACTATACTCTCCGGCTGGAGCGGAAGGGGAACTCGCACTGCCGATGGCAGAATTGAGATCATGTTGAACCATGATCTAGATGGCTATCGTTGGATAAGAGCGAGAACATTCAGAAGGTGGATAAGAGCAACTCGTAGAAACGCAGACGACCTAATTCGTATGTATTTTTGAATCTTAGGTGTGGGGACTAAGAGATACGTTTGGCATACACGTGCATGCCATTGTGGTTGATTCCCAGTCCGGTCGTCATTCAGGCACCGTCACTGTTTTTTCTGGGGGGGGTGCGCACCACGAGACCCACACACAATAACGAAAACGACGACGAACGACGGTTTGGTCGGCTGTGGACTATGAAGTGCATCCTCCGCACCGGCGGCCTGAACTCTCTGGACGTAAGACTCACAGTGGCCGATGAGATGTTCTTGCAGAAAGTTGACATATGTCCAAACCATTCTTCTGCCGAAGTGACTTGCGAGCTTCTTCATCGCTGGTCGTACTTCTGCTCGTCGTGACCCTAGCCTCTGTCTTCACGTTGGCGTCAGCCGAAACGTTGACGGTCACTGGAACAATGCATCCCGGTGTCGAGGCAGGTTGCTGGCTTATCCGAGCTGACGGTACCGGTACAGACTACCTCTTGATTGATGCCCCAGAGACTCTCCGTGTCGATGGACTGCATGTCCAAGTCACAGGAGAAATCAAGACGGATATGGCATCTTACTGTATGCAGGGAAGCGCCGCACTTCAAGTCACATCATACTCGATCTTCACAGGTTCGACTCTACAGTCGACTTGCACGACAACATGGACCCACATTGGAGGCTACCTGCCCGTTCCCTCTGGAGTCTGCCAAGAGATTGTACCGCCTGACCCGATCCTGAAGGCGCTCATGGACATTTGGAACTGGCTCCGTGCGCTACTATGTGACTTCGGCTTCTGCTTTTAGCTAAAAGCGTCAGTGGCGTTAGTGGAGGTAGAGTAATGAAGGTCGCTTGGTACGCACACACACAGAAAATCATGTCACTCTCCAAGCGTAGCTCGGGAGATAGTCTACAATGTTGTTGAGTACCCTCTCTCTTATCGGCACGCTTGCATCATGATGTGATCAAGGCATTTCCACAGCGTGTACAGTGCTTCCAGCTGGGCTCAACATTCATTCCGCACCTCGAGCATGTTGAGGGCTTGGCAGTAGGCATCATGATGTGGAGCGTCGCCCATTTCACCTTTCCAGCTTCAGTTGATTCCTTGATTCTCTTTTGAGTCCGGGTCAATACCGGTTGCAATCCAGCTTTGACATCCAAAAAGACAATTTCCAGAGGCTCATCGGCACCTTCCGCGACTTTCGATAGGTTTCTGAAAATTACATAGTCGACAGGGCTTCCAATGAATCTGGCCTCTGCCGGGTTGTATTGCGATACAAACTCAGGCAACATAGGGGCCATTTGCTCCGCAATCTTGCCCTTGAGGACTGTTCTGGATTGATCCAAAGCCTCACCACGTTCTTTTTGGATCGTCATCGTCAGTTCAGTCGCTTTCCATTCATCTAGCTTTGCTGCGTAAGTTGAGTGAATCGCAGATTCGAGCTGAGATCTCTGTTGATTGAACATGAAGGTGGACATTTCTCTGGCCCTGGACTCAGTTATCGAAGACATCTTTCTGTGTAGAATTAGATAGATGATGAATGCTCCGATTAGGATGCCCACCAAGAGTGCGAAGACATCCAAAGCATCCACCAAGGTCACAGAATATCTCTATGCCTTTGCGGCTAAGAACTTGACCCTTCTGAGTGAAGAACGTCTTCGTTACCCAGTACGAACCCTTCAATTCGCGCAACAGGGAAGGAGTTGTCAGGGGAGACCTCTCCTAACAGGGGGGATTCTTCGTGTCTGTGTGGGTCTCTTGGTGCGCACACACAGGAAAACAAACTAGGGTCGATATTCTGAACGTCTAATCCTCGCGATCCTGTCTGAGGTAATGGCAGCAGTGAACGACAGCGTGCCAAGAACGACGGTTGAGGTTGACAATATTAGTAAACCACTTAGCACAAATGTTTCTCCAATTGCGAGCCCTGCTAACCCCAAAAGAAGCAAGATCGCGAACGAGATTTGAATGAACTCTTGAGTTCGAGGATGACGCGTTCGTCTCCTCATTGATCGCAGCAAACCTAGTGGCAAGCCGATGTAGAATGCTCCGATCAGTGAACTTGCCACAAGTCCTGACACAAGAGCGGCGCCTTCAGGATGCGATCCCAACAAGCCGAAGGTTGCGGAAGACAACCATAGGATTGCAACAAGCGGATATAGGATGCCTTTCATGATGGTTCTTTCAATCGGGTGAGTGGACAGATGCGCCGCTACAGACGGACTAAAGGAATAATACACAGCGTTGAACGCGACCATGAAACTCGAACCCGCTGCGGTCTTCATGATTGAGTTGTCGCGGAATCCTCTTAGAAGTTGAACTTCAGGCGCCAGCTCGGAGCCATAGGTGGCCGTGGCAATCAAGCATCCGAATTTGTCCGGGTCATACCAATTCTTGAAAAACACGGACGTTGTCGCCGAGAAAGTGTGCTCTCTACCTTCAGATGTTTGGAATCCCACTACCAAAGTAATGTTGCGATACCCCGGCTTTGAGACCGTTTGACTCCCAACCGTGAAGTTGAGAATGCCGGTGCTTGCATAGGGAGGTAGGTTCTGACCCGGAGCTGGTACTGGGCCACCTAGAACTTTGAACGCGGATGTGTCCGCCACAAGGGTTAAACTCAGGTTTCCTTGAGGCGTTGAGACAACGCTGTCAACCTTGACCGAAACAATGAACGTCTGCGGCTTGTCAATTTGCACAACACTTACAGAGGGTGCGAGAACTGAGACGGCTATCGGACTTTGCAACACCTGCAGCGACGTGTACCCCGACTGTGGAGAGTCCATCTTGTCAGCAGAGACCTGTACGTTGATTTGGTAAGTATTAGGGGACACGGAGTTCGATGTCCGCAAGACAAAAGTAACCTTCCTAGGTGGAGAGTTCGGAGCCAAACTGCCCCCACTTATCTGTAATACATCCGCAAAGAATCCCGCTGGTAGACCCACCAAATTAACTCGGATGTTCGTAGCGATGTCACTTCCGACATTGCTCAAGACTATATAGATCTCTACCGACTCGCTCTGATAGATCCACGCATATTGAGATGTGACATTTATCGCAATCAAAGTGGAAGACGCCGAAAGAGGCGTGGGTGAAATCTGCAACATTATGAGAAAAGCGACTGTCGTAAGAATCAATAATCGGCTTTGCATCCTTTGCCTCACGGTACCTCGTCACTCTTTACAAGAGCAACTTCAGTATCTTAGGTTTTATGTTATGTACCGTTGTTTCTTTCCAATCTTCTCAAGAAGAAGCAGTACCCCAAAACCACCGATGCTCCCTGGCAAGAGGACTACTGCAACGATTACAACGTAAACCAGTAGTGATGACCCCAAGAAAGACCCCTGGTTCGCCCAAGCTAGGAATGGGAGGATAACGGACACGTCAATAATACATGCCCCTCTACGGGGGGTATTTTCTCCGTAGGGTATACCTCCCCTCTATGAAGGGGTATTTTCTTGTTTTTGTATTTTCGTTGTGGGTGTTTGGTGTGTTATTGGGCCGTTAGGTTGGTTGTCTGAGAGAGGGGGTAGGCTGGTGCGCACACACAAAATACGAAAAACGAGCGATCGACGACGGTTCAAATCATGACAAGTAATGGCCAAGCTGGAACATTCGTCGCTACTTCTGCAGACCTTAAGTCTTTGACATAGCTTGTACGACCAAGTTGAGGATTGCTTGGGTGTCTAAATTCAACTGCGCAACTGGTAGTCCCACCTTGATGATGTTCGATGTTTTTTCTTCCTCGCTGATGAATAGGGCATTATCAAGCTCGGCTACTGCTCGACGCATTCGCAATGCAGCTTCTGTTCTGTCCACGTTGGAGGGAAGCGAAGCGAGCAGTCTATTCCCATTGTTGATGCAGAATTCTGCCTTGCGCGATGCAATTATTGAAATAATCTCGAATTCCTTCTGCTGCATGTCCTTAAGCACCAACTGCCTTCACTATTGCGAACTTGGCCAGTTCTCCTCCGCCCGCAGACAACGCCGAACTGGTGGAGCCTCTCATCATCTCTGCAATCACAACCTCTTTGACTCCCGTCTTAGTTGCCATCTCTTTGAATAATCCGCTCTGGCTAGCCTTGTCAACTATTGCTGATGCGACTGCATCAGCCGAACCCTGGGTGGCAACCTCTCCAAGTGATTCTGAAGCCCCTTTCATGGAGTTCGGACTAGCTTTTCCTTCAACTCTGATTTCCCTGTAGATCTTCAGGAGACCGTACCCGAGCTTCGAATAGCCATATGCCGTATAGGCTGGTATCAAAACGGCACCGAGTGGTGGTGAAGCTGCGGACAAACCATAGACGACAGCGCTTGTCAGAGCTGCCTTACCTGCGTTTTTCAGAAAAACACCAACTGGCGTCGCACGAGACTGTGGAGCCAGATTCGATATTTGGCGGAAAATGGTTCTTTGCGAATATCGTGGCACGTATCCTCGATAACCACGCCCATGGTTGGCTCCTCCGCAGGAACAGTGGCACGTCGAAGACGTGGCATTCCAGCATTTCGGGCCACACGTTGATCCACGATAGCCAAGGGACCGGTATCCCGGTCTCCAGTAGGCGGTACGCCTAGATCTTCTGAATCTCCTTCCGTACATCGACGGGAACCCCGTTTCGGGAAGTCTGCAGAGGCTCCTCACATGATGGGTCTGCCAGTCGTCCTATTAGCTCCGACGGTTCGACTGCCATGTGCACGTGTACCAAGAGACCTGTCTTGTGAAATGCCACCTCTCTGGGGGGTATTTTCGTTCTGATGAGTTGACTCGTGTTGCGCTTCGCCGCGTGATGTCTGTCGTCGGGTCAGCTGGTGCGCACACACACAGCTGACTCCTGAACGACGACAGGCTAGGGACAGAATCCCCCAACAGCCCCCTTCCCTTACCGCCGGAACATATTCACACTCTGCCTCTAAGGCCGCCTTCTCCGGCGCACACTTGGTGTGGAAATCGTGAGGCGACGATTCTACCGTGTGACAGTTTCTTCCGCAATCTCATTGGGTCTAGGGGTTCTGCATGCTAGGCGCTCGGCAGATAGCAATCTTTCAAGATCTGCATCATATGCAGGATTTCGACATCGATGGCCAAGCTCTCTTTTTCCAGAGATGCCTTCTCATTGAGCAGAGCCTCTTCCAGATTGTTCGATGGATTCTCCTTGTACAGGCTGAATCTTCGATTCCACTCGCTGGTCTTGGTATCGTACTCAGTCAGTCTTGAATCAAGGCCAGAACTATGCATGATAAAATCAACTATTACCGCTCTATTGTGATACCCGGTGTATTGGTTCTTTATGGCCTGAAAGAGATCCGTTTGAAGCGAACCCATTTCTAGTCCCATTAGTATTTTGACGTTCTGCTCCACAGGTTCGTGCAGTAGGCGATCAAAGTGGTCATGAATCGCGTGCAATTCTGTCAGAATTGCATTGGGATCAATAGTGTCCCACTTCGTGCCTGACAATCTGAAGTTGCGAGTAAGATCCTCAGTCACGACTCCGATACTTAAATCGTCAGCGAGGCTCCTTTGAACCATCTTAATCTTGCCAGAGAGCCCTGTGCGCACTGTCTGATTCGGCCTGATGTTTACTTTCCCAATGTGCATTCCAGGCTTCAAGACGGTCGAGAAGTCATCGAATCGCTGTTTGTTTTCCCAATCGGCCTTGCGGAGGATGCTGTAAATTTCATCTTTCGTAACGGGGTCGTGTGCGAAGTATTTCTTCCAATTTACAAATTCAACTGACAGGCGAATGGCGATCATGCAACTTTCCTTTTCTGATATTGAGATTGGCGGCATGGTCCCTTCATGGTGGCCTAGGCCAAGCGTGAAGGAGAAAGTGGCCTTATCGAAAAAGGGCTTCAGTTCAATCGTTGGTTCAAAAGAGATGTTTAGTCTCAAGACTCCGGAGACCGTTCCATTGTTGACGAGCAAAAGACGGGTTTCAGAAGATAGTGTGTGCGGTACGTAGTGACCAAAGGCTTCCCGTGGGATCTCCTCCAGAACAAAGCATGGCTTTTCGCAGAGTACGATATCTGGGCCTTTCAGCGACGAGTACCACAGACTCAAGACAGAGATGATCAGAGCGAGAAAGGCAAGCGGAGCCGTAATCCATTCCAGCGGATCAGCGGGCATAACCCATCATACGTCACACCGGCCCATTTAGCGTTTGGCGACGACATAATGAAGAAATTCAGCGAGCTCAGGATTGGGTGGAACAAATGGTGAATAAAAGGAGGGCAAGTAGCACATCTGTCCCGTTGACCTTGTCACGCTAGTCGTCCAGACTGAACGAGGGAGATACAGTCGACCAAGTCTTGGGAACTGTAGGTGATCAATACGGCGAATTGCATCGCTACGATGTCCGGATTACGAAGGATGGAAAAATCCAGCTAGATGGGTCTACTGTCTCATAGAGACTTCAAGACATAGTCACAGATATCCAATCGTTATTCTTTCTTTGTGTGTGTCTATGTTTGGTGCGGGCGTCGTAATTTGAACCGTCACTCGTCGTCGTTCTTGGTGTCTTGTGTGTGTATTGAAATGCATATACGGTCGCTCTAACAAGTGTCAGAACGGGCGCCGCAAGCTTGAACGATAAGGCCGCTACCGGAGTACAAGGTCTCGACGAGATGTTGGATGGAGGAATTCCTCGCGGCCGGATAGTCCTTGTCATAGGATCATCGGGAACAGGGAAAACCGTACTTTCGACCCAATTCATTGTCGAAGGCCTGAGGACGGGTGAAAGTGGTGTCTTCGTTAGTCTAGACGAAGACAAGGAACACTATTATTCTGAAATGCTCAAGTTCGGCTGGGATATTGCCGAGTACGAACGAAAAAAGCTCTTCCTCTTTGTTGACGCCTCTCCCGTCAGAACACTGCCGGGAACGGTCAAAATAGGTAACTTGACAATCGGAAAACGCGAATTTTCCATGCTTTCACTTGTTGAGGTGATACGATCAAGTGTACACAAGATAGATGCAAAGAGGCTCGTTGTTGACCCACTAACATCGCTCATCTTTCAATACCCGGACCCTGTCATACAACGCAACGCCATGATGGACTTAGTAGAGACTCTGCTTGGAACCGGTACTACCTGTCTGCTGACAGCCAGTCCTGACTCTGTGGCATCCGACGCTGCGCCGCTTCAACTATCGCACGGTGTGATAGCTCTGCAGAACTCACCAACAGGCGATTCCTATGGTGGGACGTTGCAGGTTCTGAAGATGAGAGGGACCTCTGCTGATAGAATACTTAGGCCCTACGCAATAGTAACAGACAAGGGGATTGAAGTCTTCTCTCATGAAGCTGTAGCCACAGGAAGAAGAGGCCCCAAACCCAGCTCCAGACGAGTATTCATTGTACATGGGAAAGACGAGGAGAACAAAGAAATCTTGAGGAAAATGATTCAAGATTGGGGTTTTGAACCAGTGATTCTTGCCGAACAACCCAATAGGGGGAGAACCCTTATCGAGAAACTGATCGATCACACCTCCGACGCAGGGTATGTATTCGTTCTAATGACAGAAGACGATGTTGGAGCCAGTAAATCCGACTTCCTTTCAATCCTTGGGGTATCATCACTTCAATCAGTTGAATTTGTCAAGAGAATTGCTGAAGTTCTCTCACCAAGGGCTCGTCAGAACGTCATATTCGAATACGGCCTTTGTATCGGCGCTGTCGGTCGTGAAAGAGTCTGCCTTCTCACTAGGGGGGATATCGAGATTCCCACCGACGTATTGGGATACGGATACATTCACTTCAAAGAGAAGGTCTCAGAATGCGAAAAAGAAGTCAAACGTGAGCTCAAGGCAGTTGGCTACGCCATCTAGTTTCTTGAGAGGCTACGAAGATTGGTCAGGGAATTCTTACGCTAACCATCGCTGTCACCAAGACAAGTGCAAAAACTAAGACAATCACGAGCAAGAGAGGTGGTGGGTCCCTTATTGGGTCGTCTGAATTTGAACCGTCGTCCGTCGTCATTTCGTTATTGTGTGTGTGCGCACCAGCCTGCCCGACGACCACGCCTGCCCAGGAGCAATTCAGCGGGTTTGCGACCTTTCAGGGAGAAGGCGAAACCGATGCCTTGAACTCATCCAATTCTAGAGAAGAGAGAGAAACACCAAGGGGCGGCGCAGTTGGTCTCAGTTCTGCGAGAGTGGGACAAAGGATGCAGGTAGTGCATCTTTGAACCAGTCGGGGATGAATTGCCAGCACTTTCCGACGAGTCTTTGGAAGCTCCCGTCGACAACGTAGAATCTTGCTTTGTCATCCTCAGCCCTGACGGCGCGGCCGTAGGCTTGAATCACTTCTAGCATGGCTTGATTGTTGTACCATTGCTGACGTCCCATATCGAGTCGTCTCTTGACTCGTTTGTCGCCTAAGTCTGGGAATGGTACTTTGAGGAGTATCTGTGCGTCGCATACGTCATACTTCCAGTCTTGCCCCTCATTGAAGGCGACTGAGACGAACACTTTCCCGCGTGATTGCATCCATTCTCTGAGTCTCTCCTCGCGGTCTCTTCTTGTGTGGATGATGAGTCTCTGCCTAAGGTCCTCAGGAAGATTCTCGAATAGAGTCTTCTGATGATCGTAGCTGTGACAGTGTATCGCCACGTTGCCTCTCTCTTCTCTCAGTATCTCCTCCACTGCCCGCACCGCTTTGGGCATGTTCTCTTCCCACCCAGCCCTAGATAGCGGGC